>Ga0138256_10006704_pt1 | contig 12179 bp, 12 predicted proteins | sample KNB2016incub_MG_FD_105486 | JGI IMG/M metagenome (GOLD analysis project Ga0138256, IMG submission 105486) | Active sludge microbial communities from wastewater in Klosterneuburg, Austria - KNB2014incub_MG | ecosystem: Engineered > WWTP > Activated sludge > Unclassified | place: Austria... | reverse complement strand
GCTTCCGGTATGATTGCGCGCTCGCCGAACCCCCCAACCGATCCGGAATGATCCGCAAGCTGCTGCACCGCGTTTTTGGCAAGCCCGCCGCCACCCGGCCACCGGCACTGATCCCCGTCGACCGCCACGGCATCCGCCGCGAGTCGATCCCCTCCGGTGCACGCCAGGTCGTCGCCCGCCTGCAGGAGAACGGACACGCCGCCTTCGTCGTCGGCGGCGCCGTACGCGACCTGCTCGCCGGCATCGTACCGAAGGATTTCGACATCGCCACCGACGCCACGCCGGAGCAGGTGCGCGGCATCTTCCGCCGCTCCCGCATCATCGGCCGGCGCTTCCGCATCGTGCATGTGATGGCGGGTGGCGAGACGATGGAGGTATCGACCTTCCGCTCCAGCCACGACAACGACTCGGGCACCGACCGGCACGGCCGCGTCCTCCGCGACAACGTCTTCGGTTCGCAGGAGGAGGATGCCGCGCGGCGCGACTTCACCATCAACGCCCTCTACTACAACCCCGCCGACGAAACGGTAACCGATTACCACCATGGCGTCGCCGACCTGAAGCAGAAGACGCTGCGCATGATCGGCGACCCGAGAAAGCGCTACCGCGAGGACCCGGTTCGCATGCTGCGCGCGGTGCGCATGGCCTCGAAGCTCGGCCTCGCCATCGACCCGGCGGCGCGCACACCGATCCGCGAGATGGCAAACCTGCTGGAGAACGTTCCGGCGGCCCGGCTCTTCGACGAGATGCTCAAGCTGCTCTTCTCCGGCCATGCGGTCGCCTGCCTGCGCCAGTTGCGCGAGGAGGGGCTGCACCACGGCCTGCTGCCGCTGCTCGACGTCATCATCGAACAGCCCATGGGCGAGCGCTTCGTCTGGCTCTCCCTCGCCAATACCGACGCACGCGTCGGCGCCGGCAAGCCGGTATCGCCCGGCTTCCTGTTTGCCACCCTGCTCTGGCACGAGGTCCTGGCCAACTGGGCGGCGCGCACGCAGCGCGGCGAGGATGCGATGCCGGCCCTGCATGCGGCCATGGACGAGGTCCTCGAAATCCAGGGCAGCAAACTAGCCATCACCCGCCGCATCGCCGCCGACATCAAGGAAATCTGGGCGCTGCAGCCGCGTTTCGAAAACCGCAGCGGGCGCCGCCCGTATCGCCTGCTTGAGCAGCCCCGTTTCAAGGCGGGTTTCGATTTCCTCCTGCTGCGCGTGGAAAGCGGGGAACGGGAAGCGGAACTGGCTGCCTGGTGGCAGGACTTCCTCGATGCGGACGGCGGCCAGCGCGAAGGCATGCTTGCGCCGGAAGCGAAGCCGGCACGCCGGCGCCGGCGGCGACGCCGCGGCGGCGAAGGCGCGCCAGCGACGGACGATTCGTGACGACGCGTGCCTACGTCGCCCTCGGCAGCAACCTGGGCGACCCGCAGGCGACGGTGCGGGCGGCACTCGCCGCGCTCGCCGACCTGTCGCACGCGAGGCCGGTCGCCAGTTCGGCCCTCTACCGCAGCGCGCCGGTCGGGCTGAGGAACCAGCCCGACTTCATCAATGCCGTCGCCGCCATCGATACGCGGCTGGCGCCCCTCGCGCTCCTTGATGCGCTGTTCGCGATCGAAGCGCGTTTCGGCCGCCGACGCGACTTCCACCACGCCCCGCGCACGCTTGACCTCGACCTGCTGCTCTACGGCGACCTGCGCTGCGCCGACGACCGCCTCGCCCTGCCGCATCCGCGCATGCACGAACGCGCCTTCGTCCTGCTGCCCCTGCTCGAACTGGCGCCGGCAATCGCCATTCCCGGGCTTGGCCGCGCCGCCGACTGGCTGGAAAGCGTCCGCGGCCAGATCCTGACGCGGATCGAGCCCGCTGCACCCGACCGGCAGGCCTGATGGTTCCGTTGCCGGTACCGGCGCACGCGCATTCCCGATGCGGTTTGCTTCATCTTCCGTTCCCGGCCGCACTGCGTTTATGATGCGCGCTCGATCCCCGAATCGGAGCTGCCATGGGCTACCTTGAAAACGCCCGCCCGGTAACCCTGACCGAACTCGCGCGCCTTCGCGCCGAGGGCGAGAAGATCGCCGTGCTGACCTGCTACGACTCCAGCTTCGCCGCCCTGCTCGATCGCAACGGCGTCGACGTGCTGCTGGTGGGCGACTCGCTCGGCAACGTGCTGCAGGGCCACGGCTCGACGCTGCCGGTGACGCTGGAACAGATGGCCTACCATACCGGCTGCGTCGCGCGCGGAGCGAATCGTCCCTTCCTGATGGCCGACATGCCTTTCGGCAGCTACCAGGAGAATCCGGCGCAGGCTATGCGCTCCGCCGTCTCGCTGATGGCCGCCGGCGCGCAGATGGTCAAGCTGGAGGGCGGCGCCTACATGGCGGAAACCGTGCGCTTCCTCGTCGAGCGTGGCGTGCCGGTGTGTGCCCATATCGGCCTCACGCCGCAGTCGGTGAACCAGCTCGGCGGCTACCGCGTGCAGGGCAAGACCAAGGCCGCGGCGCAGGTGATGAAGGACGACGCCCTCGCGCTGGAGCAGGCCGGCGCAGCGCTGGTCGTGCTGGAGATGGTGCCTTCGGCGCTGGCGGCCGAGATCACGGGCAGCCTCACCAGCATGGCATCAATCGGAATTGGCGCCGGCGCCGACTGCCACGGCCAGGTGCTGGTGCTGCACGACATGCTCGGCGTCTATCCCGGCCGCAAGGCCAAGTTCGTGCGCAACTTCATGGATGGCGCGGCGAGCATTGACGACGCCGTCAGGGCCTACGTCAAGGCCGTCAAGAGCGGTTCCTTCCCCGGCCCCGAAAACGGTTATTGAGATGAAGGTTCACACCACCATCGCCGGCTTCCGCGCGGCGCTGAAGGGCGCCGGCCGCATTGCCTTCGTCCCGACCATGGGCAACCTGCACGAGGGGCATGTCACCCTGATGCGCCAGGCGCGCTCGCTCGGCGACTGCGTCGTCTCCAGCCTGTTCGTGAACCGGCTACAGTTCGGCCCGAAGGAGGATTTCGACACCTACCCGCGCACCTTCGAGGCCGACTGCGAGAAAATGGCGGCGGCGGGCGTGGCGCACCTGTTCGCACCGGACGAGCGTGAGATGTATCCGACTCCGCAGGCCTACCACGTGCACCCCGACCCGGCACAGGCCGACATCCTCGAAGGCGCGTTCCGCCCCGGTTTTTTCCGCGGCGTGGCGACGGTGGTCATGAAGCTCTTTTCCATCGTGCAGCCGCAGGTGGCGGTGTTCGGCAAGAAGGATTACCAGCAGCTGATGATCCTGCGCAACATGGTGCGCGAGTTCGCACTGCCCATCGAGATCGTTGCGGGCGAGACCGTGCGCGCGGCGGACGGGCTGGCCCTGTCCTCGCGCAATGGCTACCTCTCGGTAGCCGAACGGGCGGAAGCCCCCAGGCTGTTTCGGGCCCTGGAAGCCGCGCGGCAGGCGATACGGGCCGGAGAACGTGATCTGGCGCGGCTTGAGCAGGTGGCCATGGCGGAACTCCGCGCCAGTGGCTGGATTCCACAGTATGTTGCGGTGCGAAAACAACTTGATCTACAATGCCCAGCCGCTCACGATTCTGGGTTGGTGGTGCTGGGCGCGGCACTCCTGGGGAGCACGCGCCTGATCGACAACCTGGAAGTTTAGGGTACCGTCTCGCGCTCAGGCCGACGGTGCACCAGCAGCGCACCTTGCGGGAGAGGAAACCGCAACCTGCCAGCTACGCGTACCCGCCCTTGCTGCTGGGGCACTGAGAGAAGGAGCGACCACGATGCAACGGATGATGCTCAAGTCCAAGCTGCACCGCGTAACGGTCACGCATTCCGAGTTGCACTACGAAGGTTCATGCGCGATCGACCAGGACCTGCTCGACGCCGCGGACATCCGCGCGTACCAGCAGATCGACATCTACAACGTCAATAACGGCGAGCGATTCACCACCTATGCCATCTCCGCCGAGCGCGGCAGCGGCATCATTTCGGTGAATGGCGCCGCGGCGCGCAAGGCGGCGCCCGGTGACCTGCTCATCATCGCGACCTATGCGATGTACGAAGAATCGGAACTGGCGAAATTCGAGCCGGATCTGGTCTACGTCGACTCGCGCAACCGCATGATGAACCAGCGCCACAAGATCCCCGTGCAACTGGCCTGACCCGCTCACCCGGAGTCTCGGGCGCCCCGCTCCGCTGCACGGAGCGGGGCAGGAGCGGACATCGGCTGCCGGCTAATGCCGGACGCTGTGCATCAGGCTCGCCGCAGCAGCGAGCAGCAGCGCCGCACCGACGTTGTGGGCGATTGCCGGCCAGAGGGAATAGCCACTCGCCACCGTCAGCATGCCGATTCCGCCCTCCACCACCAGCAGCGCCAGCACCCGCAGCGCCGCATTGCGCGCCCGCGGCTGGCCGCGCACGCGCACCGCGACGACGGCGAACAGCAGCACCGCCAGCAGCGCCGCGTGGCGGTGCAGGAGATGCAGCGCGGTGCCACCGGCGTCCCCCGGCGGCGCCGGTCCCGCCAGCGTGACGAACGGATTCAGCGCGGACCAGCCCGCCGGCACCGGCCACCAGACGCCGCCGCAGTCCGGCAGGGTGCCGCAGGCCGGCGCGGCGTAGCGCGCTCCGATCAGGCCGCCGAGTAGAACCGTCGCCGTCAGGACCGCCAGCGCGAAACGGCATGGCCGCCCGCCGGGTCCGCGCACATGGATGCGCGACGCCTCCGCCGTGATCGCCGTGCGCCAGGCAAACGTGACCAAGCCGAGGCCGCCGATCAGGTTGACGAGATTGACCGGCACGGCGCGCGGGTCGGCGCTCCACACGCCAACCACCGAAAGGAAAAGCATCAGGCACAGCAGCAGCGTCGCATACCGCGCGGCCGGTTGCAGCGGCTGCGGCCGCCAGCAGCGCCAGACGAGCGCCATGCCGGCCAGCAGCGCCAGCGTGGCGACAACACGATGCGCGAGCCGCGCGCCCTGCCACGGCGCCCGCGGCAGGCCCGCGAGCACCTCCCCGTAGCAGCCCGGCCAGTCCGCGCAGCCCAGCCCGGCGCCGGAAAGGCGCAAGTAGGCACTGACCGCCACGACCAGCACCGACAAGAAGCCGGTCAGGAGCGCCAGCGCGCGAACGCGCCGCTCGCGCATCAGAACCCGCGCTGCACGGGGGCAACGCGTAATTCGTGGTTAACCCACAGAAGTATGCCGAGAACCACCATGGCGCCGCCCTGGTGCGCCGCCGCGAGAGGAATCACCGGCTCCGGGACGAAGGTCAGCAGCGTAGCGATCCCCAGCGCAATCTGCGTGGCCAGTGCCGCCAGGAACACATGTCCGGCGCGCTTGGCGCGCGCGCTCGCCGGCGATTGCTGCAGGCGCAACCAGAACCACGGGCCGAGGAAGGCGAGCAGCCAGGCGCCGAACCGATGGTCGAACTGCACCGTGGCCATGTTGTTGAAGAAGTTGAGCAACCCGAGCTCGGGTAGCCAGATCTCCGGCGGTACGACATGGCCGTTCATGAGCGGAAAGGTGTTGTAGAACTTCCCGGCGCGAATACCGGCGACGAAGCCGCCGGTGACGACCATGTAGAACGCCAGCGCGACCAGCCACAGGCCGAAGCGCCGCAGGACGAGCACCGACTTCAGCACCATGCGCCCGCCGCGCTCGGCCAGCAGCCCGAGCGCCACCCAGGTCATCGCGACGAAGATCAGGAAGGCCAGGCTCAGGTGTGCCGTCAGGCGGTATTGGCTGACACGCGGATCATCCACCAGGCCGCTCTTCACCATGTACCAGCCCATGGCACCCTGCAGCCCCCCGAGAATGAAAATGCCGACCAGCTTCGGCACCATTGGCCGATCGATCTTGCGCCGCACCAAAAAATACAGAAAGGGCAGCAGGAAAACCATGCCGATGGTCCGGCCAAGCACGCGGTGCCCGTATTCCCACCAGAAGATTTCCTTGAAGCCCTCCAGCGACATGCCGTGGTTGACCAGACGGTACTCCGGAGTCTGCTGGTACTTCTGAAAAACCTCCAGCCATTCGGCCGCGGACAGCGGCGGCAGCACACCCAGCAGAGGCTGCCACTCGACGATGGAGAGGCCCGAATGCGTCAAGCGCGTCACGCCGCCGACGACGAGCGTGGCGAACACCATGGCAGAACAGAGAAAGAGCCAGACAGCAACCTGGCGGCGGGCGGCGGAATCCATCGTCATTGCGCGGTGTTTTTCTGAGAATAGTCGCTGACGGAACGAGCCGCGATTATATGCGACAACATGACGCACCGCCGCACGCAAGTCCCCGCGTATTTGGGTGTTTCTTAACCTAGATCAAACCAATCGGAACCCCCTCCGCGTAACTTTTCGCCCGGTAAATTCCCGTAATTTGTCTTATCAAAAATCGTGCCGCATCCTGCGGTGCACAAAATGGAGGCTTACATGGCTGATTCGCAAGATAACGAGCGCGTCCCTGTCATGCAGCAGGTTCTTGACAACCCCTTCCTGCTGCTGTTCCTGGGCATCACCATCCCCACTGTCCTTTACATCCTTTGGGGCGTGATGGAAGTGGCCAACATCCCGGTCGCTCGGTAAGCGATCCATCGTCAATCAAAACAGGGAGCAAGAGATGAGTGCTATCAGCCCGCCCGCAGAACGGATCTGGTGGAAGCAACCGATCGACAAACTGGAATTCACCTGGATCGCCATCGCTTTCGTCTGGTCGCTGGTGATGTTCGTCATGATGGTCTACTGGCATGTCGCCGGCGGCCAGAACCTTTCGAACGAAACCTACAAGACGACCAAGGAAATGTTCGCCGCCAAGACCCAGGCCGTGGTCGACAAATACACGGTGCGCACCGGCAGCGAAGCCGAGAAGCAGTTCCCCGTCGTCAAGCCGCCGGCGGGCTCCGACATCTACCTGATCGGGCGCCTGTGGGACTGGTGGCCGATCTATGAACTGGAAGTCGGCAAGACCTACAAGCTGCACCTGTCCGCCATGGACTACATGCACGGCTTTTCGCTGCAGCCGCAGAACATCAACATCCAGGTGCACCCGAACTACGAACACGTGGTGAAGATCACGCCGAACCAGAAGGGCACCTACTCCATCGTCTGCAACGAATACTGCGGCATCGGCCATCACACGATGGTCGGGCGCATCTACGTGAAATAAGGGAGCGCGTAAATGGCTACGACTTACCGCATCTGCCCGCGATCCGGGCTGCAATTCGACACCGCCGCAGAGAAGCTGATGCGCTGGAACGCCGTCGCCGGCGTGCTCGCGCTTCTGCTTGGCGGCATCATGGCGCTGGGCGTCATCCTCACGCGCTGGCCCGCGGTGCACCTGCTGCCGGCTGACCAGTTCTACCTGGTGCTCACCTCGCACGGCATCAACATGCTGATCTTCTGGATCATCTTCTTCGAGATGGCCGTGCTCTACTTCGCCTCGTCGACGCTGCTGCACTGCCGCCTGGCGACGCCGAAGATCGCCTGGCTCGGCTTCTGGCTGATGGCCATCGGCTCGATCATGACCAACGTCGCCATCTTCCAGGGCGAGTCGAGCGTGATGTTCACCTCCTACGTGCCGATGCAGGCCAAGCCGCACTTCTACCTCGGCATGATCCTGTTCGCCGTGGGTGCGCTGCTCGGCTGCTTCGTCTTCCTCGGCACCCTGGTGGTAGCCAAGGCGGAGAAGACCTATGAGGGCTCGATCCCGCTGGTGACCTTCGGCGCGCTGACCGCCTGCATCATCGCCATCTTCACCATCGCCGGCGGCGCCGTCATCCTGATCCCGACGCTGCTCTGGTCGCTCGGCTACATCCGCGAGATCGACACGCTGATGTATCGCGTCGTCTGGTGGGCGATGGGCCACAGCTCGCAGCAGATCAACGTCTCCGCGCACGTGGCGATCTGGTACGCCATCGCCGCCATCGTATTCGGCGCCAAGCCGATGAGCGAGAAGGTAAGCCGCACGGCCTACTTCCTCTACATCCTGTTCCTGCAGCTCGCCTGCGCCCACCACCTGCTGTCCGACCCGGGCGTCGGTTCCGAGTGGAAGGTCGTCAACACCTCGTACTTCATGTACTTCGCGGTGCTGGCTTCCATGATCCACGGCATGACGGTGCCGGGCGCCATCGAGCAGGCGCAGCGCGCCAAGGGCTTCAACAAGGGCCTCTTCGAATGGCTGCGCAAGGCGCCGTGGGGCAACCCGGCCTTCTCGTCGATGTTCCTCTCGCTGATCGGCTTCGGCTTCCTCGGCGGCATCTCCGGCGTCATGATGGGCACGGAACAGCTCAACCTGCTGATCCACAACACCATCTACGTGCCGGGCCACTTCCACGCGACGGTCGTCATCGGTACCACGCTGGCGTTCATGGGCCTGACCTACTTCCTGGTCCCCGTGCTGTTCAAGCGCGAAGTGCTGTTCCCCGGCTTCGCCAAGCTGCAGCCCTACCTCTTCGGCCTCTCCATGTACGTGGTGGCGCTGGTGATGATGGGTGCCGGCACGCTGGGCGTATCCCGCCGCCACTGGGACATGGCCTTCGCCGGTTCCGGCATGGCCTACGAGTGGCCGGGCGCCGCGTACCTGATGATGGGCCTGACCGGCATTTCCGGCGTGGTCGCGATCATCGGCGGCGGCGGCTGGATCCTGCAGATCGTCTTCTCGCTGCTCTTCGGCAAGAAGCTCGACGAAGGCGAGACGCGCAGCACGCCGATTCCGCTGACGCTGCCGCCGCAGACCGCGGGCGGGCACGCAGCGGCGCACGTCGCCACCCCGGGCACGATGGTGCTGGCCCTGGTCTTCCTCACGGCCTTCATCCTGTACTACTTCGTGAACTGGAAATACCTGTCCTCGCTGTGGGGCATGGCGTAATACCGCACCCGGCCGCAAGGCCGGGGGACGTGAAAAAGGGCCGCGTGAGCGGCCCTTTTTTTGATCCGTTCGCTTGACGATGCGGGTGGCCGCGGAGATCATGCCGGCCATGCAAACACTCCGCTTCCTGCTGTTGTGCTGCGCCACGCTGCTTGGCGATGTGGCTCTGGCCGAGGACAGGCTGTCCTCGCGGCCACTCGATCCCGCCCGCGCGCCCAACGTTCCGGTGCTCGACCAGGAGAAGGCGCTGGCGCTGTCACAGTCGGTGCTGAACCGCCCGATCGGCGATTTCGTCCTGCTGAATCGCGACAGCAAGCCTGTCCGCCTCGCGGATTACCGCGGCAAGCCCCTCCTCGTGAGTTTCATCTACACCGGCTGCTTCGAGGTCTGTCCCACCACCACGCGCAACCTGCAAAAGGCGGTCACGCATGCGGTCGCCCTGCTGGGCGCCGACCGCTTCAACATCGCCAGCATCGGTTTCAACCAGCCTTTCGACTCTCCATCCGCCCTGAAGGCGTTCGCCGGCCAGAACGGCATTGTCTTCGCCAACTGGGAATTCCTCAGCCCGGCGCAACCGATCCTCGCCGACCTGACGGACGGATTCGGCTTCAGCTACGCAGCCACCCCGGCCGGCTTCGACCACATTGTCCAGGTGACGATCGTGGACGCGCAGGGAAACGTCTATCGCCAGATCTATGGCGAAGCGCTCACCGCCGACATGCTGGTCGAACCGCTCAAGCAACTCATCACCGGCGCACCGGTTGCGCAGACCGGGGCCGTGGCCGACCTGGTGGACCGCGTGCGCATCCTCTGCTCGGTATACGACCCGAACACCGGAAAATATCGGCTCAACTACGTGCTGTTCTTCGAGATCGGCGGCTTCCTCACGTTCGCCGGCTACATCTTCTGGTACATCCGCCGCGGCCTGCGCCAGTCAAAAAGCGCTTGATCCTCAGGCAGTTGACTCCCGTCAAGGGCCGACCGGCCACCTCGCGTATATCATCAAGCGCTAATAGATTCGCACGCAACCCCGATGACCATCCTTGACGCCTTCCGCGATGGCGGGCGGTCACTCCAGCAGCGCATTGAAAGCGCCTTCGACGCGTTTTTCGGCAGCGCCGGCAATCCCTGGCGCCACCTCGGCGCGCTTGGGTTCTACTTCGCCTGGATCGCGATGGTCACCGGCATCTACCTCTTCATCGTGCTGGACACCGGCATCGAGGACGTCTACACCTCGATCAACTACTACACCCACGAGCAGTGGTGGCTGGGCGGCATCCTGCGCAGCCTGCACCGCTATTCTGCCGACGCGCTTGTCGTCGTCATGCTCCTGCACCTGGCACGCGAGTTCTTCTACGGCCGCTACCACGGCTTCCGCTGGTTCTCCTGGATCACCGGCGTACCGGTGATCTGGCTGGTTTACGCCTCCGGCATCGGCGGCTACTGGCTCGTGTGGGACAAGCTCGGCCAGTTTTCCGCCATCGCCAGCGCCGAGTGGTTCGACTGGCTGCCGATCTTCAGCGACCCGGCGACGCGCAACTTCCTCATGCCGGAATCGCTCAACGACCGCTTCTTTTCCCTGCTGGTCTTCCTCCACATCGGCATCCCGCTGCTGCTCATGCTCGCGCTGTGGGCACACCTGCGGCGCGGCTCGCGCCCCGATGTGTTTTCCTCGCGCGCACTGGGCTGGGTCAGCTTCTCCATGCTGCTGGCGCTCTCACTCATCAAGCCGACGGTATCGCACGGCCGCGCCGACCTCGCCGTCGTGCCGACGGCGCTCGATTTCGACTGGTATTACCTGTTCATCCATCCGCTGATGTACCTGACCTCGCCGCTCGGCCTGTGGGCCATCGCCGGCGGACTCACGCTGCTGCTGCTCGTGCTGCCGCTGCTGCCCCACCGCAAGCCGGAGCCGATCGCCGTCGTGGATCCGCGCAACTGCAACGGCTGCCGCCGCTGCTTCGACGACTGCCCCTTCACCGCCGTGGTGATGGACCCGCACCCGGACAAGCCCGGCCACGAGCTGGCCCGCGTCATCCCCGACCTGTGCGCCAGTTGCGGCATCTGCGCCGGCGCCTGCCCCTCCTCGACGCCTTTCCGCAGCGTCGAGGCACTGGTCACCGGCATCGACATGCCGCGGCAGCCGGTTTCAAAGCTGCGCGAAGAAATGGAGCGCAGGATCGCCACCCTCGTCGTCTCGCCGAAAATCCTCGTCTTTGGCTGCGAGTGCGCCGCCGATGCGCGCCGCCTCGACAGCGCCGACACGGCGGTGATGAACCTGATGTGCAGCGGCCTCTTGCCGCCGTCCTTCGTCGAGTACGCGCTTCGCAGCGGCGTCGACGGCGTGCTGGTCACCGGCTGCCGCGAGGGCAGCTGCGCCTTCCGTTTCGGCACGCAATGGGCGGATCAGCGCCTGCGCGGCACGCGCGAGCCGCACCTGCGCGCCAGTGTGCCGCCGGCGCGCCTGTGCACGACATGGGCCGACCCCCACGAAAACGACAGCCTCGAAATCGCGCGGGACCGTTTCCGCGAGCACCTGAAAATCCTCGGCGCTGACGAAAAACGTCTGCGCGCCTATACTCGGAGAACTGCCCACCATGGATAACGCCGCCGTGAGCCACCCCCACGCCTTCAAATTCACGCCGCTGTCGATCGTCGGCCAGGCCATTTTCTACGGCCTCTTCGCCCTCATCGTCGGCTATTTTTCGACCGCACCGAGATACCAGCATCTGGCGCCCGACCACGCGCTGATCAAACTCTCCTTCAGCCACCACGGCCAGCCGGTCACCGAATGCCGCAAGCGTACGACCGAGGAACTGGCCAAGCTGGCGCCGAACATGCGTGCGCCGATGGCCTGCCCGCGCGAACGCTCGCCGGTAACCGTGCAGGTCGAACTCGACGGCAAACCCCTGCACAAGAGCGTCATCGCCCCCTCGGGGCTGTCGAAGGACGGCACCTCGACCACCTACCAGCGCTTCGAGGTACCGGCGGGCGAGCACACGCTGTCGGTGAAGATGAACGACAACCTGCGCGTCGAGGGCTTCAACCACGTCAGGGAAGAGAAGCTGACGCTGAAGCCGGCGCAGATCGTGGTGATCGACTTTTCCGCCGACAAGGGCGGCATCTTCTTCGCCCAATGACGCGGTTCGCCGGCGCTTCCGGCGCCGACTACTCGCTGGAGGTCACGGATCCCGGCCTGCGGCGCCTAGCCCGCGGCTGGCTCTGGCTCGGCCTGCTGGCGCTGATCGGCTCCGGCCTGCTCTCCATCGTACTGGTGCTCTCTCGCGCACCGCCGTTCCAGAACCTGATTCCGACGGGCGACTTCGTCCGCGTCGC
>Ga0138256_10006703_pt1 | contig 12179 bp, 4 predicted proteins | sample KNB2016incub_MG_FD_105486 | JGI IMG/M metagenome (GOLD analysis project Ga0138256, IMG submission 105486) | Active sludge microbial communities from wastewater in Klosterneuburg, Austria - KNB2014incub_MG | ecosystem: Engineered > WWTP > Activated sludge > Unclassified | place: Austria... | reverse complement strand
TATTTGGATTATATACCCCACGAACAGGAAGTTTGACGGCAGCGCAGCAACTCGTCAGTACAGATTCTACAGTTCTTACAACATTACCATATTTTAACGTCCTGTTTAAGCGTTCAGCCCGAGAGAGTAAAAATGCGAAATTTATTCTCAATATGGGATTGAATTCTGTTCAAACAGCAGTTGAGACATCAGAATATCCTATATTTGATGACACAAAGTGGACACTGGCTCTTCGTTTTGTTCCACTATATCAAAGCTATTCAGTTACATTGCCAAATCCATACGATTTGATCTACAAGGTTGAACTTTATGGGGTTGAAGAGAATGCCGGCAGTAGCATTAACGAATTTACCATATCACAAAATATTGCAACAGCATCTTTCGTAGCAAGTCCGTTCAATATGTCATACTCAAAGAAACCATATCTTGGTGCATTGAGAACAAATCTTACCGGAACTGTTGTCAGACCAACTCAGGCAAAGTTTTCATATTTACGAGCATGGTTTACAGATTTATCAGATGATGAAGTAAAACATCATTCATATGACCCGTTTAATTTTGGTCTATTGAAACCATATCAGAATCTTTCAATCAATGATTCGGCGCTGTCTGTGAATTATATTCCAAGAATAAAATCGCTAATTTTAAACTGGGATTTTCAAACAATAACTGGTTCTGATTCATCGGGCAACTTGATAGTTCTTGATTTCTCATCTGGTTCGGCAGTTGATGTAAATCTTTCGTGGTTTAATAATATTTTCGACAGACGAATGACCGGATTTGGTTATGGATTTAATAGTTCAAATTCATCAATGTTGGACAAAAATTATGTAATGGCGTCAAAAAATAGAACTATTGATAATTTGCTTTCATCAGATCTTATTAGAATAGGATCTAATGATGATCGTTATTTTGGAAAAACAATAAAACCTGTTTCATATATACTTTCTGTAGAGAAAAACGTATATGATGTAGTCAATGATGAGATATTGAATTATTTTTCTAGTATTTCAAACTTTAACGAACTCATTGGAGAACCAATTAATCTATACAGAGATTCATACAAACAGTTGGACAAGTTTAGAAAAATATTTTTCAACAAAGTAATAAACGAAAGAATTGACATAAATAAATACATTTCTTATTATAAGTGGCTAGATACAACACTAAACTACCTAATTTATGACTTGATTCCAATTTCAATGAGAGACAATTTCAAACTTGGTATACTTATTGAAAGCCACTTGCTTGAAAGAAACAAATATGTCTATCCAATAACAATCTTGAAGCATAAAAATAGGGATTTCACATTTCAACTAACTGGTCATTTTCATCCATCAGTTAGTTGGACGCCTGAAAAAGTAGGACAGAAATTGATATTAGTGACATGGAGTGATCGAGTGAATCTACCAAACAAAGTATCGGATTTTTAACAATGGCTAGAACTTATTTTAAAGATGCTTCATTTATGACTGGTAATGTTACCGGAATCATTTCCGGTTCTTTACGACCAATGAATTACGATAGAATCTTTAATACTCAAAGTCTCAACAGGGAAGATTATAGAGAAAATGTAATAAATTTCAATCCAAATGCTACTGGCGGGGAGGTTGAAAAAATGTTATTGTCTGGCTCTAATCTTTATATTGGAGGAAATTTTACAACAGTGTCAGGGGCTGCCCGAAATAGGATCGCTGTTGTAGATAAAGATAATGGCGCCTTGAGCCCGTTCAATCCAGATTGTAATGGAAGAATCTATTCTATAATCTTGTCTGGGTCTAATCTCTATATAGGCGGAGCATTCACTACGGTTTCTGGCTCTACAAGAAACCGCTTGGCTGTTGTAGATAAAGATTCAGGAGCTTTAGGAGTATTTAATCCAAATATCGGTTCAGATGTTAATTCTTTACTTATTTCCGGATCAAATCTTTATGTAGGTGGAGATTTTATTACAGTTTCCGGCACAACCAGAAATAGACTAGCCGTTGTAGATAAGGACTCAGGAGCTTTAGGACCATTCAATCCGGATTGTGATGGTGCAGTTCTTAACATGATTTTGTCTGGTTCTAATCTCTATATTTGTGGTGAATTTACAGCCGTCTCTGGTTCTGTTAGGGCCGGTGTTGCGGTCGTAGATAAAAACTCAGGTGCTTTAGGACCATTCAATCCAAGTGCCGGTGGAGGAAGCACCATAACGATGCTCATTTCCGAGTCCAATCTTTATTTGGGCGGAGGTTTTACAACCGTTTCTGGAACTGCCAGAAATAGACTAGCCGTTGTAGATAAGGATTCAGGAGCTTTAGGCCCGTTCAATCCTGATGTTGATAATCAAGTAAATGATATTGTAATTTCCGATTCTAATCTTTATATTTGCGGAACATTTGAGTTCATTTCTGGCTCCGTTAGAAACGGACTTGCATCGGTAGATAAAAACTCTGGAGCTTTGTCATCTTTTAATAGTTCTGCTAGTATAATCTTAGATGAAGTAAAATCGTTTTTACTTGATGAAACACATTTGTATGCTGGTGGAACATATGTCCCAAATGAGCTTTTATATGGATATCCGTCTGTTACATATTTAGGGCTTATCGATTTAAATACTGGCGGGATTTTAGTTGATGGTTATTCAGGATATATATCTGTTTTTAATGAAATGCTATTTTCTAGTAAAATCAGAGATGAATCATCCTATAGAAATAGTTTCCTAATTTTCGGAAGAAGAGATAACGACTGGTATCTATCAAAATTGTCGGCATCAATCGGAACAGGAACAATACAGATACTTGCAAACAGCGGGTCATACAATTTTACAATACCTGTACGCCCTAGAAAATCTAATCTATTAATCAATAGATTCTCGGCCCCAGGCGATTCAAGAACTATGAGTGATGGAAATTTAGACAGAGAATCCTTAGAATACTCTATTTATAATCAGATAAATGCGAGAAATTTGAAGGTTAGAGGTGCCCTGGATACTTCCTGGCAAATACCATCATTATTTGGTGGAATACAAAGTGGGTCATAAAAATGAGTAGTGGATCTGCACATAAAATAAATAGAAACAATCACTATAGGATTGAACTATCTGGAACGTCATATGTAACCGCAACTGTCGTTGATAATGGTTTCATAAACAGAATATTACCTTTCTATAAAGAATCTGTTGATTGGTTCAAGAAATATCTTCCATCAACATCATTCATTCAATATGTTCTCTATTCTGCAACACATACGGGCTCAACACTTGCAATTCCGCAACAAGCCGTAACAATTTCTTCATCACCAGCTTATTATGAATACAGACTGGTTCCAAATGACTCACTGTATGACAACTTGAATTATAAATCATATCAAGGATTGAGACTTGCGGACAAAGCAAAAATAAAAATAGACAAAAAGAATACTGAAATATATTTCGAAAATGTTCCATCAATACATAACAAAGTGGCTCAAGGTGGAAGATATTTTGACTCACACAGAGAACCTCCACTAGATTATGCCTCAGAACTTATAAAGTATAATATAGATGGTCTGATAGATGGATTCACTCCTGTTTTTGAAAGTGATTTCGCACACGAAGAGCTCAATACCTCTTATAATGTTCAAAATAGAAAAAGAAAGTATGAAAAACTGACGGCAATTTTCGAACTTAACAAGAACGTTCAACTGAAACATAAACAAACTGTTTTTCCCAATCAGAATGATATATGGAATAGAACAAGACCGTATTTTACGTTTTCTTCATGGATTGACAAGCCAGAATTAAGAGAGAGAGATTGTTCATATTCTTATGAGTATTCCAATCTTGATTCGATGTATGTTGTTGCTCCTTATGAGTATGTAACAACACTATTTCAATCAGATTCTGATATTTACGTTGCTGGTATATTTACCTACCTATTCTCGCCTGACATTAATCGTGGGCGTATTTTTTCTGCTTATAAAGAAACCAATATTTTAAAGCCTTTCAATCCAGACGCTTCTGATAATATTGTTTATGCACTTGCCCTGTCTGGGTCAAATTTATACATTGGAGGAAGCTTCACAACAGTTTCAGGATCTACAAGAAACAATTTGTGTGTAGTAGATAAAGACTCAGGTGCTTTAGGGCCTTTTAATCCCAATGTTTCTCCAAGTGTCGTAAGAACATTACTTTTGTCTGGTTCTAATCTTTATCTTGGAGGAAACTTCACAACAGTATCAGGGACCACTAGAAATAGGATCGCTGTTGTAGATAAAGATTCAGGAGCTTTAGGCCCATTTGATCCAAACGCTTCAACTGCCAGTTCTTATGTTTACACACTTTTATTGTCCGGTTCTAATCTTTATGTCGGAGGAAACTTTACAACAATTTCTGGCTCTACAAGAAACGGAATGGCTGTTGTAAATAAAGATTCAGGAGCTTTAGGGCCATTTGATCCAAACGTTACAATAATCTCTACTGGTGTTCGTACAACATTTCTGTCTGGTTCAAATCTTTATATTGGCGGCAACTTCTCAAGCGTTTCCGGCTCAGCAAGGAACAACCTCGCTGTTGTAGATAAAGATTCAGGAGCTTTGGGGCCTTTCAATCCAAATTGCAACAGTGTGGTGCATGATTTGAAACTTAGTGGCTCGAATATATATGCTGGTGGCCAATTTACTACTATATCCGGTGTTGCTCAGCCATATATTGGTGCAGTGAATAAAGATTCGGGATATCTCGATTCAACCTTCATACCAACTCTCAATAATTATTGTTTGTGTATTATGACAGTAAGTAATAATTTGCACATTGGTGGTCAATTTACCAATATTAATGAATTTTTAAGATACAATTACGCAATCATCGATTCTACAAGTGGAGCACTAAATGAAAGCCGGCTAGGAGATGTCTTTGTAGAGAAAAATACTAAACCTTCGATATGGCCTCTGGATATGTGGAAAAATTCTGACGATTCTGTTGTTTATGGAGAATATATGACAGGAACTGCCGCGCCATATGATGAATCTAATATACTAGAACAGTCGTGGATAAATCCGTTCCGCTTTATATTTAATGACATAAGAGTTGAAAATTTTTCATTTTATTCTAGTTCGTCTGTCTGGACCGTCCCGGAAGAAACAGACAGTTTTCCATTTTTCAATTCAGAACAGGACTTCCTCGGCAAAATCAAGCCGAAATATAAGGATTACTCTCACATTCCTGAATATATTGTCGGTAATTTTATTGACGATTATTCATTAAACACTGGTTCTTTTGATTTATATGAAGATGGAAGTCTGCTTGAAGGACAAGAATTATTTACAAATAATCTTTCTGAAAATAAAAATACTTTCAATATCAAAAAAGATATCAATAAAGATGTTGTTGAAACAGAATTCAAACTTAGTGTTGTAAACTTGTTTAGACCATACAGAAATCTGTATCCTGTAGAAAAAGTATTGCAAATATCCAAATTACTGAAATCCGGACTTGATTCAGGGCAGGTAAATGGGACTCTTCAAAATATTGTGTTTCCTTTAATAACAACACAAAGTTATTTTAAAAACTTTCTATTAGAACCATTTGTTTCTCCGGGAATTCTGTGGAATACAATAAAAACAGGTGTTCCATACATATGGCCCTACAATACTGCATCAACAAACAATCCATCCCTTGGGCCAAGAGGAGAAACAATTTCCGCATCTGTAAGTTTTCCATTTGAATCTATATATAATCCATTTAAATATTTAAATACCAATCCTAGATTGTATTCTAGAGATATTAGCGGAACAATAAGAGGTGCGAATTTCAGCGGAACATATTTTGATGAAAAGTACACTGATTGTATAACAAATTTTATTACAGATTCATCAGATTTTTTCCTAAATACGGCAGAAAACTTTAAATATTTTTCTTCCAAGCCAGAGAATAGTTTTGACACATTTCTAGCTGGAAATACATATTCACTTTTACTCAGTTTAGATAATTATTTTAATACTGCGAGTATTTATCCAACTTCCGTTGGAGCTTCCCAGTTTTCGCTTGGCACATATGAACCGGTGGATGCCTCTATTATAGATGGCGGGGCTTATTATTCTTTATACGCTCCTCCTTATTTAAAATATTACACGGAAGTAGCATCGGTTAATTGGGTTTCTACACCGACATATAACAAGATTAAAATTTCTTTTACTCCTGCTGTTGGAGGAAAGTATACATTGGATGAAATAATTTCATCCTCAATTGTAACTAGACATTTAACCGATGAAAGATGGAGTATATATCCATATATTAACAATGTTAAAGAATATGGTCAAAATTTGTTGAAATCATACAACATCTTTGAGTTTGAGAAATACGGAGACTCTGATAAAATATGGAATATTTCAGGAAAATGGGAAGTGCCTGTTTTTGACTTTACAGATGCTGTTTCTAAGTTTGGATTTGCTAGTGGAGTCTATGCCCACTATTCCCTGCTGGGGTATGGTCACCAATTTGGACAACTTCAAAATAAAGATGCGAATTTAACATTGAATATTTCAGATGTAAGCGGTACACTTTCTTTAGCTGACGCTGTTGGATTTGAAAATAGATCTTATCAGTTAGGAAAATTAAAACAGCAACAAGTAGTGAAAGAGTTAGTGTGTGTCGTTCCCGTCAACTCAACAACGGGACGACTATTTTCAATTACAGAAGATGATTTAAACTACAGACAGAATTATAACATTTTTGATTACTTTTTATTTCCTGTAAAATATGACTATAAATACGGAACCGCAAATCCATACTTTATGTATTGTTTTGAAACCAACATGATCCTATATTCAAACGATTTGTCTAAAATATGGCAAAATGTTATGCCGGCGCAATCTTTCAATCACGAAGAAGAGACTATTGTAATCAAAGACAACATTGTAGATAATCCTCAATTGAACGACTTACTTGACGATAATGTTTATTGGATGATTTTTAAAGTAAAACAAAGATCGATAACTAATGAAAATGGGAAACATACATTTAATTGGCCATATGACAACTTTAGTATTACAGAGCTTGCAAGATTGGAAGTTGAAATAACTTATGATGATATTTCCAATGCTAAAAAGAATGAAGATCCATCAATAATTGGGCAGAAAAATAAAAGACAACCAAGAGTGATAGAAATAGTGGATGTGAAAGAAACTAACAAGCGAAAACTTCCAACAAAAGATAAAGATGATGCTAAACATACTTATGATGAAGAGATCTGGTCTTTTTCTGATCCGACACAAGTAGATAATGGCAAACAAATAAGTGATGAGGAAGTTGTTTGGTCTTTTTCTGATCCGACACAAGTAGATAATGGCAAACAAATAAGTGATGAGGAAGTTGTTTGGTCTTTTTCTGATCCGACACAGACAGACGATGCCAAGACGGGCAAGGGCGGAAGTAAAACGGGCCCAGGAATATATGATCCGACACAGACAGATAATGCCAAAGAAGGCTAATGAATTAGTTTTAGAATATTACAGGCTAATCTAATTATGTGAGAAATCATAAGGAATGTCACAGTGGGTTTTTTCAATAAAAAAGAGGATGTAATTGACATAAAACTAACACCTTATGGTAAAAAACTATTTGCCATGGGGCAGTTTGACCCTGTATATTACTCATTTCATGATGAAGACATTCTTTACGACAGAACTCATATTGGATTAGAAGAAAATGCTAAATACGACAACACAAATTCTTTAATCACTAATAAGTTCGGCAACCAATCAATAGATAAGAGAATAAGCGATAGCTTAAGTTTTACTGCTCAGCCAATCAGATCATCTTTTGAATCAGAAACGGTTGGTGTTAATAAGAATCTAAAAGAAAACATTTTTGACCTATTTTCTTTTATAGGGTCGAGCAAGTTCGAGAGCCAATACTATCCAGCCTATGAAGTAAAGCTTTATAGAGGAAACATGACAGGAAGTATTACATATACGACCGGTTCTGGGTTTTCAAACAGGCACTCATCTATATATATAGAAGTAACAGATGTGTACAACAATGTTTCAAAATCTGTTACTTCAGATGAATACTTTCTCATTAGAATCAGAGAGCTAAACTCTCTATTTGAGAAGGAAAATTTTGAGATAGAATTTTTTGAGATAGATGAATATGATGCTGAATATAAGACACAACTAAAATACCTGTCTCAAGAGTTTACAAAGTCAGAAGAAGAGGGTTTGATTGGTTTTTCCGATTTGCCAACAAATGGGCAAATTTCTGAAGGATTGCCAAAAACAGAAGATGAAACTGTTGATTACTTTTTCAACGTTTTGTTTGATAAAGAGATATTGAATGATTTGATTTACGAATCCAATCCTACATTGCCTGAAGTGATTGAAATACAGCAAGGAATTAGATCTTGTTAAATTTAAAAGAATTTTTAGAATTTAGAATAAACTCTGTTGAGCTGACAGAAGAAAATAACTGTATCAACTCAAAGGTTTCTGTATTTTTCAATAACACAGAAGATGACTCATCTATTGATTCCAATGAATTGCTGGATTCTCTAAGATTCAGACTAATTCAGGTCGAAAATCACGCGTGTAATAAAAAACTGTACAATTCAATAAATACTTTTGAAGAAGAAAGGTACTTTAGTGGGAATTTTAACATAAATAAGCCACTTTCATATAAAGATGATGAAATAGATTTTAAATTCTTCGATATTTCGTTTTTGGAGATATTAAGACAAAAATCTGTATTAATTGTAGAAAATCAAGATAAAGTTGACATAAAGGCTTTAGATTTCGTTTTTTCCATAGACAAAAATTTGACAAATTTGATTTATTACATGTGCGTATATGTTGATAATGAAGCGCTTTCTAATAAACTTCAGATCAAAAACACTGAAATGGAAAGAATTTCGTATGTCGTTTTTGACACATATATTAAAAACAACAGATCTATAAATGCAAAGCTTAAAGACTATAGAACTCTCAACAAAATCAATGTCGATACATGCTTTGGCGACAAAACGAATCTGTTGTCTGTAAAAGAAAAGATATTAAGGGATAACATTCCTAACTTAAACAATGTCATTTACATGTTTGGAAAATCAAGAAAAAATGATGGTTACAATATTTCATTTTTGGTTGATTTGTTTAATGTATATAAAAACTCTAGTAAGTTAAGTTTTCTACTCAAATCAGAAAAACTGAATAATTTAGTCTTGTCATTCATAAAAGATTTGAGAAATGTTAGAATAAACATTGTCAAGTATTATAAAAATGAAGAGGTTAAGCTCATATCTAATGATGATTTGTATATTGAAAATGACTTTAAACAAAATGAAAAGAATTTAACGTTTTTTTCATTTTATGATGAAAATGAAGATGGCGAATATCAATACGAAATTCAAATTGGAATCAAGGATGTTTTACCAGAATTCTTAAAGTCTGTCCTTGATCGCTTGGCTGTTGCAATCGACAATCTTCAGGATATGATTTCAAAATCAAACATTTCAAGTTATTATAATGCAGATATTGATGTTTTTACAGAATCGTTCTATCAAGACATATACTCAAGAGATGAATCTGTGTTATTTAAATTATCAGACCTGCTCATATACATGTGCGACTCTTTCATTGATTTCAATATTGATAAACTGTCAATATTGGCACTTATAAATGAAAAAACACTATCATTAAAAACTCTAAACTCCATCAAGACCATATTCGATAAAATGTATAATGATGTATATATAGAATATTTACTGTACAAAACATATAATCAGTTAGAATTTATAACAACTCAAAAAATTCATTTCGCAAAAGATGAGGTTTATTATGAAATATTGGAGGACAATCATTCGAAAAATCCGCTAATCATCAATTCTAACGAATTGGTAAATATCACAGCGAATGGCACTTTGAAGTATTTTCCCGGCGGCGAGCTTAACAACGTTAATACATACTGCTTTCATTCTATAAACGGCATAAATTTCAACAAAAGAAAATATATACTGAATAATCCAATTAGTAAGACTAATGTAAATGATTTGAATCATTTCATAATGTATTTTCTATATACTCTTAATAGTAGAACTCAGGATTCTGTTTTTTATAATGAAATATTTCATTTGCTATTTGATGAATATCTAATTTTTCAAAAATATGGAGACTCTAAAGAATCTCAGAAAATAAATGTCGTATTAAATGATGAAAAGAAAACTTTACAACAACAAGAAGTGGAAATACAGTCTAAAATAGATTTATTGTTTGAAGTGTTTGTTAGTGACTTTTTCATAAAGTATAAGAATCTTTTCGATGTTTGGCTTGTAAATAAAGTCAAAATGAGCACAAACACTCCATATCAGGTTTCTGCGTTGTTAAATTCGTATATTAACTCAGAACTGGTTTATGATAACTTCCAAGAGATTTCATTCTTGGAAAAGTTTATATATATTTATCTATACAAGATAGTCTATAAAATAGAATATTTTGACTTTGATATTTCAAACTGGAGTCTGTTGACCAACGAAAGGTTTACACAACTATCTAACAAGTTATTAATTTGCAGATTCAACAATTTTCTGTCTGAAGAGTTCAATATGCCGTTCATATCTGAACTTTCATTTGATTTGAATAATCAAATTTTCATCATTAAGGGCGAAAAAATTACACAAACAGAACAGATTAGAGAATCATATTTAGATTTGCTTCTGAAAAACAAAAACATTATTAATGTTAAAAGAAACATTAATGCTCCAAACTTTTTAAACCAAAAAGCCAACAACGAACCTATTAAAATAACTAGAGACGTTGTATCCGATACGGAAATAACTAAATTAAACGACAAATATGAAGTCATTAAAAATATTGCAACAAATCAAAAAATAGTTGATCAACTAAATAACTTAGATAGCAAATTGATGAATTCGGGCAAATATACAGATAGTATAAAAAACGCTTTTACTAAAACCTTTCAAGCAAGTAAGTCGGTTATGGAAACAATCAATAAATTGGGTATTAAATAATGTCAGAACTATTAATAAATAACATAAATGTTTTCAATAATCATATAAAAAGCTCTAACGATCTTCTTAGACAGTTTATGGGATTTTATTGGGACATTTTTGATAACGAAAAGTTGTATCCAAATTCTTTGCCATTGACTGTAATGAATATTAACTCGAAAGTTAAATATGGAATGTCTTTACCATCTGATCGAAGTAACTTAAAGTTTAAGCAGCAAGTGCAGATAGTTCTCTCGGGAGATTTGGGACTAAAAACCTTCCTAGACCAAGAGTATGTGGGGGATGGTCCCGATTTAATCGCCAGAAGAATGAATGTACGCATACCAGACGACACTGGTGGTGGAGGTGGAGGCAGTGATGGTACGGGCGGTGGGGTCGTTCGTCCAATCAATCCAAACACTACGCCACAGCCGCAACCAAGCGACATATATACAAACAGAAAAGCTCTTGAAGATTTCTTGAAAAAAGAGGAAGAGTTTGAGGATTTCAACTTTCAGTTGAGAAAAATAGTTCCTAAATCAAAAGATGTTGATATTTTCTATTCAGAAATAGAATCTAAATATCAATATTATGTTCAACAATACGAAGAGATTTCCAAAAAGATCCCTGAAGAACTGTTACCAAACTATTACATATTTTCTCTTGCTGGTAATCAGCATTTGCTTAAAGACGTATCTCAAAAAGATTATAACTCTTCATTGAAATATGGCCAGAATTCTCCATATACACAGTTTTTGAAAAAATTTGACAAACTTATAACACTTGATGGGAATTTGTTATTTACATCAAATTTTTCAATGAACAACATCGAATCATATTTGCGGCAGTATAGCGAATCTTATGACGATGTTTCTGTAGACTTTGTACAAACGTACAAAAAGAGATTTGGAAATCTCTTAACGTCTTTTGATAGTCAGGACATTTTCGACAGACTCAACTCAAATAAACAATATTTTCCAATGTATGTTAATATTACATTCTACAAAGATAAATCGAATTCGTTTTTCGACTTACTGAAAAAAGCAAATATTTCACTAAGCTCTTTACAGTCGTTTATCCTAGAGAAAGTATTGAACAAAACTTCTGGCGATGACTCTTACAATAAAACACTTTTTGAACTAGATCAGAAAGTATTTTCTTCTGGTGGAAGTTTGGAGTTGGCGGCTAAAAATCGCTTTGTAATGAATTTCGATGTTTGGT
>Ga0138256_10006702_pt1 | contig 12180 bp, 8 predicted proteins | sample KNB2016incub_MG_FD_105486 | JGI IMG/M metagenome (GOLD analysis project Ga0138256, IMG submission 105486) | Active sludge microbial communities from wastewater in Klosterneuburg, Austria - KNB2014incub_MG | ecosystem: Engineered > WWTP > Activated sludge > Unclassified | place: Austria... | reverse complement strand
TGCTCGGTGCTCGGTGCTCGGTGCTCGGTGCTCGGTGCGAGCGTCCAGAGCGAAGCCGCGCCGCCGAGCGGCTGGGGTTTCGACACACCTACCAATCGTGATCTGCTGGTTCGGATCCTGAAGCTTGTTCCTCAAGAAGTTCTGACGGTCTGTGGTTGGCTCGACACTCTCGCCAGGAGGCACCGAAGGGTCGAACGGGTCGAAGCCATGGGGTTTCCGGAGTCAACTGCGGACTTCCATCGTGACTTTTCCGCGTTCGCGACATTCGGTGCGTGATTGGACACGCGCGAGTTGGCAGACTTCAGAACGATTCTTCCAATCGAAGCCTGGGGTGAGCGTGCAGCCTCCTGCGGAAGGGTGCACCGAACCGAAGCGGCGTGGGAGACTTCCGGGCTGGGTTGACCGGCGTTACGTATCGCTGGCCTCTTCCCACTGCATGCCGAGCACCCACGCGAGAGCTGCGAGGCGGCCAACGAGCATTCCGTAGGCAACGTCTGAATCTGGAGCGCCAGTGGCCGCGCTCTCCCCCGACGGCGGCGGCTCACGGGATGGAGCGGGGGCTCCACCAAGACATTCCCTGCGCAATCCCCAGACGCGGTACCAGAGCTCGTCATACGCTTCGAGTATCGCCCGGTCGTTTCGTCGCAGGATGTTCTCTTCGAGGAAGAGTGAATCCTCCATGTCGTCGTTGAAGAGGTACTCGACCTTGTCGCCGGAGGAGTTGTAGCCGACTGGTCCTCCGTTGGGGCCGACGGTGGGAGGGAGGTTGCATACCTGGCCGTCACGCCAGACGACGTTGAAACGTTCATGGGTCGGACTAAAGTCAGGGACTGCATCAGGCGTGACGTGGCGTGGGAGTTGTGCGAAGTGAGACAAGTTGGTCGTGACCTTTAGTTCAAAGATGAGGCAGTGCCTGACCTCAATTTACGCTAGTTCAGAGGCTCGTGCTGCGGAGATGAGTGCGGACGAGTGCATACAAGAAGACGCTCATCTGTCCGGATCTGCCACATCGGATATGCAACGGATCCCGACGTTCTATTGAATCGCAGACGGAAGTGACCGACTCCTTCGCGATGAATCCTGAATTAGCACCAGGAGCTTCTGATAACGCACGCGCAGACGAAGCTCAGCCCCTGCGTGAACGCGTTGGGCCCGGACCTGGCGTCGCCCCCGCGGCCCTTGGGGAAATGCGTGTGGGCCGGACCTTCGGCCCGGCCGGCCGCGTTCCACACGACGGCCGCGACCGCGTCGGCCCGGTCCTTGCCGTAGAGGTCGTGGACGATCTCGTTGCCCTTCTGCTTGATGAACTTGAGCTCGAGCTGCGTCTTCTCGTCACCTGGGGCGAGGGTGATCATGTCGTTGTAGAACGCAAGCCGCAGGTAGCGGTACATCGCCAGCTGCTCCGCGTTTGAGAACGACATATCATCCGCGTCGACGCCCATGGCGACGAGTTCCTGGATGCCCTCGACCGAGTTCCAGCGGTCGAACGTCACGCGCTTAACGTCGTAGTAATGGACGAGCTCCTTCAGGGTCGACCGCACATTGAGGTAGTCGACGACGCGCGGGTAGCGCGGCTCCCAGGCGATGACGAAGTCGACGACCACCCGCTGCAGCTGCTCTCTTTCGCCCTTCGCAGTCTCGATGGTCTGGTAGCCGTCCGTCGTGTGGCAGAGCGCCAGCGTGAACGCGTCCTTCTTCAATCCCGGGTCGCAGTGAATGTAGTACGGCCGGCCCTCAGCCTTCGGGGGCAGCGAATCGAGCGTCAGCGTCACGTAGCGCCGGATCGGGTTGTCGACGGCGTGCGCGATGATTTCCTGGCGCTCGCCCACGGTCGTCACCACCGGCACCAGGTTGCGGTCGACGGCCTCTGTAATCGTGTGGGGGTTCTCGAAGAAGCCGCCCTGGGTGAGGGGAGGCCGCGCCATGATGCGCGTCATCGCGTCCACACCATCAGACAAGAACTCCTCCTCGAACTCCTCCGCCTCGGGCGTCCACAGCGGGTGCCCTTTCTCGAAGTGCGGGTTCACCTCCCAGGTCTTCGTTCTCTGCTTCAGCAGGATCTTCACTGGACTGCGTCACACTCTCGTCATGTCCGGAGTCATCGCAAATGTAACTACCATCGCATCGCCGTCTTCACCTTCGCTACCATAAGAGTACAAGGAGTACCACATGTCACAAAAGTTCAGGACAATAGGATCTGATAATGATGATTATCGGCAGCATGGAGAACCGTCTACAAGCGATGTTTTGCAGCTTGCGCTCTGGGAGGAGCAGACGGTTGTAGTCATCGAAGGACAGGTCGGAATCACCTGGGAGGAAGCGACAACTGCCTTTCTCCGTACGCTCGACAGCCCGAATACGCGACGTTCGTATGCCAGGCATCTCCGAAATGCAGCCGAGGCCATGGACGTAGTGTGCATGGACGAAGTAACCGGAGCGAGGCTGAGCGATTACCGGGCCCTTGTCACGGCGGCGGAACTCGCCCCCGCTTCGCAGGGCCACGCGCTCGCCGCCGTTCGCAGCTTCATGGCGTGGTCGGCGCATCTCGCGGTCCACTCGATCACCTCGAAGGTGGTCGAGATAGCGCTCCGCACGCCGCGAGGGAGCGTCCAAACCCGCTACTCCATCCTGACAGAGCCGGAGATTGTTGGGTTGCTTGAGGCGGCGTCCACGACTCGTGATCGGGCAATCCTCGGCGTGCTTCTGGGTGCTGGACTCCGTGTTGCCGAGGCGTCAGCGCTCCAGCTTGAGGACATCACCGAAGACAGCGACGGGCACCTGGCGATCTTCGTCAATCAGGGAAAGGGCCGGAAGGACCGACACGTCCCCATTCAGGACGATGTCGGAGCGCTGCTGCGGGCGTATGTCGGGGAGTCACGCCGCTACTTCGGTTCGGACGGACCTTTGTTCTTGGCAACCGACAGAGGTTCGCGGTCCCGCAAGAAGGCAGGGCTCAGCGTACGGGGTCTGGCGCGCGTTGTTGAGATCTGTGCAGCGCGAGCTCAGATCGCGGTCAAGCGCGTGTCGCCGCACAGCTTGCGTCATACCTATGCGGTTCGGGCGCTGCGCGCTGGAGGCAACGTCGTTGCCGTGAGCAAGCTCCTTGGTCACGCAAGCATCACTACAACTCAAAGATATGTGGATCATTTAGCCGTAAGCGAACTGCGGGCGACCGTCCCTCCGTTGCCAGTTCGGGAAAGCGGAGTCCGCGAACTGGCATCGTAGAAGATGGTTGTTGGCCCGTTAATCGCGCCAGGATGACTGGAGGTACCACCAGTGCACTTTAGACGGTCTGGTGACTGCCACAGACTGCCAGGATCGATCCTCGCAGCGGCTACTTCTGGCTTTGTTTGGTGCTTGGAAGGGTGCTTTTGGCCGGCATGGGAGACGGGCCGGTTTGCAACATAACCAACGCAGTAGGGAGCGTTGCTGGAACGACCGGTGTCAGTACGACTCGACGTGTGATCTCGCCGTTCTGGACGTTATATGACTCGACACCAAAGGGGCACAACACTGACCCTTCCGTCCGCAGTATGTGTGCGGATGACCAGGTACTACCGCGGCGCTTCAATCGGTCTGGTGACTCCTACAAACTGCCAGGATCGATTCTCGGACTGCCTGTCGGGGCCTCTCAGGCGCCGTCTGCGAGCAGTGCATCCGAGGATGCTGGGCGATCGGCCGGAGGGGGCTTCCGATGGCGGTCGCAACTGCCACCTGCCAGGTCCCGAACTGACGGGCGAGCGACTTGTAGCTTGGCCACGGCGGCACCAGGTCGCTGCGACGAACCGACCGGCCTAACTCGGAGGACAGCACCCGCAGCTCGGCGAGCATTTCCTCCGGCGTCCGGGACCGTCGCACGGATCGGCGTGGATTTCCGACATCACCCAGAGCCCGACTGTTTCCCACCAACAAGTGGCTCATCAGTTCGCTGGCAGACGCATAGACTCGGAGGTCGTCCAGCGACGGATCACCGCGACGGATCGCATCCCAGGCGACAACTTCGCGCGCCGACAGTGGCCGCCCGAGCACCTCCGCGACGAAGGCGCGGGCTGCCCTGACGTAGCCGGACACCGAGGCGTTCGGGTGCCCGGGATCTCGCAGGAGCAGGTAGCCGCCTCTGTCCTGGATTCGCCCGTCGGCGGGCCGGTACTTTCCGACAGGAGGTCCCCTTCGCCGGCGCGGGATGTTGGCCTCCACCATGCGCCGGCGCATGGTTTCCTGGGTGAGGCCGAAGCGCTCGGCGAGTTCGGCGACGGTTGCGCCGTCGGCGTAAAGTTCTGCGACTTGTTCTAGGTCTAGGTGCGGCACTGGTTGAGCCCTCCGTGTATGCCTCGGAAAGCTGAACGCCCTGTCCAACTTCAGGATACGACTTCAACCGGACCAGACGCGGACTTATCGCGTATGGGCTATTTCTCCGGTCGAAAACGTGCCGCATCGAAATTTAACAACTGCAGCGCTCTGGGCCCCCGAACCTGAGAGCGATCGCCAGGTTCGGAAACAGGCCTCTCAACGAACGAAAGACCGCTTTTCTGCGATGTTGAAACAACACGCCAAACAACAAGAAACCCCGGGTGCACCGCCAATTCCACATTGGTGCAACAGTGTGTGAACACCAGATCCAACATGAACCTTGACCCTGCCTGCCTGCTGCCTTTCCAGGGAGCAGGCGACAGATCGGGGCTGCTTCGCTGGCATCAGGAAACTGTCCCTGGGAATCGTACGCGAGGAAACAGAGCGTTCCGGCCGTCTTGCGAGCAATGGTGCCCGACACCCGAATAACGGCTGCGGGACTTCGCGGGCGATGCCAGGGCGACGAAGCGAGGGACGCCGCAGAAGGGAGCCTCTCCGCGGTTCACGGCGTTTCGTCTTCGTCGATCGCCGAGCCGGTTGTGTTCTCGGAGTAGTTCGAGTAAGCGAAGTCGAGGTTAACGCGGACCTGTTCACCCTGACCGTTGTACCGGCACTTCGCCATGTAGAGCCTGGCTTCACCGACATCCTTCTCGCGTGCGGTCTGCGACTGGGCGATGATGCAGTCAGAGATCTTGGCTTTATCGAAGTCATCCGCGATGTTCTCTATGGTGATGGTCCTCTTCCTGAGCGCCTCTCGGTTGGTTTGGGAAGCCGTCCAGACGGGGATGTCGTATTCGACAGCAATGCAGCGTAGCTCCGTGAAGACTGCCGACTGTGCCTCTTTCCGGTTTTCCGATTTCTTGATGGGCGCGAGGATGTCGCCATAGTCTACGACCAGCATGTCGAATGGCGTGCCGCGGTCTTTGTGCTGGTTCAAGATCTGGCGGATGTCGCCTGCGCTGGCGCCTTGCGCCGGGAAACGCTTAATGACGAAGTCGATGTCGGCCAGGCGCTCGTTTTGAAGAAACTTCGCCATGCGGCGTTCGAAGTCCCCGGACTCGAGATGGTGGACATCGCGCGCAGGGGTGTCGAGGATCGGAGCGTAGAATCGCAGTGCGACCCAGGGTTCGCTCATTTCCAGAGTGATGTACAGGACGTTGTTCCCGGCTCTCCACGCTGTCCGCGAGACATAGGTGAGCCATTGCGACTTGCCGTGGCCTGGCGGTGCGAGGAACGTGCACAACTCACCGGAGCGTGCGCCGCCGTTCATGATCGCGTCGATCGAGTCGATGCCTGTTGGGATGGCCATGCCGTTCTCCCACATCGCTTGGATCTCTTCGAACATCGCCGCACGGTTGCTGATAGCGCCAATCGCGGGCTCGTCGGTCGAGCTGATCGACAAGCGATCCAATCCGGTAGTCAGGAGATCCTGGATGGTGTTCGCGTCGGCATCGTCGATAGCGTCAGCAAAATCTTGCATGAGGACTTCGGACATGCGCCGGCGCAGCCAGTCATCCGCGAAGTCTCTCAGGAAATCGAGGCTATCCTCATCGGGGGCCTCGGTCCCGTGCCGGTCCTCGACCATGTCCTTGTCGAACTTGTCGTTGTCCTTCTTCTTGGCCAGGAGGAGCTTGAGCGCTTTGGCCGTCATGGGGCGCTCGTACTTGTCGTAGTACGTGAGGCACTGCTCCAGGTACCAGGCATCCTCCGGGTTCTCCCAGGTGGAGGGGTGAATCATCCGGTGATACCGCTGGAGGAACTCGGCGTCGTGCCCGACGAGCCACCAGAAGGCCTTCTTGAACTCGGAGTCGTGTTTTGCCATCAGTTCGCCATCGGCCAATGCGAATGAACGGGTTGGAGCTTTGTGCGCTGTCTGCGTGCGCGCTTGGGCCGTTTCACTATCTCGGCGGGTTCGCGCACGTTGGGACTGTGGTCGACCTCGGCGTGGCCGTACTCCGCCGCTATCCGTGCCTTGGAGCGCGCCGCTTTTTCGGCGCGGATGGCGGCATACCTGTCACCTCTGATCTCGGGAATGGGGAAGCTGGCATCTAGCCCATACCGCTTCATCAGACGAACGGCGTACATCGGGTCGCCGGCCAGGCAATCGTCGACTTCCTCCAGGATCGCGGGGAGGTTTCGCTGGAATGTGGTCAGGGTTCTGCCGTAGGTGTCAACCGGTTCGCCTCGCCACTCAAACACAAAGAAGAGCAGCGGCACCTGTAGGTCAGAGAACTTCGAGGTCTTCGCCAGGTGGCGCGCGACCCGCTCGTTCTGCGTCTTAAGCCCCCCGGCCGCCATACCGGCCTGGGAGTCTTCACCGTGTGCCCGCGTGGCCATCTCGAAGAAGTCGAGTATGAGCTGGGATTGGGCCTTGATGGTCTTACGGCCGAGGAGGTCGTCCAGATTCGGTTCCGGCGGTGGCTGCAGAGCCGGGTCGTTCAGCCACTCAATCAGCTCGACGTCGTCCACGGGGGCGTCGTCGACACAGACCGCGTAACTCACGGATAAGGCCCCGTTCACAGAGTCACGCTCGATCAGTCGCAGGTGTTCCAGCCGGCGTAAACGGCTGGTGATGGTTTGCGACTTGCACTGGAACAGCTTGGCCAAACCCGCCATGGTGACGCTTCGATAGTCGGTGCCGTGGGTGGTGACTTCGTTGCGGAGGTGAAGATAGAGGGCGGCCGTCCCACGTTCGTCATGGAACGCCAGGAAAAGCTGCCGCCGCTCGGCGTCGTCCAGGTGGACTCGGAGGTCCGCCGGGTGCGGGATGACCTCGATGGCATCCCATCCTCGGAAGGTCGCCGCTCGGCCGTGGCCCCTGGGCTGTAACGTCCACACGGCAGCTTTGCCGCCGGCTTGTTCGGCCTCGTGATGAAGCACCCATCCCGCTCGCTGGAGCGTCCAGAGTGCGCGCCGCACTGCATCGTGGCCGATCCCCAAGCTCTTGCCGACTTCCGACAGGGAAAAGACTGTGCCGGAGTTGGAAGTGGTCTCGGCCCGCAGTTGTTCGTAGACCCTGGGAGCGTTCGCTTGGTGCCTGGGGAAGGCCGAGCGGAGCTCCTGGCACCTACTGGCCCTGATAGGCTTCAGGCGGTTCACGAGAACGTTAGTGACTGATGGCATGGTGATCCTTTCGAACGCCGGGGTTCACTGTTGTCTGGTGCGTTGACGGTGCGAGGTCTGGCTCGGTGCGAGCGAGGCGCGCGCTGGTGCGCGGCATTCCAAAGAGATCTAAGAGAGTGTCTATAAGAGATCTTAGGAATGCCGCGCACCAGCGCGCAGGACGCGCAGCATGTCTCCGGATTGGGTCGTCTGGACTAATAGACAGTCCCGCCAGTCTGGTATTGCGATGAAGTGCGCCACATGCTATTCGGCCTTCTAACAACCGAATGGTTCGCCAACACGCTTGAATGCATGGCGCGCAATCACCCGCCGTGTGCCTATGCGTATCCCTGGGATCGGATAGCTCCCGTTGCGGACCGCACTGTAGGCAGCGGCTCATGCTTAGCCAGAGGAGTCGATTGGCCAACTCATGGACGGGCATTGTCTGCCAGGAGGATGTGAGGTGACTATTCATCAACCGGCCTTTCGTAACCACGTTCGCATTTCTCAATAGGATTGGCAAATTGTGACTGTCACGGCGCACAAACGACTGTGCCACTGTCCAGAACCTCGTTCTTGAGCCAGCGCTGTGGCACCAGAGCGTCAGGAGCGCAACGGTACGCGAATCGAGTTATACTAGGGCTGGAGACCCATAAGACCTTGGACAAACGGAACGTGATCTCATCGGACCGACCCAGTAAGTGTTTCGAAAATCGCTATTTCTCGCATGCATCACCACCGGACCCTCACAGCACAAGCCGTGGCCCGACTTCTCGTAGCATCAAGCGCCGCGAGTTGTAATCGGGCATGGCCTTCTCCACGCCTGCCCAAAACTGGCGAGAATGGCTGCGTTGAGTTAGATGACACAGCTCATGCACTACCACATAGTCGAGCAGCCAGGAATCTGCCATTGCGATCCGCAAGTTGAACCGGAGCGTGCCATCCGGGGCGCAGCTGCCCCAGCGCTGACGCTGATCCCGGATCTTCACAGCGGTGGGCGCGACGCCCACGATGGGTGACCACCGAGCAATGGACTGCGAGATGCGCTCGCGAGCGCGGCGCCGGTACCACCGCACGAAGGCGCTTCGAATTGCGATGCAGCGTTCTTCGCCGTCCATCCCGTCGGGAACCGTGACCGTGAACGCCCAGTGGCTGAACCGGATGTGGACACGGGGAACGTCGGCGCTACTCACTTCCATCCGCACTTCGCGGCCCACGTACGGGAGACTCTCACCAGTGACAAAGGCCTTGGGCTGGGGCATCATAAGGCCATCGACGGAGCGCTGGACAATCCACGAAGCTCGCTTGGAGACCACCGCCTGGATCTGCTCCGGCGTCGCCTTCATCGGTGCGGCGACGAGCACCCCTTCGAGGGTGTCCAGCGTGAGTTCGATGGTCTTCTTTCGGCGGGCGCTCCGCGACACTTTGTACGGAATCACGGTCGTCCCATACCGAACCTCGCCCTGCTCGGTCATCTTGGCTGCCGGGCAATTTCAATCATGGTCATGACCAGCTCGTTCAGCTGCTCTTCACTGAGATCACCGGCCTTTCGAAGCTCCCGCTTGATGTCGCGCCTCATTTGGCGCTGCACCTCGTCGTTGTCCTGCCAGTCGACGATGCCGCGGCCCCACTCCATTACCGCACCCACGCGCTGAGCCACATCCTTCACTCCCGGGTCTAGGGGCGCGTCGTAGGCCACTCTTTCCTCGGCGAGAGTGCCCGACGCGGTGTCGGCCCTCGCAACGGCTCTTGCACGTTCCGCCAGTTCGTAGACGGCGAGAGAGAGTTCGTTCAGGCCGTGTTGCGCCGCCACAGCGCCGAGTTTCAACGCTTCTTCCCGCAACTCCGATAGGCGTTTGCACGCTTCGACCGCTCCCATCAGCTGGCTCCGCATCGCATCGATGATTTTCTGCAAGCGCTCGGCCAGTGACGTGTAGAACGTCGGGTTTTCGTCGAGCCGCTCTTTGATCTGCGCCCGGATTGCGTGCTCCATCATCGACGCCCGGGCTTCATCGTGGGGCAGCGCGGCGATGCGGTCCGAGAAATCCCGGTCGAGGATGCTCACGGGCCGGCTCATGACTTCCCGGACGTGGGCGCTGATCCAGCCGTCGAGGAGGTCCTTCACCTTCGCCGAAACGTCGGTCCAGTCGATTTCCTCATCCTCGCGCACCATCTGGGCCTTCACGTATTCGCGGACTCGGGTCAGGCGGGCCAGGCGGTCAAGGTAGGGAAGAGCTCGCGGGTCGGGGAGGAACTCGTCGATCTTCTGCGCGAACAGGCGATAGTCCGCGATGAACTTGTCCCACAGGTCACGCTTGTAGGTGCCCTCGGTGTAGTGGTCCGGCTCGAACAGCGACGCGCAGGCCCACACGTCACTCAGGTCATGGCCGGTGAAATGGCCCTCAGCCCGAATCGCGTAAGACTCGATGGTGACCGACGGTTCGTCTGGCTCGGGCTGGAGCGCAGCCTTTGCGTCGACATCGTCGAAGGCTGCCAGCGCCTCTTCGAGGTTTCGTGAGACACCCCAGTAGTCCACGACCAGTCCGTACGTCTTTTCGCTCACGGTTCCGTCGGGCCGTTCGATGGTGCACGGGCGGTTCACACGGGCGATCGCCTGGAGCAGGCTGTGCTCGCGCAGGTTTCGGTCCAGGTACATGACCTGCTCTACCGGGGCGTCGAAGCCTGTCAGCAACATGTCGACGACAACCAGCATCTGGACGGATTGGTCGGTGGGGTCCTTGAACCGGCTCTCGACTTCCGCCCGCGTGGGAAGTTCGTCGAGAGCAGTTGTGATCTCGGCGTCGTCGTCGGCTGTGGTCGTGATGACCGGGTAGGCTTCCACTCCGAAACGGCTGAGCCACTTGGCATACCGCACCGCGGCTATGCGGCTCGTCACGACAACCTGGGCTTTGAAGCCGTTCTGGCGGAAGCGCTTTCCGTGGTGTTCGACGATGTCGCCGGCGATCTCCTGGATGCGCTGCTCGGACTCGGCGAGCTGGTCAGCGGTTGCAAAGCGCCGGTGGATGCGCTCGCGGACCTCCGGTGACTCGTTCGCGAAGACGCGGTCAAAGAGGCGGTCCACCGACTCGGCACCGATGATCTGGAGTTCGGGCAGGCGCGCCTCGTAGTAGATCGGCACGGTTGCTTCATCGGCGACCGACTGCCGGATGCCGTACTGGTCGATCAGCGTCCCGAAGCGGCCCATGGTGCTGCGGAAACCCTTGTCGATTGGTGTACCGGTGAAACCGATGAACGCCGCATTCGGAAGCGCCTTCCGCATCTTCGCGGCGACCCGGCCGTACTGGGTGCGGTGTGCTTCGTCGACGATCACCACCAGGTTCGATGCCGGGTTGAGTACATCAAGTGACGCGGTTGGGGTCTCGAGTGCCTCCTCGAACTTCTGGATGGTCGTCATCACCGTCCGTCCGACCGCCTGGCGGAGAAGCGTCTGCAGGTCCGTTTGTTGGCGGGCACGGCGAGCCGCGGACAGTACCTGGCGATCCGTTGGCCGGCTGCGCGTGGCGCGTTCCGGCGATGGGAAGCCGCAGCGCCGGAACGTCTCGCTGATCTGGCGGTCGAGCTGGGCCCGGTCGGTAACGATGACGATCGTGGGGTTGTCGAGCTTCGGCTCCCGGCGCAGCTTCGTGGCCAGCCAAAGCATCGTCAGCGATTTGCCCGATCCCTGCGTGTGCCAGATCACGCCGCCACGCGCTTCCGGGTCCTGCTCGCCGAGCAGCCGCTCCATCGCGCAGCTGACCGCCCGGTACTGCTGATACCGGGGCAGCTTCTTCACGAGCTTCCCGCCTTCGGGCTCGAAGACGACGAAGTCGCGCATGATGTCCATCAGCGTGGCCGGTTCGAGCATCCCGGCGATCAGCTCGGCCTGTCCCCTCGGTTCGACGCCGAGCCGCTGACGGACTCCTTCGGCCGCGGATGGCTCAAGGCGCCAGGGCGAGTACGACTTCTCCGGAGCGCCGACCGAGCCGAACGCAGCGGACGCGCCAGAAATCCCGACGCAGGCGAGGTTGTAGTCGAAGAGTTCCGGTGCCCCGCGCGGGCCCTGGTAGCGCTGGAGCTGGCGAACCGCGCGAGCTTTCCAGACATCGCCGATGAGCGACGCCGCCTTCGCCTCGATGACCACGAGCGGTATCCCGTTAACGAACAGGACGAGGTCCGGGATGACCCGCCGCTCATCATCCTCCGTGCCACTCTCGCGTTCGTGTGGCAGCCGGATGCGCATCTGCGTTGTCACGATGTACTCGTTTCGGCCGTGTCGGGCGTCGGCGAGGTCGAAGTCGAAGAAGTGGACGGTACGCGAGCGCCGCACGGCGGCATCGTCGACATCCAGCGGCATCCCATACGTCAGGTACTCGTGGATCGCCTGGTTGCGGGCGATCCCGGTCACAGGGACATTCCGCAGGTTGAAGATGGCGCGGGTGACGTGGTCGTCGGTCATCCAGGGGTTCAGCCGCTTGAGCGCCTCCCGCAGCCGGCCCTCGAGCAGCACCGCCCGGCATCCATCGCGTTCGGCGTCGAGGTTCTCGCGGGCCACAAAGACCCAGCCCAACTTGACCAGCAGGTCCCGCGCGGGGAGTTCGGCCTCGTTGAGTTCATTGACGCGGCTGGTCATGCGGCCAGCCCCTCGCCAAGCGCCAGTTCAATCGCGTCGATAAGGCTCGTTAGCCGCGCTAGCATTTCGACGAGCGCCCATTCCATCGGGTAACACAT
>Ga0138256_10006701_pt1 | contig 12181 bp, 10 predicted proteins | sample KNB2016incub_MG_FD_105486 | JGI IMG/M metagenome (GOLD analysis project Ga0138256, IMG submission 105486) | Active sludge microbial communities from wastewater in Klosterneuburg, Austria - KNB2014incub_MG | ecosystem: Engineered > WWTP > Activated sludge > Unclassified | place: Austria... | reverse complement strand
CGTTTGGGGCTCGACCATGTGTTGCTTTGCCATTACGCGGAAAATCGCCCTGAGTGGCGAAAGTATCTGTTTATGGACGATATTGACGAGGAGGCCACGATAATGGCAGCGTAGAGTAGATTGATTACAAAGGAAAAGAGTTGCGGCTTGATGAATAATCTTGCCGCAATTGTTTTTTGGTCTGGTCCGGACCAAGTGGACCAAGGTGGGCCAAGCTTTCGGCGGAGTAGTTTAAATGGACAAAATCCCGGCCTCATAAGCCGAAGACTACAGGTTCAAATCCTGTCTCCGCAACCAAATTTTCGGCTATTTAGTTTTTAATGGTGAATGATATGAGATACAACGATGAAAAAGATATCCTAGAGGTCATCAGGACGTTTGAGGATGCAACGATCAGTCGTGACGCGTGGAAACACGCTGAGCACCTGACCGTTGCGATTCATTACCTGTCTTTATACGACATCGAGACGGCTACCGTGAAGATGCGTGACGGCATATTTAAGTTACTAAGTGCGTTTGAGGTCGATCTTTCGAAAGAAATGCCTTATCACGAGACGCTGACCGTATTTTGGATGCGGACCGTGGCGAAATTTAACACGGCAAAAAACGGGGCTTCGATTTTGGATAAAGCCAACGAGCTGGCCGACACATACGACAAAAACTATCCCCTAAAGTTTTACAGCCGAGAGTTTTTGTTTTCGGATGAGGCGAGGGCGGGGTTTGTTGACGGCGATCTCAAAAGTGGCCAATCGGGGGAATTAGGCTAAGATATTCATTACGCCCTTACTCACGTGCGGGCTTCTGCAAAAATATGCTCAAGTTTTTTAACACATTATCACGTCAGGTCGAGGAATTTCAGCCGATCGAATCGGGCAAGGTACGGATGTATATCTGCGGGCCGACGGTTTGGAATTTTGCGCATATTGGCAATTTTCGGACGTTTATCTTTGGGGATGTTTTGCGGAGGTATTTGAAGTTCAAGGGCTTTGAATTAACGCATGTGATGAATCTGACGGATATCGACGACCGGATCATTAATGAGGCCGCTGCCCGAAATATCTCTATTGACGAATTTACCGAGCCGTTTGCTCAGTATTTTCTTGAGGATTTTGATGCTCTTGGCAATGAGAGGCCGGAGATCATCCCGCGGGCGACGCATCATATTCCGGAGATGATCGCTATTATCTCGACGCTGCTTGAGAACGGACACGCATACGAATCGGATGGGTCGATCTATTACCGCATCACGGCGTTTCCCGAATACGGCAAGCTTTCAAAGATCAATTTTTCGGGTAACCGCGACGGCGGCTCGGAGCGCATCGATACCGACAAATACGACAAAGAAGACGCCCGTGATTTTGCTTTGTGGAAACTTGTCGGCGAAGACGAACAGCCGGGTTGGGATGCTCCATTTGGACGCGGACGGCCGGGTTGGCATATTGAGTGCTCTGCGATGGCGATGAAATATCTCGGCGAGACGTTTGACCTGCACGCCGGTGGCCAGGACTTGCAGTTTCCGCATCACGAGAACGAGATCGCTCAATCTGAAGGGGCGACCGGTAAGCTGTTTGCTAAATATTGGATCCATAGCGAATTCTTAAAGATCGACGACGTCACAATGTCCAAATCTAAGGGCAATTTCTTTACGTTTCGCGACCTCAAAGATCAAGGCTATTCACCGCTTGCGATCAGGTATTTGCTACTGTCGGTTCCCTATCGCAAGCAGCTCAATTTTACTTTTGAGGGTTTGCAGGGAGCCGAAACGACGATCGAAAGACTGAGAAATTTCAGATCAATAATTTCAGATTTGAAAACGGATCCCGGCTCGAATTTGCTGGCAACAGATGCAGTAAAAAAGGCTCTAACGGATTTTGAATCTGCAATGGACGACGATCTGAATACCGCCGCCGCGCTGGCTGCGGTTCACGATATGGTCCGAGAGATCAACACGTTGCTTGCCGCCGCGGGTTTGGGTGCGGATGATCAAGCTAATGTGCTAGCCGCGATTGAGAAATTCAATGCGGTTCTTGGAATTTTCGGCGCGGAGTCAACGGAAATTCTCAATGACGAGATCGACGCTTTGATTCAGGAGCGGCAAACGGCTCGTGCCGATCGTGACTTTGCTCGTTCGGACGAGATCCGCGACCTGCTGGCAGAAAAAGGAATTATTCTCGAAGATACTAAAGATGGTGTCCGTTGGAAACGAAAATAGCTGGCGCCTATTTTTCGAGCAGAACTAGAAAAGCATTTTCGCGCTGTGCGACAAAAACTTCGCTTTTGGTCATCTTATAGCCGCGATCGATAAAGGCCTTTAGCGGCTGTTGTTGTACGTCGATGCGGCTGCTGCGATAGGCGATCCATACCGTCTCATCTACGACCTCAGTGATGTCGATGGTTTTTACGCTGTCAAACCCTCGGGGCAGAAAATACCCTAGATCTTCGGCAACTCCATCGGCATTACGGATCTTTGCCACCTCAGGCGGTGCCTCACTGTGCTCTAACGCAAACCAGAAATGATAGGCGATGAGATCCTCGAAAACATAGATCTTTGCCGGTTTTTCGCTAGCGGCTTGGATCGCGAACGGCTGCCACGCACACCACGATGTCTGCGGCACGGAACGTTGTAAAGCGAGAGCGAACGCATATCCGACAAACAGCACGATCATCGTTGAAAAAGCGACCCTGAGCCTCGGGGCATGTATCTTGGTCAAAGAAATGGCGATAAGTATTGCCAGTGGCGCAAAGATCGCAATCAGATGTCTAGTTCCCCACACCGAATGGGGAAGTATCCAACTTGCGACAAATGCTGCAAAAATAGGAAATACCACAGAAAGGACCAACAGATCAGCAACTTGCTTTTCCATTTCGTCAAATCGCTTTCGCCCGGCGAGATAAATTACAATGACCGCAAGCGAGATCAACAATAAAGGTATCGCAATCCTGTAAATCGATATCGGGTCGGCGGTCGTCGGCGAAGAGTAAAACGGCTCGACCAGGTTTAACACGAGTTTTGTCAAATCGACCGCACCGGGTCGCGGTGTGCGTCCGATATTTTGGGCCAGGCCTGTACCCGTTTGAGCAGCGGCCCAAACGGCGTATATCCACGGCGTAAAGCTCACAAATGTGACCGCCATCATCGCGATGGCACGCCGCCATTTGATCCGCTGCAGAATAAGTATCACCGCCACCTCGCTGCCGACGACCAGCCAGCCGTAATAGTGGGTGTAAACAAGCAGGATATTGACGATCACGAGCGGGATAAAACTTTTGCCTTTGAAAAAGTATCGGGCAAAAAACCACATCGAAAACAGCGCGAAACACATCATCACACTGTACATTCGCACTTCTTGAGAATACTTTAACAAAATGCCGTTAAATATAAGGAGAGAAAGACAGATAAGCTGGACACGTGTATTTTGTTTCAGTTCACGCAACAGTGAAATTAGCGGGAAAATTGCGATAACTGAAAAAACGACGGGAAACGCCCTCAGCCACAAAATACTCTCGCCGCCGATGGCGATCCATAGTTTTAGGAAAACATAAAATAGCGGCGGATGGATCAGGTCGAGGGCCACGAATTGAAACAACTCATTCCACGAATGTTTGGCCGCATGGATGCTGAAAATCTCGTCAAACCAGAGGCACGAATCAGTCAAATGCCACATCCGAACGCCGATATAAAGCGCGACGAGAGACGCCATCGCGATCATCTCAAGCCTCCGATTTGGTGTCATGTTAGAGCGTTATGTTTGGGCAGAGTTTGCCGTCTATACTGGTGTAAAAAAGCTCGACTTCCCTAAAAGTGTTAGTGTCGCGGCAATACGCGAGACAGCGGTCGTAGGGTTTTGAATATATGTGGATACTGACGGCACGCTCGTCGTATTCGGGCAGGTTTAGCACTTGATGAATCGGTTCTTCGAGTTCGACCTTTGCCGCAAGGCAATCTGACAGTTCAAACGAATCTGTCTCGACCAGACGGCAAAACGATTGGGATTCGTCTGATTCGACGACAGCAAAATTCTGCCCCTGCAAACGCCCGACGGGCACCATCATCCAGCATTTTTGGTCCCAATGATTATGCACCTGAGAGACTTGGCCTTTTTCCCAACAGATCGCCATCACCTCAAAGCGCGGGTCTTTGTAGATCAGATTACGTGTGTAATAACGGGGGCTCCAATGAAAATACCGCGTGATCGAATCAATCTCGACGGGATTTTCGCCGAGAAAATCGTACACGTTTTGACAGGAAAACTCCTCGTCGGAGATCCCTTTCAACCCATCAATAAGTTTGTCTATATGCACCATTGAATTTCTGTAATCTTAGCAAACAATCAGGCTTATAACACTCCGTTGTATTGGAAACGCTGTCGCGGAGAAACACTGCATTTGCCGTCGACAAGAGGATCGCCCGTGTCCGCACTGCAAGGTGTATTTCGCGAACAGACAAAGCCGCCCTTTAACATCCGGCCGAGTACGTCTTGCCCAACGCCGGACGGGTGAAAGCAATCGCAGCACGATATCTGAGCTGCGTTAAAACGGTAATACCACGTCGCGTCGCTGTGGCCGAACGTCGTCCCTGCGGCCTTAACCCCGCCGCCGACAGTCTGGCCGCCGACGACCACGATAGGCGACGCTCCAAAGTCCGGGATCTCAGCATATTCTGCCGTGACGGACTTTAAGATGTCGCGATACGCTCTTAATGTCGTGTATGAATCGATAATGCGGGTATTCGAACAATCGCGCGTCAGCGAGCCGCAAATATTGACCACGCCCCACAGAAAACTGCACGATCCGACAACCTGGCAATTGGATTTGCTGCCGAAATTGCAAAGCTGCGAAACCCGAACAGGCGACACTACACCGATGCGTGTGTTGCCGATCGACATCAGTGTATCGAGCCCCTTTCGCAGTTCGCGTTCGAACGAAGCGGGCCGGGTTTTGCAATAATTCGTCGGGTCCAGATCGGTGCTTGAACACGAAGCGTTTGCCTTAGCGATAGTGCCGGAGCAATTGTCGTTATGGCCTAGAAACACAACGGCGAGTCGATTTCCCGGTTGAGCGGAAAGATACGTACGGATGTTGCCGGCCTGCGATGAGAAATTGCCGACAAGCGTCGCTCCCGACGCGGCGTGATTTGCCGTCGGAGCTAATACGCCGGTGCCGGTTTCGCATTCCAGCCGCTCGAGCAGGCTGAAAACGCCCTCGCTTCCCGCCCCACATAGATTCGTTCCGTGGGTATCGCTCGTGAGCCAGTTGTAGTTTTCCTGATCACCGTTGGAGCACGGAAAACCGTTGCTCGCATTAAAACCTTTCGAAATGCTATCGCCAGCGACATCGATCGCCTGAATGCTCAACTGAGGGGTCGCCGTTGAGGTGAGCACCACTCCGAAAAGGAATATTGTGATCAGAAACCGTATCATCTTGGCTGTCTATTGTTGAGCTTGTCTAAGAAAGCTTACAAATTCTTCCTCGCTCCGGGTCAGCCCCGGAAAGCTCGCTATCGTTTTTCCGTTTGCGTCCACAATAGCATAAAACGGAAGGGCGACAGTACCAAACATATCTTGTTCGAGTTGTTGCTGCCGAGCGTAGATCTCGCCGTCGCCGTCGGTGTATAGACTGACGAGAATAAATTTTTCCATCTCAGCCTTTACCGCTGGTTGAGTGAACATATTCGCCTCCATCCATCGGCAATTTGTGCAGGTGTAGCCTGTGAAATCGATGAAAACTCGCTTGTTTTCAGCCTTAGCCCGTTGCAACGCCCCTTCGTAATTATTGCTCAGCCATTGCAGCTCTTCGTGGCGGTTGCCGAGGACGTTGAAGATGGAATCTTTATTCTTGGGCGGTAGAAACGATTCGAGTTCGCCAAGCTTCCGACCGAGAACCCCGGTTGTCAGATATACGCAAAGTGCCAGAAACACGACGGCGAAAAATATTCGGAGCGGGGTGATCTTTTTGATCGGCGAATCATGTTTGAATTTAAACAGCCCGAGAATGTAGGCCACGATTCCCAGCCCGAGCACGACCCAAATTATCAGCACCACCTCACGCGTTAGGATCTTGCCGTAATTAAGAGCTCCGCTTGAGCTGAGGCCCGCACCCCATACGAGATCAACATTTGAGAGGAATTTCATTGCCGCGGCTATCTCGAGGAAGCCCATCACGACCTTGACCGAATTGAGCCAGCCGCCCGACCGCGGGAGCGACGAGAGCAGTTTTGGCACGGTTGCAAGCAGGAAAAACGGCAGTGCGAACACGGTCGAAAAGACTAGCATCCCAAGCAAAGGCATTTTCCAATCACCCTGTGCGGTCGAAACGAGTAAGGTTCCGATAAACGGAGATGTGCAGGTAAAAGATGTGAGGGTAAAGGTCAGCCCCATCAGCAACGCTCCGAGATATGCGCTGCCCTTACCCTCTTCCGTACGAGTTATTTTGTCCAGTTTTGTCAAAACCGAAGCCGGAATTGAGATCTCGTAAAATCCGAAAAGATTAAATGCAAAAAACAAAAAGATCGCCCCGATGGCGAGATTGACCCACGGATTAGCCGCAAACAGATTGATCCCCGCCGCACCGAACGCTACCGCGAGCAGCATGCCCAACAACGAGAACGTCGCGATAATTCCCGCCGAATATACTGTCGCGAGTTTGATCGTCTTAGACCGGTCGCCGCTCGAATGTTTCATAAAATATGAAACAGTGATCGGTATCATCGGAAAAACACACGGCGTCAATAGCGAGATCGCTCCGAACGTGACCGCGAGCCAAATAAATGACCAAAGATCGACCGGCGGCTGATTGTTGGTTTGCTGTCCGTTGTTGGCCGTAGGCTGATCGGTATTTGTGACCGTCGTCTGGTCGAAATACCTTTTTACATCTTCGGTTCCCGCAAAGGTAACCTTGACCGTTTTCGGCGGCAAACAATTTGATTCGGTGCAGACCTGATACCTGACATTTAATGCGAGGTCATCGACATTAGCAGCTACAAGGGGCTTTATGACGACGTCGAACCAGGCTTCTTTTGCAAAGAATTTTGTCTCGATCTTAAAATTCTCATCAAATTTTGTTATCGGTTTCGGCGAGGTGATCTTTCCGTCGATCGCAAAGGTCTCAGGAGCGGCGGTCGTGATGGTCGTCGGTATCGGGCCGCCGTCGGGCTGTTCGATCGCGTAGAGATGCCACGGGGCCTCGATCTGCGCCTTGAGGCGCGCCTTGAATGTTTTCCCTACTACGAGCGGTTTTCCTTTTGAATCAGACTCAAGCGTCCACGAAACCGGATTCTGGGCGGAAACTCCCAAAACACTCAGCACAAATACGATAACGGAAAGTACAAAGACTCGCTTCATAGGCTAGAACAACAATGAGACTATATCATTTTCGCAAATCAGGCAGTAGAGACGAGCCAATATTTTGCACAAACTAACTCGCTCACTTATAATAATCGTTTCGCATCGATATATTCGATCATTGCCTGCACTTATAGGCACGGAGGATTTGATTTTGCCCAAAGTAGCAACCCGTCAAAAAACGGTAGCCAAGACAACTAAAACCTTAGCAAACGGGAATGGCCAAAAGCCTGACAACCTCGCAAAAGAAGCCAAGACAACGCCGACGGCGAAAGGCCTTGACTTTGTCGATGTCGATGTCGCACAGGCGGAGTTTCTTGAACGACGCAAATCTCAGATAACGGCGATCAAGAAGCTCGATAAAAAGCTTCTTCGCGAAATGCTCTACCAGATGGTTTTAGGCCGCATATTTGAAGAAAAATGTGCCGAGGTCTATCGAATGGGCAAGATCGGCGGCTTTTGCCATTTATACATCGGTCAAGAGGCGATCGGTGTCGGATCGATGATGGCTCTGGAAAAGACCGACATGGTGATCACCGCCTATCGCGACCACGTACAGGCGATGATCAAGGGCATGACGCCCGAGAGTGTTATGGCTGAGCTTTACGGTAAAGAAGGCGGTTGTGTCGGCGGCAAAGGCGGCTCGATGCACATGTTTTCTAAGGAGCTGGAGTTTTACGGCGGACACGGCATCGTCGGAGGCCAGATCGGTGTTGGGACCGGAATGGCATACGCTGCGAAATACAAAAACACGGGACAGGTCACGCTTTGTTTTTTTGGCGAAGCAGCGGTAAATCAGGGTATCTTTCATGAGTCGCTAAACATGGCCCAGCTTTGGAAACTGCCGTGTATCTACATCTGCGAAAACAACCAATACGGCATGGGTACGTCGCAAAAGCGAGCGATGTCTTCGCGAAGCATAGCGAAAAAGGCCGAGGCTTTTGAGATGGCAAATGAGTTTGTCGATGGTATGGACGTGATGGCCGTTCGCGATGCGACGCTGCGTGCTATCGCACGTGCCCGCAAAGACGGTTCGCCTACGCTGCTTGAGATCAGGGCTTATCGTTATATGGGCCACTCGATGTCGGATCCGGGCAACTACCGAACTCGCGATGAGATCCTCAAATATCAGGAACGCGATCCGATCGTTTTGTTCCAAGATAGCCTGAAAGCAGCAAAAGTATTTACCGATAAGGATTTTGAAACGATCAAGCAAGAAGCTATCGAAGCGGTCGATCGCGCCGTCGCATTTGCGGACGAGAGCCCTTATCCGGCTGAGAGCGAATTGTTCACCGACGTATTGGCATAAATTTATGGCGTTATTAACGATACGCGATGCTTTGAACGAGGCGTTGCGCGAAGAAATTTTAAGAGACGAGAATGTCTTTGTCATTGGCGAAGAGGTCGCTGAATATGACGGAGCGTACAAGGTCACGCGCGGGCTGTGGAAAGAGTTTGGCGACAAGCGTGTCGTCGATACGCCGATAACTGAGCTTGGATTTGCGGCTGTTGGTGTCGGAGCGGCGATGGCGGGATTGCGGCCGGTGATCGAGTTTATGACATGGAATTTTTCGATCCTCGCCGCCGATCAGATCATCAACCACGCCGCCAAGATGCTCTATATGTCCGGCGGCCAGTTCAAAGTGCCGATAGTTTTTCGCGGGCCAAATGGCTCCGCGTATCAAGTCTCGTCACAGCACTCGCAGGCACTCGAAGCTTTTTATGCTAACTTTCCCGGTTTGAAAGTCGTGATGCCTTCCACGGCGGCTGATGCCAAGGGCTTGCTCAAATCGGCGATCCGCGACGACAACCCGATCGTCTTTCTCGAACAGGAACGAATGTACGGGCTCAAGGGCGAAGTCCCCGAGGATACCGATTTTACGATCCCGCTCGGGGTTGCGGATATTAAACGAGAGGGTAAGGATTGCACTATTGTTGCTCGTTCGATGACTGTTCCCCTTGCCTTGCAGGCGGCTGAGTTGATACAGACGGAGTTTGATGTGTCGGTAGAAGTGATCGATCCGCGAACAATAAAGCCGCTTGATATCGACACCATTGTAAATTCGATAAAGAAAACCAACCGGCTTGTGATCGCAGAGGAATCGCACGAATTTGCTTCGGTCGGTGCCGAGATCACATATCAGGTTATGGATCACGCATTCGACTACTTGGACGCTCCGGTCAAACGCATCTCGACGACCGAGACGCCGATGCCGTACGCCAAAAGTCTTGAAGCACTCGCACTGCCTAGCGTCGAAAAGATCGTCGCTGCCGTTAAGGAAGTTTGTTATTTGTAGGTGGTTAAAATGAATCTAAAAAGCATACTGATTTTGGTCATACTTGTCGCAGCCACTTCGATCGCTGCTCAGGAAACGGCTCCGGTTTCCCAGCTATTTGACACTATCGGAAAGTCGAATGGCGAAGTTCGCAGTATGACGTTCGATGCGTTATTTATGCAGATGCAGAATATACCGAATAGCACGGCGTACATTTTTATTTTTTGCGGAAAGGTTTGCAAGTATGGCGAGGTCGAGAGCCATATTCGCGGCATTGAGCTAAAGGTTAACTCGCGAAAGTTTGACCGTTCGAGGATCGTCATAATTAATGGCGGCTATCGCGAAAAGCAAGAAGTTGAGATCTGGACACAACCGATCGGCGCCGATCCTCCGTTTCCCCGCTCGACTTTAAATATCAAGAATGTAACGTTTTCTAAATCAAATGCGGCATTGATCGAGCCATACGATTGTTGTGGTTCACTGACGACGCAGTGGAAGACATTTAAACCGACCAAATAAACGGGTTTTCGTACAAATATGGCTGATAAATTTTTAATGCCGAAACTCTCACCCACGATGGAAGAGGGCCAGATCGCGCGTTGGGTCAAGAACGAAGGCGACACATACGACGCCGGTGAGACGCTTGCCGAGGTCGATACCGACAAAGCGACGATGGAGATGACCGCTCTCAAAGCGGGCACTCTATTAAAAATATTAAAAGCCGCAGGCGACACTGCCCTGCTCGGCGAAGCCATCGCGATCACCGGAACTGCAGGTGAGGATATCTCCGCACTCTTGTCAGAACCGCCTGCGTCAGCGGGCGGCCAGAACGTTGAGGAGAACGGGAGTCGAGGAGTAGGGGAGAAATCGTCGGCAGTTCAGCCGACGGTGGAGACACCCAAGACAGAAGTTCAGGTTGCTGCAGTTGCAACGAGTGCTGCGCCTGCTAACGCAGTGGGTTCTGCCTCTAATGGTAGATTGATCGTTTCACCTATCGCGGCACGCATGGCGGCTGAGAATGCAATTGACCTTAAAACCATAGCAGGAACAGGACCGAACGGCCGAATCATCAAACGTGATATCGAAGAAGCGTTGTCCCAAGGCTCAAGTCCCAAGGCCCTAGTCCAAAGCTCTTTCGTGGCGTCAACAAATGTAGGTTCATCAGCCTATCGCGACGAAACAACATCCAAAATGCGGCAGATCATCGCGAGCCGTTTGGCTGAGTCGATTGGCCCGATCCCGACATTTTATTTAACGGTCGAGATCGAGATGGACGCGTGTATGGAGCTTCGCAAATCGGTTAATGCCTCCGTGAGCGAAGAACAAAAGATCAGCGTCAACGACATCATCGTCAAAGCCGCGGCGATGGCTCTGGTCAAACATCCCTTTGCAAACTCATCGTATCAGGACAAGAACATCCGCTTTTACCAACAGGCTGACATCGGCGTTGCGGTCGCTATCGACGAAGGTTTGATCACGCCCGTCATTCGCGGGGCTAATCTGAAAGGATTTCTTGAAATATCAGCAGAGATCAACGATCTTGCGGCTAAGGCAAAGGCTAAAAAGCTACAGCCTGAGGAATACACCGGGGCGACATTTTCGATCTCAAATCTCGGAATGTTTGGCATCAAAGAATTTACGGCGATCATCAATCCGCCCGAGGCCGGCATTTTAGCGGTGGGTGGAGCGGCGCAGACGCCGGTCGTCCGCAATGGCGAGGTCGTTGTCCGAAGCATTATGAACGTCACAATGTCGTGCGATCACCGCGTGATAGACGGTGCAACGGGTGCCAAGTTCCTGCAAACCTTTAAGCAAAATCTCGAACAACCCGCGATGATGCTGGCGTGAAGTGAGCATCTTGGAAACTGAAGAAAGATCCACTGCCCCATTCCTAGCGCTGATCCCTGCGCAGCTTTTATTCGGCTCGCTCCCGGTTATCGGCAAGATCGTGCTCGCGGTCCTGCCGCCAATGGCCCTTGTCGGTATTCGTGTCGCGATTACGGCTGCGATCCTCTTTGTTATTCAGGCGTTTCGGGGCCGTATCTGGCTCAAGGAAAAGGGAGATTATTGGCGGTTTGCGGCTCTCAGTTTGTTCGGGGTCGTTTTTAACCAGCTATTTTTCATTGGCGGGCTCTCGCTGACCACTGCATCGAATACGTCTCTTTTGGCTGTGATGATCCCCGTCTTTGCTCTCGCGGTCGGATCGATCGCGGGTTTTGAAAAACTGACGGCGATAAAGACCATCGGCATAATTTTCGCAGCGACGGGGGTGATATTTCTCATTGATCCGCGAAAGGCCTCGTTCTCTTCACAAACCACGATCGGCGATATATTTATCATTATAAATTGCCTTGCTTATGGCATTTATGTTGCCACCTCGAAGGGAGCGATCACGCGTAACGGTACATTTCGCTCTATGATGTGGGTGTTTATTTTTGCAAGCATTATCTGCATACCGCTCGGGGCATTTTCGCTTTCAACGATCGATCTTGCGGCGATCGATACAAAGATCTGGCTGATAACTATCTACATCGCGGTCGGTGCGACCGCCGCTCCGTATTTGTT
>Ga0138256_10006698_pt1 | contig 12184 bp, 13 predicted proteins | sample KNB2016incub_MG_FD_105486 | JGI IMG/M metagenome (GOLD analysis project Ga0138256, IMG submission 105486) | Active sludge microbial communities from wastewater in Klosterneuburg, Austria - KNB2014incub_MG | ecosystem: Engineered > WWTP > Activated sludge > Unclassified | place: Austria... | reverse complement strand
CGAGAACGTCATGTCCCGCTCGATGCACTCCTCGACGGAGTACTTCGGTTCGCCCAGGTTGTACTTGACGAACTCCAGCGAGAAGTTCTCGTGGACGTCGGCGATGGGGAAGAGATCCTTGAAGACCCGCTCGAGGCCGATGTCCTCGCGGTCATGCGACGCGGCATCCAGTTGCAGGAGCGTTTCGAACGCGCGTGTCTGGATGTCGAGGAGATGGGGCATGCCCATTCCCTCGTCGAGCTTTCCAAATGTGATCTGCTTCATCAATTCAGGCATGTTTCACCCGCGCACAGGCGAAAACTGCCCCGCCCCCGTGCGCGCCTTGATTGGCACGAGCGGGAGAGAGGCGAGGGAAGGAGGCGGAACGGGTCGAGCGGGAGGTACGGGTCGGCTGAGTCACTGAGCGGCGGCTGGGCGAGGGAGGGAAGAAGGACGGGAGACGGGAGACGGGAGACGGGGGTGCTCGCCGCTGAAGCGGCTCGCGTGCTCCGGGGGGTGGGTGACGCGGCGCCCATCGGGCGCCGCACTCCCGTCCCCCGTCCCCCGTCTCCCGTCCGCCCCCCCTACTTCACCTCCACGACCGCCCCTTCTCCTTCCAACTTCGCCTTGATCTGCGCGGCCTCGTCCTTCGAGACGCCGCCCTTGATCTCCTTCGGCGCGCCATCGACGACGTCCTTCGCTTCCTTCAGGCCAAGGCCCGTCAGCTCGCGGACGACCTTGATGACCTGGATCTTCTTGGGGCCGCATTCCTTGAGGATGACGGAGAACTCCGTCTGCTCCTCGACCACCGGGGCCGCGGCGGCGGCACCACCACCGCCAGCGGCGACCGCGGCGATCGTGACGTTGAACTTGGTCTTGAACGTTTCGATGAGATCGGCGAGTTCGATGACCGACATGTTGCCGATCGCGTCGAGAATCTCGTCCTTGCTCAGGGTCGTAGGCATCGTTGTCTTCTCCGTGTGGGACCCAGGTGATCCTGGGATTGTTGGTTCACAATTCCATGGTGGCCGGTCGACTGAAGAGCGCGGGTCGCTGATCGAACCCGCACCTCCTGCCTCCCGTGTCACCTGGGCTACGCGCTATCCTCGGACTTCTCTTCTGCCACGGCCTCGACCGGAGCGGGTGCAGGCTCGCTCGCCGGCTCAACCGCCGGTGCCAACTCAGCGACCGGCTCAGCCGCTGGCTCAGCGACTGGTTCAGCGACTGGTTCAGCCACTGGTTCAGCCACTGGTTCAGCCACTGCTACCGACTCAGCAACCGGCGTTGACTCGGGGGCAGTGGTCGGCTCAGCCCCAGATTCAGCCGGGGCGGCCGCCGCCGACGATTCTGCCGGTGCGTCCTGTGTGGCCTCGAGCTGCGTCTTCCGAGCGTCGAGCGCGAGGGCGAACATCATCAGGACGCTGTTCAGTGCGCTCACGAACTGCGACAGTGCTTCATCGCGCGTCGGCAGCGTCGCCAGCTTCTTGACCATCGCCTCGTCGATCTCGTTCCCCTCGAAGATCCCGCCCTTCATGGCCGGGCGCTTGTCGTTCTCCTTGGCGAAATCGACCAGCACTTTCGCGGCGGCGATGGCATCCTTCGCCACCACCACGCCCGTCGGCCCCCTGAGGCGGCTTCCGGTGAGGCCGCTTTCGTTCACGGCCCGCAGCGCGAGGGAGTTCTTGATGACCACATACTCCACGCCCGCCTTCCGGAAGCGCCGGCGAAGCTCGGTCATCCGCTTCACGTTCAGGCCGGTGAAGTCGGTGAAGTAGAGCGCCTTGGCGTCCTTGATCTTGTCCCGAAGCTCGGTGACGAGCTGTTCCTTGTCGGATCTCTTCATCGCTCGTTAACCCCGGTACGGAGTGATGTCGACACGCACGCCGGGGCCCATCGTGCTGGCCACCGAGACGTTGCGCACGTACACGCCCTTGGCCGCGGCCGGCTTGGAGCGGACGATCTGATCCATGAACGCGGTGAGGTTGGTTTCGAGTGCCTCGATCCCGAACGACACCTTGCCAATTGCCGCATGCACGTTGCCGCCCTTGTCGACGCGGAACTCGATCTTGCCCGCCTTCGACTCACGCACGGCCTGGCCGACGTTCATGGTGACCGTGCCCGCCTTGGGATTCGGCATCAGCCCACGAGGGCCGAGCACGCGTCCGAGCTGGCCTACCTGACCCATCTGGTCCGGGGTGGCGATCATGACGTCGAAGTCCAGCCACCCTTCCTTGATCTTGGCGAGGTTCTCGACGCCGACGAAGTCCGCGCCGGCCTCTTCGGCCTCACGCGCCTTCTCGCCGACCGCAATGACCAGCACGCGGACCGTCTTGCCGGTTCCGGCCGGGAGCACAACCGTTCCACGCACGACCTGGTCGGCATGGCGCGGATCGACCCCGAGGCGGACCGAGACCTCGACCGTCTCATCGAACTTGGCAAAGGCAGAGCTCTTCACGAGCTCGAGCGCCTCACGCATCTGATAGGAGAGCGCGACGTCGCGCTTCTTGGATGCTTCGCGAAACTTCTTGCCGTGGGTGCGCATCAGCCCTTCACCTCGACACCCATCGAGCGCGCGGCGCCTGCCACCATCGACATCGCCGACTCGATCGAGTCGCAGTTGAGGTCCGGCATCTTCACCTCGGCGATCTTCCTGACCTGCTCTGCAGTGATCGACCCCACCTTCACGCGGTTGGGCTGACCCGACCCCTTTTCCAGTCCGAGCTCCTTCATGATCAGGATCGCCGCGGGGGGCGTCTTGAGGATGAAGGTGAACGACTTGTCCGAGTAGATCGTGATCTCGACCGGGAGGATCAAGCCATCACGGTCCTGCGTCCGAGCGTTGAACTCTTTGCAGAACATCATGATGTTGATCCCTTGGGGACCGAGAGCCGTACCCACTGGAGGAGCCGGATTCGCGCGCCCACCAGGAATCTGGAGCTTGACGAACCCGCTGACCTTCTTTGCCATTGGTCTCCTCTGCGTACGAGCGCGACGCGAGCGGCGAACAGGGGGACGCCCCACGGGCTGGCACTCGCGTGCCGGCTGGCGGCTCAGGCAGATCGCTGACTGCAATGCCCCGCAGCCGGATGCACATGAGGTCGGATGGACCGCGCGGGGGATTGCTCCGCCGACCGGTTTGCCCGACTGGTAACGTCCCGCGGCCCTCCTCGACGACCTGCCGCGTTCAGACTCCCACCGTGTGATTTACGTCGTTGTGGTTGCCGACGGTGCGCTACTCGCCGCAAAGCGGCCGCCCCGCGCAAGGGCCGGTGACTGCGTGGGAGCCGAGGGACGGTTGCCCGTGCTCTGACCCACCTGCACCAGGATCACATCAAAGGGAGGCGCTGCAGTTCCCTCACGCTCCCCCAATCCCCTGGCGACTTCAAACGATTCCCAGCTAGTACGGCTTCAGCTGCAAGTAGTCCAGCTCGACCGACGTCGGGCGACCGAACAGGCTGACCATCACCCGCACCTTCCCCTTGTCGGGCATGACTTCCTCGACCGTGCCGCTGAAGTCGGTGAACGGGCCCTCGGTGATCGCCACCGCCTGCCCGACGAGGAACGGGATCTCCTCGCGCGGCGCCGTTTCCTCGACCTCCTCAGCGACCCCCAGCAACCGATTGACCTCGTCCTGCCGCAGCGCCATCGGCTCCTTGGTCGGACCGCCCAATCCGTGCTGCACGAACTTGATGACGCCCTGGATCCCGTTGATGATGTGCGAGGTCTCCTGGTTCCAGAGCATCTCGGCGAGCACGTAGCCGGGGTACAGCTTGCGCTCGACGACAACCTTCTTGCCGTTCTTGATCTCCACGCTCTGCTGCGTGGGGACCAGGGCCTGGCGGATCAGGCGCTCTTCGGGCGCACGCGGATCCTGCTCGATCTTGCGCAGAATGAGCGACTTGACCTTGTTCTCGTGTCCGGCTGTCGTCTGGATGGCATACCAGCGATGCTCCACGCGTCAGCCCCCGAAGAACGAAGGGATCCAGCGCACAAGCACCTGCTGCAGGATGACGTCCAGCAAGGCGATGATCGCCCCGATGAAGAGGGAGAGCACGATGACGCCGATCGACAGTTGGCGAACCTGCGGCAGATCGGGCCACGTGACCTTCTTCATTTCCGCCGTCACTTCGCGGTAGAAGACCGCCAGACGCTGCATCCGACTCGCACCAGCAACTTGGGTAGTCACGGCTACTTGGTTTCCTTGTGCGTCTGATGCTTGTTGCAGCGGGGACAGTACTTCTTCCACTCGACGCGCTCGGGATGCGTGCGCTTGTTCTTCGTGGTGAAGTAGTTGCGATTCTTACACTCGCCGCAGGCGAGGATGATCTTGTCGCGAGCCATTGCTGGAACTCAGAAGACGAGAGGACGAAAAGACGAGAAGACGAGACGACGCGAGTCGAGCGCCGCGCTGGTGCGGCCCACCGACCCTCATCCTCTCATCTGCAGCACAACTCCAACTTGACACTGCCCTACCAAGCACGCGATCGGGATTGAACCGATGACCTCATCCTTACCAAGGATGTGCTCTACCAACTGAGCTACGCGTGCAACCGCTTGCAACCGCTTGCCACCGCCTGCTTGCTCCAGCACCGCCCCGGTCACGACCACGCACCGGCCCGGCCATTCCCTGGTCCTGCGATGCTGACTGCCTACTCGAAAAGCGGGAGACGGGGCTCGAACCCGCGACCTCAAGCTTGGAAGGCTCGCGCTCTACCAACTGAGCTACTCCCGCGTGGTGCCCTGCCGCCAACCGCCTAACTATCTCCTGCGTCCCGCGATCCTGCCACATGGTGGGGGAAGGATTCGAACCTTCGAAGGCGTAAGCCGGCAGATTTACAGTCTGCTCCCGTTGGCCACTTGGGTACCCCACCGTCTAACACTCCGCAACCGGCCACGTGCCCCCCGACCTCCTGCCGCCTGCCGCCACAACAAGCTGACGGCGAGACTCGAACTCGCGACCGCCTGATTACAAATCAGGTGCTCTACCAACTGAGCTACGTCAGCGAACGACATCATTTCCGCGCGAGACACGTAGGATAGTGGGGTCGATAACTCGTGTCAACTCAAACAGATACACCAAACGGGTCATCCCCCGCAGCAATCGCCGACCCCCTCGATCCGTCGCCTCACGCACCGCTCGACCCGCCGCGCGACGACCCGACGACCCGCCGACCCACCGCTCCACCCGCCGCACCCATACCGCTTCCGGAGCCCAGCGACGCTGGACACCACGCAGGCTCAGCGCCACCGCTCGAGCTGCGTTCCGGCCCCCGTGTCCTTCACCACGAATCCGCGCGCCTCGACCTCCGCGCGGATCACATCCGAGGTCGCAAAATCGCGCGCCGCTCGCGCCGCCAGCCGGTCCTGGAGCCGAGCGACCGCCCACTCCATCTGCGCCACCTCGGCCAAAGCCATCCCGGACAGCGTCTCCAGCGCCGGATCTACCCGGTCGGGGCCCACGACCACGCGAAGCGCCCTCGGCTGTATGTCGAGGACCGAGTCCATCAAACCGAAGACGCGCCGCGCCTCCAGAAGGCTGGCCGCATCGCGCCCCTTCTGGTCGAGCTCGGCGTTCGCACGCTGCAGGAACATGAAGAGCGCGGCCACCGCCTCCGGGCCGTTCAGGTCGTCGCGCAGGGCCGCACGAAACGCCGCTTCCCCGTCCCTGGCAGCCTCGGCCAACTCCGGGGTCCCACCACGCGCGGCCTCGAGCCGGTGGGCCAGCTCGCCCACGCGGCGCACCGCCTCGAGCGACGCCTCGAGCCCGACGCCCGACAGGTTCATCTGCTTGCGGTAGTGGGTCGAGTAGATGAAGTGGCGAATCGCAGCCGCCGACACGCCGCGCTCGCGCAGGTCCTTCACGGTCGTGATGTTCCCCAGGCGCTTGGACATCTTCGTCCCGTCGATCTGCAGGAATTCCCCGTGACACCAGAAGCGGGAGAAGATCTTCCCGGTCGCCGCCTCGGACTGGGCGATCTCGTCCTCATGGTGCGGGAAGACCAGGTCGATCCCGCCGCAATGGATGTCGAGGGTCTCACCGAGGTACTTCATGGCCATCGCCGAGCACTCGAGGTGCCAGCCCGGGCGTCCCCGGCCGAAGGGAGCGTCCCAAACGGCGCCCGTGGCCTCATCCTCGGGCTTGGCCGCCTTCCAGAGCGCGAAGTCCTGGGCGTTCTCCTTCGTATAGTCGTCCTGCGCGACGCGCGCCCCCTGCTTCACTTCGCGCGTGTCGAGTCGCGACAGCTTGCCGTATCCCGGAAAGCGGTCGATGGCGAAGTAGACCGAGCCATCCTCGGCCTTGTAGGCCACGCCCTTCTCGAGCAGGCGTTCGACCAGGGCGATCATCTCGGGGATGTGGGTCGTGGCCTTCGGGTACTGCTCGGCATCCTGGATGCGCAGGTACCGCCGGTCGGCGTGGAAGACCTCGGTCACCGGCTCCGTCACCTCGTAGATCGACCTCCCTGTGTCGTGGGCGCGCTTGATGATCTTGTCGTCGACGTCGGTCAGGTTCTGCACCTGTACGACCTGCCACCCCTCGAGCAGCAGGGCGCGGCGCAGCAGGTCGTTGAACAGGAAGGTGCGAAAATTTCCGACGTGGGCCGGGTCGTAGACCGTCGGGCCGCACGAATAGATCCGCACCGTCTCACCATCGCCGGGCGTGAACGGTTCGACGGTGCGCGAGAGCGTGTTGTACAGTCGGAAGTCGGACATGCGAGGGGAGCGGGACGTCGTGGGGCGCGCGCAGGAAAGCTAGGAGGTCGCTGGAGCCGAGGAAACCGCTCCCGGAATCGCACTCGCGCGAACGCGGGCTCCGTCGCGGGCTCAGTCGCGGGCTCAGTCGCGCGGACGCCGGTCGACGACGCGGTTCAGCTTTCCGCCTTCCGAGCGCGGCGCCTCGCCCGGCGCCAGCAGGCGCACGGCCATCGAGACGCCGATCGTGTCGCGCAGGGCCCCGGAGATGCGCGCGCGCAGCTGCTCGAGCCGGCGGTCGGCGGCCACCACGTCTTCGGAGAGCACCTCGATACCGACCTCGCGCGCATACGCTTCCGTCACCTCGGACTCCACGCGCAGCTCGTCCATCGTCCCGGTGCGCGACACGACCAGCCGGTAGTGCGGCGCCAGTTCCGGGACGCGCGCCAGCACCGACTCGACCTGACTCGGGTAGACGTTGACGCCGCGAATGATCAGCATGTCGTCGGTGCGCCCCTTGATCAGGCGCATGCGCACGAGTGTGCGCCCGCAGGCACACGCGCCGCGCGCCAGGCTGGTGATGTCGCCGGTCCAGTACCGCAGCAGGGGGAGCGCCTCCTTCGTCAGGGTCGTCAGGACGAGGACGCCCTCCTGGCCATCGGCCACGGGGGCGGCCGTCTCCGGGTCGAGGATCTCGGGATAGAAGTGATCCTCCATGACGTGCGAACCGTCGCGCGCCTCCACGCACTCGTTCGACACGCCGGGCCCGATGATCTCCGACAGCCCGTAGATGTTGGTGCTGCGCACGCCTAACGCGGCATCCACCTGGCGCCGCATCCCCTCGGTCCACGGCTCAGCGCCCAGCAGGGCGTATTGGAGCGAGATGTCGTCCGGAGCAATGCCGCGGCGCCGGAACTCGGCGGCGAGCGTGAGGGCGTAGCTCGGGGTGCAGGTGATGACGTGCGGACGGAAGTCCTGGATGAGGGTCAGCTGCCGGTCGGTCATCCCGCCGCTGACCGGGACGACCGCCATTCCCAACCGCTCCCCGCCATAGTGGATTCCGAGCCCCCCGGTGAACAGGCCGTAACCGTACGCGTTATGCAGCAGCATGCCCGGGGTCGCACCGGCCATGGCGAGCGCACGCGCATTGACCTGCGCGAAGAGGGCGACGTCATTCGCGGTGTAGGCCACGACGGTCGCCTTGCCGGTCGTACCGGAGGAGGCGTGGACCCGCCGCAGGTCGGCCTGCGGCACCGCAAGCAGGCCGAACGGGTAGTGATCGCGCAGGTCAGACTTGCGCGTGATCGGGAGGCGGGTGATGTCGTCGATCGACCGCACGGCATCGGGAGAAATACCGGCCGCCGAGAGCCGGTCGCGATACATGGGGACGCGCGCGGCGACGTAGGCGACGAGGTCGCGCAATCGTCCCGACTGCAGCGCCCGCATGCGGTCGGGGGGAAGCGTCTCGAATTCCGGTTCGAAGATCACGGGTCGCGGACAGGGGCGTGAGGGGACCGGGCGGTGTCAGGCCGTGCGGCGCCCGCCCGACAGGCGCAACACATCGAGCGGCGGGTCGGCCGTGACGATCACGCCGCCGTCCGGCGCCGGCACCCGTAGCACGAGCACGCGCTCGCGTCCGGTACGCTGCGTGCCCTGCGTTCCGTACACCCGGTTGATCAGGACGCGCCGAACGAGCACGATGATCACGGCGAGCAGCGGCACGGCCACCGGCAGCGCGAGCGGCCCAAGCAATCGTCCGACGACCAGCACCGCCATGATGCTCAGCACCGGCGGCATCTCGACCTGCTTCGCGGTGATGATCGGGATGACGACGTTGGCCTCGAGGATGTGGATCACGAAGCCGAGGATCATCACGAGCAGGGCGTGCACACCGGGCGAGAGCCCGAAGACGCCGCCCCCCCCGAGCACGAAGAGCGCCGGGAGGATGGACGAGATGAGCGTCCCGAAGAACGGGATGATCGCCACGGCGCCGGTGAAGACGCCGAACGTGAGCCAGTAGGGCACGTCGAGCAGGTAGAGCCCGGCCGCCGTGAGTATGGCGAGCACGGTCATGGCCAGCAGCTGACCGACGATCCACGCGCGCAGCGTGTTGGCGATATCGCGCAGCGTGTCGCGCACGAGGTCGCGCCGCGCCGGTGGGAAGAGGGCGATGAGCCACTCGCGATACGTCCCCGGATGCAGGGCGAGGAAGATCGCCATGACCAGGACGGAGACAATGCTGACGACCGCGTGGCCGACCCCAACGACCTGCGGCAGGATGCCGGCGACTGCCTCCTCCGCCTGGGTCACGAGACCGCTGAGCAGGCGCTCCGACTCCGCAGCCCACAGTTCCTGGACGCGCGGATAGCGCAGCAGGACGCGCTGCGCCCCGGCCTGCCACGCGCTCACGTACGTGGGCAGGTTGCGGATCAGTTGCTGCGTCTGCCCCACCACCGGCGGGACGAGGAGCGTGATGAGGCCGGCCACACTGGCGAGTGTCCCGAGTACGCTGGCGGCGAAGGCGACCGCGGGCGGGAGCCGCAGTCGCTGCACCAGCGCATCGCGCACCGCTCCCAGGAAGAGCGAGAAGACGACCGCGACGAACAACAGGAGGAAGATGTCGGCAGCCCGGAACAGGAGGGCCAGCAACAGGACGGTCGCGACCGTCGATGCGAGGACGGGCGCGACCTTGAATGGTGTCGACGTCGCGGTCGTCATCCGCGCGTCATCCGAGCGTCATTCCGCGCGTCACCCGCGCGTCATCCGTTGGCCTTCTCGTCGTGCTCCTCGATCTCGGCCTGCACCGTTTCCTCGTCCACGGCACGGCCGGCCCCCAGCTGCCGCTTCTCTGGCGACGACGGCGGCGCGATCAGTCCCATCTTCTGCTTCAGGGCGAGCAGCTGCGCATCGGCCCCGGCGCCACCGGACGACTTCTCCAGCAGCTTGAAGTCGCGCTGGAGGCGGTCGCCTGAAAACTCCTCGTCGATCTCGGTCGAGGCTTTGATCATGCGCTCGTTGCTCTCGATCTTCTCCTCCATTCGGGCGAAGGCCTCGAAGGCGGACTTCTCGGAGAGACCGGACATCGTCTCGCTGATGCGCTTCTGGGCCTGCGCGCGACGCTGGCGGGCGAGCAGGAGGTTCTTCTTGCGCTTGGCCTCCTCGATCTTGTCGTTGAGGTCGCGCAGGCTGCTCTTGAGCTTCTCGGTCTCCGCCTGGTGCGACTGCCACGTGACCTCGAGCTGCTGGGCGTGGGAGTAGTGCTCGCCCTGCCGCACGAGCGCCTGCTTGGCCAGGTCGTCGCGCCCTTCCTTGATGGCGAGCATCGCCTTGTTCTCCCAGTCCTGCGACTGCTTGTACTCCGACTCGAACTGGTCGTGCAGGCGCTTCTCATCGGCGATGGCTGCGGCAACCTGCTGCTTGGCCTTCACCAGCTGGTCACGCATGTCGACGATGATCTGGTTCAGCATCTTCTCCGGATTTTCGGCGGAGGAGATCAGATCATTGATGTTGGACTTGATGAGTGAGGCGAAACGGTCAAAGATCCCCATGCTCAGGCTTCCTCGCGGTATGACGCCAGTTCGCGCATGTGCGTGGCGAGCGCCAGCGTCATGCTCTCATAGCTCACCTGGAACTCCTCGTAGTCGAGGTGTGACAGCTCCAGGGCCTCGGTCAGGACGATGGCGCCGTCGCTGATGCCGTAGGAGCCGTGCACGAGGTCACTCGCATTGAGCTCCAGCAGGCGCCGATTGAGGCGGCTGTTCGCGGCGTCGTCCGTGGGGACGTTCATCACCTTGAGCCGCAACAGGACGACAGGCGGGTTGTAGTGGACCACGACGTCGGCTTCCATCATGCCGCTGGGACGCACGCGCCAGAGCCCGGGTTCCAATTCTTCGTAGGTAGCGCCTTCGGCCGACACGCGGTCGAGGAAGCTTTCGATGTCATCGCGACTGACCATGAGCACCCTGTGTGAGAGGTCGTGACGAACCGTACGGCCGAGCGCGTCGCTGGGTTTCCACGCCGCGAGAAGTTGGCGCCGCGTCGGTGGGCGCCTCGCGTCGGGAAACTACCGTCCGTGGAGAGGGGGAGCAAAGCCTTGGGCAATCAGGCGTCGCTGCGCTTGATCTGGACCAGCCGCTCGCGGGCGAGGCGCCGACCGGTGGGGGTCGCGGCGAGTCCGCCACCGGCGGTCTCCCGATAGCGGACGTCCATGGCTCGCCCGATCTCGCCCATGGTATCGATCACCTCGTCGGCCGGAATGGCGAAGGTGATCCCGGCCATGGCCATCTCGATGGCGGCGAGGGCGATCGCGGCCCCCGTGGCGTTGCGGAAGACACATGGGAGCTCGACCAGGCCGCCTAACGGATCGCAGACGAGCCCCAGCGTACCCTGCTGGGCGAGTGCGACCGCGTGCCCGGCCTGGGTGGGTGAGCCGCCGAGCATCTCGGTGGCGGCGCCGGCGGCCATGCCGGCGGCGGCGCCGGTCTCGGCCTGGCAGCCGCCCTCAGCCCCTGAGAGCGAGGCACGCTCGGCGACCACGGCGCCGATCAGCCCAGCCGTAGCGAGGGCATCGATAATTGCATCGTCGCCGATGCCCTGGGCGTCGGCCAGGCCGAGCAGGACGGCGGGGAGGACGCCGGCACCACCTGCGGTCGGCGCCGCGACGATGACGCCCATGGCGGCGTTGACTTCCTGCACGGCGAGGGCGCGCGACAGCACGTCGCGGAACGGGGTGCCGGCGAGCGGGCCTGCGGGACCGTGGAGCAGCTTGGCGGCATCACCGCCGACGAGGCCCGATGCCGATCGCATGTCGCCGGTCAGCCCCTGGCGAACGGCGCCCCGCATCACGGCCAGTGCGCGCCCCAGGGCCTCGCGGATCTCGGCCACCGGGCGCCCCTGGTCGCGCGATTCCGCGGCGAGGGCGACGTGGGCGAGCGTGGTGCCGCCGGCTTCGGCGTCACGGATGGCGTCGGCTAGTGCGCGATACATGCGGTCATCGGTGTGCAGGGGCGAACGGTGTGGCGGCGCGAGCGCGCCTGCGTGGGGCGTCGGGTCATGCGCCGACCTTGTCGAGCCGGTAGGTCCACTTGATCCACGGCAGCGCGCGGATGTCGTCGCGGACCTTCTCCTCCGGCTGCTCGTCCACCTCGATGACCATGAAGGCGTCGCCCCCGCGTTCCTTTCTCGTCAGGCGCAACGTCGCGATGTTGACGCCATCCTCGGCGAGCAGGCCGGTGATGCGTGCGATGGATCCCTTGATGTCCTCGGCCACCAGGACGATGGTGTGGTAGGTCCCGTGCACCTCGACGGGGAAGCCGTCGATCTCCGAGACCAGGATCCGTCCCGCGCCTAACGATGACCCCACCATGGTGCATTTCCGGGGCCCGCGCTCGAGCGTCATGCGGACCGTGTTGGGGTGGGTCTCGCCCTCCTCGCCGAGCTTGGTCTTCTCGAAGGTGTAGGCGAGCCCCTCCCGATCCATGATGTCCAGTGCGTCCCGCAGCCGTTCGTCGTCGGG
>Ga0138256_10006697_pt1 | contig 12184 bp, 2 predicted proteins | sample KNB2016incub_MG_FD_105486 | JGI IMG/M metagenome (GOLD analysis project Ga0138256, IMG submission 105486) | Active sludge microbial communities from wastewater in Klosterneuburg, Austria - KNB2014incub_MG | ecosystem: Engineered > WWTP > Activated sludge > Unclassified | place: Austria... | reverse complement strand
CTTTTTATAGTTAAGCAGGCCATTGCCGTTTTTACCAGCTGATTCAGCATCAAAGCCAATACCATCATCAGCAATGGAGAATACCAGCTGATCTGCAATGCTACATTCTATTGAGATGGTTTTTGCTCCTGCATGTTTGATCGCATTATTTACTGCTTCTTTTGCCAACAGGTAAATATTTCGGCTCTCATTCCAGTCCATTGTTTTCTGAGGTATATTTTCAGGCAACTCAAAATTAAAAGCCATGCCGGCATTATTCACCATTTCGGCACATTGGCTGCGGATATGGTATATCAGCTCATCCAGTTGCTGGTTACCCTGGTTGAGACTCCAGATTATTTCGTTCATCTTTTCCACAGAATCATCACTGAGTGAAAGGATTTTATCCATATCTTCTGTACTCAGTTCCTTTCCTTCTTTTAAAGAAGACGTTATATAACGGATACGGCTAAGTCCTGCTCCTACATCGTCATGCATATCGGCTGCTATGCGGCTTCTTTCTTCTCTAAGGCTGTGTTCTTTTTCAATAATGGCCTGCTGCTTTTTTAATTGCTGACGGAGGTAGTAACGGATAGTTGCAAAAATCAATAAAGCAATACAAAGTATAATAGCAATCTTAAACCACATTGTTTGATACCAGGCAGGTAAAACATGGATGTATAAAACCCTTTCCTTGCCCATTATTGTTTCATCGAGGCTCCTGCATTTGATACGTAAAGTATATTTACCGGGCGATAAGTTGATATAAGAGAGGCTTTGCTCTTTCCCTACTTCATGCCATTTTTTTTCAGCTCCTTCCAGCATATATGAATACAAGAGCTTGCTTCCATTAGTGAGACTTATTCCTGCATAATTGAGGGAGAAAGCATTTTTATCAGGCGGCAATATTATTTCCTGCATATTATCCAGCAAGGTATCGGTAAGATAGTTTTCTCCCACCAGTTTTAAGTTTGTAATGCTTATATCAATCGTTTGAACAGCTGTGTCGGCAGGTTTTGTATTGATGACTGCAAATGTGTATTCATAAAAAGGATAGTTTATGTTATTACTCAGCAACCTGTGGCCTGGTAATAATAAAAGGTTACCACCATCATTCTCTGAATGTAAGCCTTCATTCAAGGTAAAATTTTTGAAACGAAAATTATCGGGATTAAACGAAAACAGGCCTTCTGATGTACCACACCACACCACACCATCTTCATCAGCAACAATTCCCTTGGTGAGTACAGGAAAATATCCGTCGCGTTGACTAATACTGCGTACCCATTTCTGAGCAGGTATATTAAAAACCAATATTCCATTACCGGCTGTACCACACCATAGATTTTGCCTTTTATCTATACACAAGCTTAATATATAACAGGGTTTGCCATTTATATAATCCGGTGGAATAGCGATATTCTTTTTTGCTCCTGTGATTTCATTGTATGTATAAATACTGTCGGAAAAATTCATGCCGGTATATAAAATACCACGGTTAAGTGCAAGGCAAAAACCATAAACACCCGGATCGTTATTCTTTTTATATAAAAGTGGAAGATCCTTTGTATTTACCTGTCCATGTGCAACTGTAGAATTTACATTGCTGGGATAATAACCTGAAGTATTGGGTTGACCGGGATTTGTATAAACCAGGCCCAGGTTTTTAACTGTTCTTGTAATTTTATCATATACGAAAGGACCGCCATCCCCAAATTTTCCGGTAAAATATATTTTATTGCCAGATTTACAAAGATTAAAAAAGAATGCCTGTTGCGAACTGGAATTGCCTTCTTTAAATACAATAGAATCAAGTTTGTGTTTTTTTAAATCGTATAGCCAAAATCCCTTTTCCATAGCAATATAAAGTGTATCATTGTCTGCAATAAAATTATTCATAACAGTTACAAATGGAGTGAATCCCCGAATGCTATCATATGTAACCTTGTTATTTAACAGATCAAGTTTCACAATACCACTCGCAAAATAAATATTCATACCATAAAGAGCATCCATGGCTTTGCTGTAATACAGCAACTTGTCTGCACCTGCTCCGGGAATAAATTGAACAGATGAAAATAGCTGAGCATAAAGATCAAGTAAAATAAGGCCTTCTGCATTAGACGTAAACCAAAGATTGCCATTGTCTTCACGGTAAACACTTGATATGGAATTTATTTTTTTGTCATCAAAAGCCTTCTTAAAAACACCGGTACGATGATTAAATAAACAAAGATTGTCGCTACCCAATAACCATTCATCTTTATTCCATTCAATGCAGGCCTTTCTGATCAGATCAGCACTTAACACTCCGCCCGAACGATAGTTTGTCCATTTGTCTTTACTTCTTTCATACTTAAACAATCCATTCAGGTTTGCTGTAACCCATATTTCATCAGGGTAATCTTTTAAAACCATTACAAGGTTGGCTGGAATATGATTAATGGGCCTAATCGCTGGTTCCGGCATGTGTAAGTATTGCTGTTTGCCATCCTTACTTAAAATAACAAAACCATCAACTACAGAAAAAATAATTTCCTGAGCGGCTGTTTCTACCATGGAACTTACTCTTACATAAGAATTTGCATCCATGCCCTGTATATTCACAGGAGAAACATTTACAAACTGATTTTTTATTGTATCCAGTAAATACAATCCCGGCCTTGCTCCCGCCCACAGTCGGCCCCGGCTGTCTTCAAAAACAAAGAATACGTCGCCAGTTTGCTCTTTTCGTCCCTCCTTTATTACATAATTATAGTTGATAAATTTTCCGTTTTGATAATTGAATTTTGCAACACCTCCTATCGTAGCGATCCAAATATTGTGTTTGCTGTCTTCAGTAATAGAAGTTATGTTTTCATTTAAAATACTGTTGGTATCACTGTTCAGGTGGCGGAAGCTAAGATAAGTAGATCCATTAAACCGTTGCAGGCCTCTGTCGGTTCCTATCCACAAAAAACCCCTTGAATCTTTGAATACATGGGTTCCATTGTTACTGATAAGTCCATCATTGATAGTGAAAGTTTTAAAATGGAAATAAGGTTTATTAACCGGCTGAGCAGGTAGAATTATTGAAGAAAATATGGCCGATACGACAAGAAAAAAATGAGTGAATGATTTGCTGGTCATTTTCAGGTTTTGCTTTTTAACGTCGCTGCAGTTTATTGATAGCTTCCGTTTTATTGGTTACATGGAGTTTCTCATAAATATTATGAATATGCTGCGTAATGGTACCAACCGAAACAGATAGTTTTACTGCAATTTCCTTATATAAAAACCCTTTTGATAACAGGTTCAGGATTTCATTTTCCTTTTTGGTAAGGTTTTCATGACCGGGATTTTTTGATTCTTTAAAATGATTGATCACTTTTCTCGCTATCGGGGTGCTCATGGGGCTGCCTCCATTATTTAATTCTTTTATAGCTTCAATAATTTTTTCAGAGGATGTCTTTTTTAATATATACCCGCTGGCACCTGCTGCCAGTGCATCAAAGATCTTTTCATCATTTTCATAAATGGTAAAGATCATGAATTGAGTGGCCGGGCAATTATCTTTAACCAGCCGGATACAATCAATACCGTTCATACCTGGCATATTGATATCCATTATCACTATGGATGGTTGTGTTCTTATCAGTTCCGGCATGGCTTCTTCCGCATTTGATGAAACAGAAAATAATAACATACCCTGCTGTTCCTTCACAAGCCTTTCCAGGCTGCTCCTTATTTCCGGCAGATCTTCTACAATACTTACACTGATCATAGTGTAAATGTAAAAAAGAAGGAGGAAAAAAAAGTATAAGTTTTATTAGGGTGAGATTAAAAAAAAGAACAGGATTTTCTATTAATTCTGCAAATTAAATATCTTAAAATAATCTCCTATCTCCTAATACGGCCTCGCATAAAACAAAAACAGGTTTGCGTTGATCTCTACAATGTTCGCATCCTGGCCGCCTGTTTCCCCATCGCCATTCGCATCTGCAGCGTTGTAGCCATAATCAAAATTATTGGCACCAATCTCTATGTCATTTGCATCACTCCCATCCACCGTGCCATCCAGGTTCACATCGCCGCCATAGAACGCAAATTTACCTCCGGCTACTGAAGCCATCGGCTGATTAACACCATCATCGTAAGCCTGTGTCAGTGCATTGCTGAAATCATACTCTGTTATGCTTGTAAACGTTACAGGTAGTTTGCTCCATGTTTCCATGTGATTGCGGTGTTTTACTGCAATGTAGAATTCATTGCCGGTTACTGCTGCAGGGAATTGCATGGTAGATGTACCGTCTGTGTGAACCACTGCATTAATTGTATAATCCGGATTTGGATTAGCCAGGCTTATGGGAGCCCACAGGCTAACCGTTATTGAATCTGTTTCTGATGAGTTTGTACTTATCCCAAGGTCATAAATATTTGCCCGCATGGTATTGATACCTGAATACAATCCTTCCAGGAATGCAGTGAGGTTTAATGTAGTAAAAGCTGGCGCACATACTGTTACTGTAACAGTTTGAGCACTGCTGTTACTGCAACCATTTACATCTATATAACTATAGGTGATGTTGTGGGTACCGGAGCCAGCTAAAGCCGGATCAAAAGTATTGCCGCTTATACCCGGTCCGGAGAATGTACCACCAGTGGGGGTACCCGTTAACGTTACAGTGGCATCGTTTGTGCAATTTGTAACTGCCAAACCGGTAAAACTTACTACAGGTAATGCATTCACCACAACACTGATCTGCTCCCTGCTGCCTTCACAGCCACTGATTGACTGGCTGACAAAATAATTTACCGTACCAACATTGGCAGTTGAAGGCGTTGGTGCTGTTGTGCTGCCTATTCCTCCCAATGCTGTTGAATACCATTTTAAGCCTGTTCCGGTAGCCGACAATGCAACTGCACTTGCACCCAGGCAATAATTTACCGGGCTGCTTACAACAGGTGCTATTGGGGTATTGATTGTTAAATTTATACCTGATGATGAAACTGTTACCGGGGTTGAGCAGGTAATCCCGCCTGTTAGTGTACAGGTAATATTGCCTCCTGTATTGCCTGCATCAGTATAAGTTGTTCCTGTTCCTACATTGATGCCATCTTTTTTCCATTGGTATGCCGGGCTGGAACCGGGATTGGTAGCGGAGGCTGTAAATGTAACGCCGGTACCCGAACAGGTTGGATTAGCACCACCTGTAACTGCTATAGATACAGATGGGGTTATGACAGGGCCGCCATAATACATCACCAAATTAGCCTGTGGTGGCATCTGGCAATTCATGGAGGATAGTCCCTGAATGTTTGACCTGGCTATATTCCACAAACGTACTTCACTCAGTATTGCACCGCCCGGCCACCAGGGGTCACTGGCATATAAAGGAGTTCCGGTTGAAGGGGTGAGAATGGGTGCACTGGGAACCGAAGCAGCCAGGACACCGTTTATATACACGGAGCGATTAGTGGCTGTACCAACCATTTGAAAGAAAAACCAGGTATTGATCGGAATTGAATATACATCACAACCTGCATTCCAATCCATAACAGAACCCATTCTGCAATGCAAAAAGCCAAACTGGTTATACCAGATCGCAACAGTCCTTTCATTATCTGCATAACCCAAATGTATAATATTAGTCCAGGGAGTTTGATTAACTGTTGTTGGTAATTTTATCCAGGCCTCCAATGTAATTGAACCACTGGCGCTCAAATTAGCCGGGCTAGTCCCTATGATCGTTCCGGGTGTTCCTGTATGAGTGAATCCTGTTGGCGGCGATTGCCCGTTCACAATCACAGCACATTTTAAAAATAAGAAGACGAATAGCAGCTTGCTGAATACTGTAAAAAATGTTTGACTATACAAATTAGATTTCATAATTATTTTTAAAAGAGGAAAATTCTAAACTGCCATAATTTATGCTTAATTGAGCAATAAACTAAAAATAATATAAAACCAATAAGGATATTTATTCCCGCAGATTTACACAGATTGAAATCACGCAGATTCAAATTGATTTTATCTTCAAATATCTGCGAAAAATATCTGCGTTCTGCTGCGGGAATATAGTAAACCCTCACTGGCGCTCTCTATGATAAATAGCATTGCAAAAAATAAACCCCGGCTTTTAACCAGGGCTTATTATTTATAACTGTATTTTATTTCTTATAACAACAAACCTCAAACTTCAAACCTCAAACTAATACGGCCTCGCATAGAACAAAAACAAGTTTGCGTTGATCTCAACAATGTTCGCATCCTGGCCGCCTGTTTCCCCATCGCCATTCGCATCTGATGCATTATATCCAAAATCAAAATTATTGGCACCGATCTCTATGTCATTTGCATCTGAGCCATCCACTGTATAATCCTGGTTTACATCACCTCCATAGAAGGCAAACTTACCTCCCGCTACTGCAGCCATCGGCGGGTTAACGCCGTCATCATAAGCCTGAGCCAGGCCGGAAGTGAAATTATATGGCGCATTGGATGGTATTGGCAAGGAAACAGGTAATTTACTCCAGGTTTCCATGTGGTTCCTGTGCTTTACAGAAATGTACCATGGATTGCCGCTAACTGCTGCAGGGAACAGTAAAGATGCGGTACCGTTGGTATGTAAAATTGCTTTTAAAGTATGATCCGGGTTAGGGTACTCATTGATGTTAGTATGTGCCGGACTTGTAAGGTTAACTGTAACCGTGTCACATGCAGTTGGATCCTGGCTGAGGCCAAGTGTATGTAAGTTAGGCACCATTACACCCGGGTTTAATGGGTCCATAAAGCCTTCAAGCAATGCTACCAGGTCTACCGGAATATATATAGGATTACAAACAGGCACACTAAAGCAAACGGTACATACATCACATACCTGCCCATTAACAACCAAATAGAATTTTACACAGTAGGTGCCCGGTTGGGTAAACGTATAATTAAGCGGGTTACCAATACTTGTATTCGGGTTTATTGCCAATGGGAAAGGATTTCCCACTTTCATGATAACTGCACTGTCTTTAACATCACAGGTGGCCGGATATGGGTTTGTAAAATTATAGTAGAAGCTATAATTGGTATTACACATAAATGGAGCTGCCAGGCTGGTATTGCAATTGATCGGCGGCGGGTATTTGATATTTCCGGGTTGTAAATGTGCTGTAATCACCGGGTTTCCCGTAAAATGAAATTCAGGATTACAGGTACATGGATTCTCGCAGATCACCGTAAAGCAAATGGTACAACTGTCGCAGACAATACCGTTTACCATTAATTTAAACCTAACACAATAAGTACCACCGCTCGTAAATACATAATTCAATGGGTTGGCCTGGGATACATTATTCTGCGTATAGATAACATTTGTTCCTGATAAAACTTCAGCCACTACCATGGTTTCGCAATTTCCATTGGGCCATGGATTTGTGAAATTATAATAGAAGCCATAGCTGATGTTGCATGTTAAAGGATTTGCCAGGCTGGTATTACAATTGATTGCTGGCGGCGGAAAATCAATAAATGCATGCGGGTAGTTTGTAATGATCACCGGGTTTCCTGTAAAATGAAATTCCGGATTGCAGACACATGGCAAATCACAGTTCACAAAAACGCAAATAGTACAAACATCGCACACAACGCCGTTTACAATTAATTTAAATCTTATACAATAGATGCCACCGGTTGTAAATGTATAATTCAATGGACTGGCCTGCGAAATATTATTCTGCGTATAAATAACATTCGCACCAGATAACACTTCACCCACTATCATGGTTTGGCAATCTCCAACTGGCCACGGATTAAGGTAATTGATATAGAAACTATAACTGGTATTACATGCAAATGGCGTTGCCAGGCTGGTATTGCACTCTGATGAAGGAATATTTACAGCACCACCCGGTAAGTTTGCAGTAATAACAGGGTTGCCGGTAAAATGAAAATTAGGATTGCAGGTACAAGGTGACTCACAGATCACTGTAAAGCAAATGGTACAGCTGTCGCATACAATTCCGTTTACCATCAACTTGAATTTAACACAATAGGTGCCGCCGGTTGTAAATACATAATTCAATGGGTTGGCCTGTGTAACATTATTTTGAGAATAAATAACAGTTGCTCCTTGCAATACTTCAGCCATCACCATAGGCTGGCAATTCCCATTTGGCCATGGATTTGTGAAATTATAATAGAAGCCATAGCTCACGTTACACGTTAAAGGCATTTCCAGGCTGGTATTACAATTTATTGGTGGCGGCGGGTAATCAATAATTGCATGCGGGTAGTTTGTTATGATCACCGGATTTCCTGTAAAATGAAAATCAGGATTGCAGGTACAAGGCAGATCGCAGTTCACAAAAACACAAATGGTACAAACATCGCATACTACCCCGTTAACTATCAATTTAAACCTCACACAATAGATGCCGCCACTGGTAAATATATAATTCAATGGGTTGGCCTGGGAAATATTATTTTGAGTATAGATTACAGTTGCACCTGATAATACCTCGCCCACTATCATGGTCTGGCAATTACCTGCAGGCCATGGTTGCTGGTAATTGATATAGAAACTATAACTGGTATTGCAAGTCAATGGAGTTGCCAGGCTGGTATTGCATTCCGATGAAGGAATACTTACAGTGCCACCGGGTAAGTTTGCATTGATCACAGGATTGCCGGTAAAGCGGAAATCGGGGTTACAGTTGCATGGAATATTACAGACCACCGTAAAGCAAATTGTACAACTGTCGCATACTATTGTACCAACCATTAATTTGAATCTTACACAATAAGTACCTGCAACAGGGAATACATAATTGATCGGGTTCGCCTGGGAAACATTATTCTGTGTGAAAATAACATTTCCAAGGTTGTCAAGCACTTCTCCCACTACCATGGTAGGGCAATTTCCGCTTGGCCATGGATGCTGGTAATTGATATAGAACTGGTAGTTTGCCTGGCAGAATAAGTTGTTTGGATAGGTGGTTCCGCAATTCATTGTAACCACATTTCCTCCACTAACAAAGCCGTTATCAATATGTGGAATTACGATTGTTGGCAGTCCTGTAAAATGAAAAGCTGTATCACAATCGCACGGCGGTTCCGGTAACGGGCAGTTATAGAACACCGGTGTTATACAACTGTCGCACTTAATCCCATCACACCATCCGATCAGCTTGATAAAAAAGTTGCCGTTTGTTCCGGGTACAGGTGTATAGGTCCAGGGGAATGAAGTAATTGTCTGAATAACATTGCCCAGGTTATCAAGCACCTCTCCTGTAACAATTCCGCCACAACCGGAAGGTGAACAATTATAAGCAGCGTTCACAATTAGTGTATTGCATCCAATAACAATTTCTCCCTGGTTTCCACAAGGTAAGTTTTGATAAGTTGCACCACTATCAACACTAAATTGTTTATATGCCCAGCTGCTGCTGTCGCAATTGCAGCAATTTTTTACAAACACATCAAATACACCGCTGCTGTCGAAGCAGCTATTAGGGAAACTAACGGTAGTCCATAGGTGATGTAATCCTAAACTCAGGAAGTTACCCGGTATCGTTATGGCACCATTGCCGGAATAAATTAATGTTCCGGCCGGTTTAATTCCGTCATACCATTCTACATAATAATTGCTAAGGTTTGGTAATTGGGCTAAAGGAATGGTAATGCTTTGCTCTACACAAATAGTATCACAACCTATGGGGAATAACTGGAGGCTAGGTGCAGGATTTATACTTACAATATTACTAAAGGCACTACAGCCCGTTAGCAGATTTGTTGCAGTAGCATAATAAGTACCTGCAATGGTTGTATTAATCAGCGTTCCGGATGCACCGGTATTCCATGTGTAATTATTATTAATATTTGGTGATACTACATTTATTGTATTGAGGGAATTGGCACATAAAGTACCGGTGGCAGCTATGTTTACATCCGGATTCTTATAGGTATAAATACATAAACTGTCGTAAGCAATACATCCATTTGCGTCTACAACCTGTAAATAAATAACAAAATTGGTATTGTTCACCAATGTTCCGGTGGCGGTTGTAAAACCTGAAGTGGAACCGTTTGGCGAGAAAGTAATTCCACCTATACTTGCACTCCAGTTGTAAGTATATCCCGCGTAATTGGTAGCATTTAAACTAAAGCTCCATGGGTTTGCCGCCGGATCAAAACAAACGGTTGAGCTGGTTTCAATATTGGCAATAGGATCGGGGTATAATTTAACTACTGCTGTATCTGAAAGCATGGTACAATTACAGCCAGGTGTTGAACCGGAAACAAAAACACTGTACAAACCGTAATCTGTTGCCGAATAAGTGGAGCTATTTGCTCCTGAAATATTAACACCATCTTTAATCCACTGATAATTATACATACTGCACATTGTATTGCCATTGGGGTTAATACTGGCAGTTAGCGTAACAGAACCTCCCCTGCAAATGCTGGATGGATTAGGTATTACCGTTACTATCGGTTTGGGGTGTACCGTTACAATTTGAATAGTGGAATCAATACAGCCATCTGGTGTTGTAACGATTAATTTGGCGATAAAGTTTATAGGTGCATTTGTGTTATTTGTATATTGATGCTGCGGTGTACCGGTAGGTGTTAAATAGGAATATGACCCATCTCCGAACTTCCAGTGATAACTTGCATAGCCCGGTGCAGCAATAAAGTATGTAATGTCTTTACTGCAGGTAGGGTTGGGATTTACTGTAAATGCAGCATTGGGTAAAAATACCGGTACAAGCGCAGTGGTAGTGGAAGTGCATGATCCTTTAGTAACGCTTAAAGTTATCACAAAGGAACCATTGCTTGTTGGTATCACACTTTCACTTGTTGTATTACCTAACGTTCCCGTATAAGTGCCTCCGCTGATAGTCCAGGTATATGTAGCCCCGGTGGCATTGGGGTAATAGGTAGATGCGTCGTTCATAGATAAAATACCCGTGTTGCAATCATAGCTTGCACTGATGTTGGCAACAACAGGTACATCTACCACGCTGCATCGGCTGATACAGCAGGTGTCGTTTAATCCTGATCCGGCATTAAATACCAGTGTTTTTGTTGAAATGCAGGCAGTATATTGGCCTGCTGCAGGGTATTGATGAAGCGCATTCAGGGTAGGCAGCGATTCAGATGAGCCATCGCCATAGCAATAATTAATTGGGAACCCTCCCGTTGGCGTACCCGTACCTGTATAAAACCCCGTAAACGCTGTTGGACTACAACCCGTATAACTAAAGTCGATACCAAAAGTTATGCTGCTGCAATTAGGTGTAGTACAACAGAAATAGATATCTTCAGGGATGCAGATCACATTGGATGTTACGTTACAGCCGTTTGGACAGGTGGCAACAGATTTATAACAACCCAACTGGGTTGCATTGTAATTGGCACTGTTAGCCCCGAATATGGGTGTGTAGAAAGTTCCTCCTACGGGTTTAAAGTACCATTGTATAGTAGCTGCACATGGGATAACAAGTTCTTTTTGTGAAAGCGGAATGCTGAAACTGCTCAGGTTACAATTGGTGACTATGCAAGGTGGGGCAATAGCATACCGGTAGCCGTCAAGTAAAATAGTAATTGATTTTGTAACAGGGCAACCTCCTCCTATGGGGGTTACCGTTACAGTATAAACACCGGCAGTTAATGCAGTGATTGACTGTGTAGTGGCTCCGCCAGGGCTCCATAAATAGGTCTGTCCGGCCGGGTTTGCAGTTAGCGTATATCCTAATCCGTTACTTAAACAATTCCCTGTTTTGGTAATACTAACGGCCATAGGCAGGGTTACTGTAATGTTTGCAGAAGCAGTTCCGCCACAATGACTCACACTCAACACACCGGAATTAGTGGCATTTCCATGCCATAGTATCGTAACATTCGGAGTTCCCTGGCCCGATTGTATTGTTCCCAGGTTTGAATTAGTAATGCTCCATGTATATATGATTCCAGGGGAGGGGCTTGTAACTGCATAACTCACTACCTGATCAATACAAACAGTGGTTTGTGGAGAAGATAAAACAGGTGGCGGCGGATTATTGACAGTAGCATTTACACTGGTTTGCGCACAAGTGTAAATACACTGTTGTGTGGCAGTAACCGTATATGGACCAGTTCCCGTAAAAGATAAAGTGATCGTATCCTGTATCGGGCCGGTATTACTCAAAACAGTTGTGCCGCCCGGGTAAGTCCAGGTAACAGGCATATCAT
>Ga0138256_10006695_pt1 | contig 12186 bp, 8 predicted proteins | sample KNB2016incub_MG_FD_105486 | JGI IMG/M metagenome (GOLD analysis project Ga0138256, IMG submission 105486) | Active sludge microbial communities from wastewater in Klosterneuburg, Austria - KNB2014incub_MG | ecosystem: Engineered > WWTP > Activated sludge > Unclassified | place: Austria... | reverse complement strand
CGCAAGCGGCGGCCGACTTCCATCAGCAGTTCGTCGCCCGCGCCGTGGCCCAGGGTGTCGTTGATGATCTTGAAGCGGTCCAGGTCGATCAGCAGCAGCGCCATCTGGTGCTGCATGCGGCGCGCCTGTTCCAGCGCCTTTTCGGCGCGCCAGATGAGCTGGCGGCGGTTGGGCAGGCCGGTCAGCGCGTCGAAGTTGGCCAGCTGGCGGATCTTGTCTTCGGCCTGGCGCCGGTCGGTCACGTCCTGCAGGATGCCGGAGTACCCCGCACCGTGGCCGTGATCGTTGAATTCGGGTTCGGCTTCGACGTGAATGATGCGTTGACGGCCGTCCAGCAACTGGATCGTCACGTCGGTGGCCAAGAGCTTGGAATGACGCAGCGCGTCGTGCATCTGGCGCATGAAGACGCGGCGTTCGTCGTGCGGCACCATGCGCAGCAGGTTGCGCAGCGTGGCCACCTCCTGCGGGCCGTAGCCCAGCACGCGCAGCGCCTCGGCCGACATCAGCAGGCCCCCACCGCTGCGCCACCAGTCGAAGCTGCCCATGCGTGCCAGATCCTGGGCGCGCGCCAGCTTGCTCTTGCTGCGTTCCAGCTCAATGCGTGTGCGCGAGGAGCGCAGCAGGTAGTGCAGGCGCCCGGCCAACAGGCTCCACTGCGTGGCCTTGACGAAGAAATCGGTGGCGCCGGCCTGGTAGGCGCGGGTGATGGACGCATCGTCGTCCAGCCCGGTCAGCATCAGCACCGGCACGTTTTCATAGCCCGGCAGGCGGCGCACGGCGCGGCAGGTGTCAAAGCCGTCCAGGCCGGGCATCATGGCGTCGAGCACGATGATGTCGGGGGTGTGATCGGCCAGCCAGGCCAGCGCTTTTTCGCCGCTTTCGGCTTCGACGATCTTGAAGCCCCGCTCGCGCAGCGCGATCGCGATGAGCATCAGGTTGACTTCGTCGTCGTCGACCAGCAGCACCTCGGGCTGGGCCGGAAGGCTGTCGTCGGCGAAAGCGTGCGGGAGCGTCATCTGCGGTTGTCTCAGGGCCGCAGCATAGCCCCAACCGTTGCCAGTGCCGCCTGGGCGTGCGCCCTCAAAAGATCCACATCGTCACGCAGTTGTGCGGTTTGTCCGCCCCGCAGCCGCCCTTCCACCTGCGCACAAGCCGCCGACAGCGCCAGCGCGCCCACGCTGGCCGATGAGGATTTGAGTGTGTGGGCCAGTGCCGCGACCGTCTTCGCATCGGCGCTGGCCTGCGGATCCAGCAATTGGCCGAGCGATCGTGTCAAAGAGGTCTCGAAGGCCGTCAGCACGCGCTGCAGCACGCCATGGCGCCCGTCGGGGTCCAGTTCGCGCAGGCGGGCCAGCGCGGTTTCGTCCAGGGGAGTGTGGGTCACGGGCTCGGGTGCGCTGATGGGGGTGGCAAAGGTTTCGGCTGGGCTGAACCACCCCACCCGGCAGCATCGCCGGTGGGCAGGATGCGCAGGTGCAGGCGGGCCGTCAAGTGCGAAGGCGCGCGGCGTCGCAGGCGGCAGACACTGGGGCCTGCCAACGGCTGCGCCGCCGCTCGTTGGCTGAACTTTCGGCCTTGGCCCGCCGAACTTGAGAACCCGAACTTGAGAAGCCGCTGCAGTGCGGGCGGTCCGTACAATTCAGCGCATGCTTGCATCGCACCCGGCCGCCTGGCACTCAGACGCCCGCGGCCCTGCCTCCCTGGCCTTGTTGCCCTGGCTGGGCGGGTGCGCCGGAGCGGCCGTTGCCGATGCCGGCTTCTGGTGGTTTGCCACGGTCGCGCTCTTGCTCATCACGGCCTTGGCCTTCGTGTTGGGCCGTCTGCTGGAACGGCAGCGCACCGGTCGGGATTCACGAGACGCCCTGGGTGGCCACACCCGCCCTGCCGATTTCCCGGATTTCGCCGAGTCTGCCAACACGGCCGATGCGGCAGGCACCCTTCAGGCAGCCACTGCGGCCGTGCACACGCTGCTCGCGCAACGCGCCGAGCCGACCCTGCTCGCCTGGCCTGGCCCTGGTGGCTGGCTGGTGCTGCACGCGAATGCCGCAGCGCAGGCGCAGTGGCCTGCCTTGCGCGCAGGCCAGCTGCTGACCGAGGCGCTGGCCAACGCACCGGCCTGCGTGGTGCAGGCCTGGTCCGACCTGAAGCCCGGTGAGGTGCAGGAGCTTCAAGGCTGGCGGCTGGCTGCATGGGGGCCGCACGACGGTGGCCGGGGGCTGCAGATCAGCCTGCCAGCCGCACAGGGCGTTGCACAGGGCGCCACCACGCCCACGGCCGAGGCGGACAACTTCAGCTTCACCGTTTCGCACGATCTGCGGGCGCCGATCCGCGTGGTGGAAGGCTTCACCCGCATCGTCAAGGAAGATTACGGCCGCCAGCTCGATCGTGTCGGCAACGACCACCTGGACCGCGTGCTCAGCGCCGCCGCGCGCATGAACCAGATGATCGACGCGCTGCTGACGCTGGCCAAGCTTTCGCAACAGCCGCTGGCCCGCCAGCCCGTGAACCTGTCGCAACTGGCCGGATACGTGGTGGACGACCTGCGGCGCGGTACTCCCGAGCGGCCTGCCGATGTCGAGATCGAGCCGGGCCTGGTCACCCTGGGTGACCCGACCCTGCTGCGCCTGGTGCTGGAAAACCTGCTGGGCAACGCCTGGAAGTACAGCGCGCGCTGCCTGCGCACGCAGATCTCGCTGCACCGCGTGCCGCATGGCGCTGGCACGGCCTTTGTGGTGCGCGACAACGGCGCGGGTTTCGACATGCGCTCATCGGACCGCCTGTTCGGCCTCTTCCAGCGCCTGCACAGCACGAGCGAATTCCCGGGCACGGGCGTGGGCCTGGCTTCGGTGCGGCGCATCGTGCAGCGCCATGGCGGCGAGATCTGGGCCGAAGGCGAAGTCGGCCGCGGGGCGGCCTTTTACTTCACGCTGGCTGGCTGAATCAGGCGCTGCGCGCCAGCTCTTCGACTGCCGCCAGCAAACGCTCGGCCTGCGCCGCCACCGGCTGCTGCTGCTCTCGCGCCATGCGCTCCAGGCGACGCAGGGCTTCGGCGCGCAGCAGGCTGTGGCGGTGCATCAGCACGCCGACGGCCAGCGCGACGGGGTCCGCCAGCGCACTGGCCACGGGGTCGGCCACGGCTGCCACGGCTCCCGCTGCCACCACCACCGGGTCGGCCACCTTGAGCCGGGCGAAGGCCGCCTGCACGGCCGGCACGATCTGCCCCACTTCGAGCGGTTTGACCAGATAGGCCAGCGCGCCCAGCGCCTGCACCTGGGCGATGGTGGCTTCGTCGGAAAAGGCCGACAGGAAGATGAATGGGATCCGGTACGCATCGCGCAGCGTTTCGGCCACGTCAAAGCCGCTCTTGCCTTCCATGCGGATGTCCAGCAGCGCCAGTTGCGGGCGGTGCTCGCGGGCCAGCAGGATGGCGTCGTCCCCGTTGTCGGCGTCGATCACCTCGTAGCCGGCCTGGGCCAGGCCGTGGCTGACCGTGGCCAGCACCAGCCGGTCGTCGTCGACGACCAGGATCCTGCCCTTGCTTGGCGCGTTCATGGTGGGGATTGTGGCCGATCGGTCGGCGGGGGCAGGCGCACGCTGGGTGGGCGCAGTTCCAGCGCCGCCACCACCTCCGGGCCCTGCTGGGTGAGCGTGAAGGTGGCACTGCGCCGGGGCAGCAGCGCCCGTACCAGGCCCAGGCCCGAGACGCCGCCGCGCACCTGGCCGAGGTCGAAACCCGCTGGCAGCACGCCGATGGACGCGATGCGGATGTGGATGTCGTCGCCCACCACGCTCATCGCGCAGCGCACCTCGCCACCCTGGCCGTGCTTGATGGCATTGGTGAGCAGTTCGTTGACGGTCAACGCCACCGGGATGGACTCGGGCTCGGGCAGCACGTGGGGCAGTTCCTGCGCCAGTTCCACGACGATGTTGCGTCCGAAATTGCGTTGCAGTGACTGCGCAATCGCGCGCAGCAGCCCGCCCAGGGCCAGCGGCCCGCCCGCGCCGACCTGCAAGCCGTAGACCTGGGCGATGGCCTGCACCTGGCCGACGGCTTCGGAAAGCACATCGGCCACCTCAGGCCTGCGTGCGGCGTTCTGCTGCAGCAGGCCGGCCACGCCCTGCAGGTTGTTCTTGATGCGGTGGTGCACCTCGCGCACCAGCACTTCGCGCTGCGCAATGGCGGCCTGCAGGCGGGCTCGTTCGGCGGCACGTTGTTCGGTGACGTCGCTGGCCACCAGCAGCAATTGCGGCGCGGCGGCCGGGTCATCGGCCAGATGGGTGATGCGTACATCCCATACGCGCTCGGTGGGACCCTCTTCGCGCCACTCGTGCACGCGCACCGGCTCGCTCACACCACCACCCGCACCGCCCGAGGAGGCTTCAGCCAGCCAGGCCTGCAGCACCTCGGCCTGCGGCGCCGGGCAGCACTCGGCCAGGGCATGGCCCAGCATGCGCGATGTGTCCTGACCAAAAAACGCGGCGGCGGTCTGGTTGAGCTGCTGCACCTGCAGGCTCGTCGCGTCAAACAGCGCGATGGCCAAGGGCGCGGTCTCGATCACCCGCTGCAGCGAGGCCTGGGTCTGCGCGGTCAGCACTTCGGCCTGGCGGCGCCTTTCGATGTCCAGCAGGGCAAAGGTCAGCTCGGGCGCCTGCGGGTTGTCACCGCCGCCAGTGCGCACGGCGTTGCCCACCACCCAGAACTCTCGACCGTCGCGGCCGCGCAACTGGCACTCGAAGGTCTCGGCTTCGCCTTCGCCCAGCCTTTGCAGCCAGTCGGCGCGCCGCAGCGGGTGCTCCGGATCGGGCGTGGCCACGGTGCTGATCGGTTCGCCGACAAAATCGGCCAGCTCGCCGCCGAACATGCGGCGGGCTGAGCGGTTCATCCACTCGATGCCCTCGCCCGAGACCGTGACGATGCCCACCAGCACCGAGTTGAGGATGGCGCGTGTGCGGTCGGCCTGGGCAGCCAGGGTCTCGCGCGTGCGGCGGCGTTCGTCGATGTCCACGTAGGAGCAGATAACGCCGGCTTCGGCGTCGTCGCCGTGCACCGGGCGTACCCCCACCTGCACCCAGCACAGGCTGCCGTCGCGCCGGCGCAGCAGCCGCTCGCCACTGAAACGGCCGTGCTCGCGCAGGCCTTGCACGATGCGGGCCTCGAAATCCACGCAGTGCCGGGCGTCTTCGTACAGCTCGGCCGCGTCCAGCGTGCTCAGCTCGGGGCTGGCCCAGCCGGTGAGCGCGGCCATCGCCTGGTTGGCCCTTTCGATGCGGGCACCGCGCTGGTAGACGATGCCCACCTCAGAGAGGTTGAACATCAGCTCGCGGTCGTGCACCAGGCGTTCCAGCTCGGCCTGCTGGGTCTTGAGCCGGGTGATGTCGGTCAGCACGGCCACGGCTTCGGGCTGCGCACCCTCGGGCTGCGCCCGGCGCACCGAGAGCGAATACCAGCGCAACAGGTCGTCTGGCCCGGCCAGCGGAAGTTCGGCTTCGAAGGGTCGCCCCTGGGCCAGCGCGTCCAGTGCGTCGCGCACCCCGTCCAGCGGCCCGATGCTGCGGCCGAAGATCTCCTGCAGCGTGGCGCCCGCCGCTGCGCCGGGCTCGAAACCCAGCATGCGCTCGAAGCGCAGGTTGCAGCGCACCAGCAGAGGGCCGCGCAGGTAGGCGATGCCGGCGGTGGAACTGTCCAGGATCGTCGTCAGCTCGCGCAACAGTTGGGTGTTGCGGCGCTGCGCGCTTTCCTGGTCGGTCACGTCGAGCGTGACGACCGAGGTGGTGGCCCGGCCGCCGGCCAGAGCGCCCGGCTCCACACGGGTCAACAGCCAGCGCGCGCCGAGTTCGGGGTGGCGTACCGCATACCGCACCTCCGTGCGTTCGCCGTGGCGCAGCGCATGCTGCAGACGCTCGAATTCCGGCAGCGAAGCGGGCTCGACCAGTTCACGTCCGATGCCCAGCAGCGCGCCGCTTCCGCTTCCCACCTTGGCGCCTGCACTGGGTTTGGCTGCCTGCTTGCGCACCGCGCGCCGGGGCGCCAGCCAGCCGCGCGTGGGGTCGTAGGTGGCCACACCCACGCTGGCGGTGTCCATCAACATGCCCATTTCAAGCTGGGCCAGATCGCGTTCGTCTTCAGCGCTGCGGTCCTGCACGACGGCCATCACGCGGCGCGTGCCGTCCGCGCCAGCCTGGCAGGACAGCCGGGCCCACAGCCGGCGCGGTGGGCCGTCGGCCATCGGCACCAGGGCCTGCCGTTCAATCGCGCGCGCGCCGGGCACCAGCTGGGCCGAAAGGCCGCCTTCTTCCCAGGCCAGCAGCGCCTGCAGTTCGGGCGCTGCGTCCTGCAGCACTTCGGGCACACGGGCCACCAGGGCTTCGAAGGCCGTGTTGCAGCGCAGGATCAAGCCGGTCTGGTCGTACACCAGCATGCCGCCCACGCTGAGCTCGAACCACTGGGCCAATTCGTCTTCGGCCCGTTGCGCCTGCTGGCGCGCGTTGTGCTCGGCGCTCTGGTCATGCCAGAGCGCCAGCCACAGGGCCTGGGTGCCGGGCCGGGCCAGATCGATCACGGTGACATGGAACCAGCGCTCACGCCCCTCGGCGTCCACCAGGCGCCGTTGCAACGGGTCTTGTGGTGCGCGCTCCTGCGGCCCCTGTTGCCGCTGCTGGTGGCTGAAGGCACGGTCGTCGGCGGGCTGCAGATCGATCGGGTCGCGGCCCACCAGGGCCTGGCGGGCTTGGCCCACCAGCGCGGCATAGGCGTCGTTGACGTCCAGCAGGCGGTGGTCCGCACCCTGCAAGGTGGCCGGCGTGGCCGCCGCCCACAAGCTGCGCAAGAGCGCGGCGGCAGCCGACGACGCGCCCACGCCCGGTGGCATCATCCGTCGAGCTGCCGCGCTGCGTGCAGGGCCGAGAGCACGGCACGGTTGACATCACCCGGGCCCAGCATCAGCGCCTCGCTCTGCTCGCGGATGTCGAACACGGCTTCGTTCTCGATGGCGCGCAGCAATTCCAGATAGGGTGCATAGGGCCCGCCGTCGCCCCGCAGGGCCTGCTGCACCCGTTCGGGTACGGGCACGTTCTGCAACAGCTCGGAGAACGGCTGCTGCAGCAGGCGGTCGAGCAGCGAGAAGACGCCGCAGATGAACATCTCGCCGCGCATCTCGGCGTCGCCCTGGGTGCGGCCCAGTTCTTCCATCAGCAGGCCGCGGCGCACCGCGCCGTAGAGCAGGTGGCGCGCGCCCACGCCCTTGGAAGAAGAAGCCAGCAGCAGCGCCAGCCAGCGCTTGAGGCGCTGGTAACCCAGCAGCATCAGCGCATGACCGAAGGAGTTGATCTCCACCGTCAGGCCGAACGCTGCGGAGTTGAGGTAACGCATCAGGCGAAAGGCCAGGGTGGGGTCGCGCTTCAGGATGGCCTCCAGTTTGGAAACCGGCTCCTCGCGCTCCACACCCTGCACCAGCTCCAGCACCACTTTCACATCCGGCGGCACGGTGGCGCGCCCGGTGGCGCGCGGTTCGGGATCGTCGAAGGGCCAGCCCAGCACGGCAATGGCGCCACGCTGGAAGGCCAGGTCGATCTCGGCCGTGGTGCGCGCGCCGGCCTGCACGGTGGTGACCTGGCGCACCCCCGGTGCCGGCGGCACGATGCCCCGGCGTTCATCGGCCACTTCGACGATGGAGTGGGCAAACCATGCCAGCACTTCAGGCGTCAGGGGTGTCAGCGGGCGGCCCTTGATGAGCAGCACGTTGCCGGCCTCGTGCAGATCGCGCAGGGCGCGGGCATGCACCGGGTCGGTGGCCATGAAGGCCGGCACCTCGATCATCAGGTGCTTGGGCGGGGACGCCGCCAGCAAGGCGCTGAGCATGGCTTCGCCTGCGATGTTCAGCGCCACCGGCGTGGCCGTGCCGCCGGCCGGGGCCGTGGCGCGCTGGCTCACGGCGGCCGGGTCCAGCGGGCGCAGGGTCAGCTTCAGCGGTTGCGCCTCGTCCGACGGCGGCCACACCTCCTGCAATGCTTCCAGCAGGGCGGGCACGTCGGGCGCGGCGTCGGGGCGTTCCGGGAAGATTGTCAACCGGGTGGCGACCACGTTGCGCTGGCGGTCCAGCATGGGGCAGTAGCCCAGGGCGACGCGGGCGAGCACGGGATGATCTTGCATGGGTGCGGGTACTTCTGGCGATGCGCCCGCCTGCTGACGATGCGCCCGAGGGTGGCTGGGACCGCCAGCTTACTTGACGTAGTCGAACAAAGTCATGCGCTGCACGATCGAATAGGTCTTCAGTGCGGCATCGTAGCCGGTCTGCTGGCTCTGAAAGTCGGAAATCGCCGCCAGCATGTCCAGGTCTTCGGCATTCGACCGCTCCTGCTGCGCATCGAGCTTGTCCTGCGCGAGCCGGTCTTCAACCGCGTCGATGCGGTTCAGGGTCTGACCGGTCTCGGCGCGCCACGAGGACAGGTGGTCTGAAACGATGTCCACCTGACCGATGCCGTTGCTGATCGTGGCGGAGATCTGAGCCGGTGTCTGGTTGGGGGTTTCCAGGTCGGTGGCCACCTGGTCGATGACATCGAAGACCGAGATCGTGGTCCCCGGGTTGACTGGGTCGGGAGCTTGCAGGAAGGCCAGGCGCCCGTCGACCGAAAGCGCCGTGGGCTCGCCGGTGGCGGCCTGCAGCTGGCCGGCCGTGGCGGTATAGATCACACCGCCCGGGGCGTCCAGCAGGGGCAAGCTGCCACTGCCCTGCCCGCCAAAGACAAAGCGCCCGGTGCCGTCCTGCCGGTTGGCCACCGCCAGCAGGTCATCGCGCAGGGTGCGCAGCTTGGCCGCTGCGATCTGGCGTTCGGCATCGGTGTAGCTGCCGTTGCCGGCGGCGACGATCTGTTCGCGCACCTGTTGCATCATTTCGCCCGCATCGCCCAAAGCGCCTTCGGCCAGTTGCATGGCGTGGCGGCTGGCGTCCAGTGCACGCTGGCGCGAAACGGCGCGTGACTCGGCGGCCAGGGCCCGTTCGGCCGTGGCAGCGGCGGCCGGGTCGTCGCTGGCCCGCAGCACGCGCTTGCCGCTGGTGAGCTGCTCCTGGGCTGTGCTCAGGGCCTGTTGGCGGCGCTGCAATTGCGACACCGAAGCGTCGAAGGTGGACAAGGTGGCGACGCGCATGGCGCTTCTCCGGCAGTTTCGTGGTTTAGCGGGCAGCCGTGCTGAGCAGGGTGTCGAAGATGGCCTGCGCCACTTGCAAGACCTTGGCCGCGGCCTGGTAGCTTTGCTGGTACTGGATGAGCCGGGCGGCCTCTTCGTCGAGGTTGACGCCGGCGTCGGCGCTGCGTATCAGCTCGGCCTGTTGAGCCACGGCGGTGGAGATGTCCGATGAGGTTTCGCTGCTCTGCACGCGCACGCCCACTTCAGAAAGGGCCAGCGCCCACTGATCGGTGGCGGTGTGGCCGCCCGCGATGGCAGCATCGCGCAGGGCCGTCAGGGCCAGCGCATTGCCGTTGTTGGTGGAGAGCGCACTGGCCGGTGTGGGCTCGATGGTGATGATGTCGCCCGTGCGTGGCACGCCATTGATCATCAGCGAAAAGCCGTTGATGTCGGTACCTGCAGGCGGGATGGACTGGCCGGCGGTCCACACCCCTGAACCCACGGCCAGCACGTTGTTGCCCGCATCCAGCATCTGCCAGGTGTAGTCGCCCGTGTCCGAGACAAAGTCCACCTGCACCGAGGCGCCCGGCACGGGCAAGGGCCCGGCCGTGATGGTCAGCGATGCCACGTTGGCGGTACCGATGTTCGCAGGGCTGGTGCTGGCCACCAGGGGCGATGCGGCAGCCAGATCCAGCGGGTTGCTCAGCAGCACGCTCATGGTGTTGGCGGCCCGCGCCACCGGCTGCAGCAGGAACTTGTCGCCCGGCTGCGGCGCACCGGTGAAGTTGATCTGCACGCCGTCGACCACGTCGCCATCGACCACCGAGGTGATCTTGCCGTCGCTCAGGCGCGTCAGCTGCCAGGCGCCGGGCAGGGCCGGGTCTTCGCGCAGGTCGTAGTCGCTGGCTTGCAGCGCGGCCGGGTCGGTCACGGTGAGGTTGACACCGGCCAACAGGTTGCCGAAGCTGTCACGCGCGTTCGACGTGTTGGCCTGCGCTTCGGGCGCACCGATGCCGAACAGCGCTGAAGACGGCACCGTGCCCAGCGGCGATTGCAGGTTCACGCCGCGCATCTGCTGCGTGTTGAGGGCGCCGCCGATGGCCGCCGCCAGCTGCCCCACCAGGTTGCGGCCGGCCGCGAGGTCCTGGTTCTGGAAGCGCAGCAAGCCGGCGATGCTGCCGCCGCCCATTTCGGATTCGGGCAGGATGCGGGTCAGCGCCCCTTCCTTCAGCGCCACCGCCGAGCGGCGCGAATCGGCGGGGTCCTGCACCACGCTCAGTTCGGCGGCCGTGCTGCCCAGCACCAGGCGCTGGCCGCCGGCCATGAAGACCGAAGTCGTGCCGTCCGACGCATCGATGCGCGTGAGCTGCACTTTGTCGGAAAGCCGGCTGATCAGGCGGTCGCGCTCGTCCAGCAGGTCGTTGGCTGGCTGGCCACGGCCCACCACCTCGGCGATCTTCTGGTTGCTCTGCGCGATGCTGCGGGCCAGCGAATTGACTTCGCCGACCATGACCTGCAAATCGGCCTTGGCATTGGCCTGGGCCAGATCCAGCGCACCGCCAGCTTCGCTGAAGCGCGCGGCAAGGTCCACCGCACGCGCCAGCACAACACGGCGCGTGGCCGGGTCCGCCGGATTGCTGGACAAGTCCGACAGCGCGTTCATGAGCTGCGTGCTGGCGTCGCCCAGCCCATTGGCGCCGGGCTGGAAGATGGTCTCCATGCGCTGCAGCAGGCTCAGCCGCGTGGCATCCATCGAAGCCAGCGAACGGGCGTTGGAAGATTCCCGCGTCAGGAACTGATCGTGCGCGCGGGTCACCGTGGCCACATCCACACCCTTGCCGAAGAAGCCGGCACCCGTGTACTGCGGCTCGGCCGTGGCCAGCTCCGCGCGCTGGCGCGAGTAGCCGTCCACATTGGCGTTGGCGATGTTGTGGCCCGTGGTCTGCAGGGCGGCGTAGTTGGCCGCCATGGCCTTGATGCCCAGCATCATCAGTGACGATGCACTCATGACTTATCCCATCGAGCGCTGCAGGCGCAGCGTGGTGTTGATGACCCGGGTCAGCTTGTCGGCGTAGGCCGGGTCGGTGGCGTAGCCCGCACGTTGCAGGCCCTGTGCAAACTGCGAAGCGCGTTCGGCCTGGCCCGCGGGCGCTGCGCCGGCCACTCGCGGCTGGGCCTGGCCGCGGCCCAGCACCGCCTGGTAACGCGGGCTGTCCTTCATCAGCTTGGCGTAATCGGCAAAGGATTCGGCGTAACTGCCGTAGGCGCGGAACTTGGCCACCACCTTCTGCGCCTTGCCGTTGATGAATTCGGTGGTCGTGATCTCGGCCACCGGCCCCTTCCAGTTGGCGCCGGCCTTGATGCCGAAGAGGTTGAAGCTCGGCGCGCCATCGGCGTGCTTGATTTCCTTGCGGCCCCAGCCGGTTTCCAGCGCCGCCTGCGACACCATGAAGGCTGCCGGGATGCCGGTGGCCTTTTCGGCCTCCTGCGCCGCCGCACTGTGCTGCTGCACAAAACCGGCCGCGCCGGTCTGCGGAATGCGCGTGGGTTGCGGCGTGGCGGCCAGCGGTGCGGCCGTGTTGTTGGCCGAGCCCGTGTACGGGATCGGGCCGGGCGACAGGCCCATCTGCCGCTCGAGCTGCTTCATGATGGCGTCCGACAGCCCGCCGGGCCGCCCGCTGAGCTGCGAAGAGAGCTGCGTATCCAGCATCTCGGTGCCCATCTGCGTGCCCGAGTTGTCCAGCATGCCGGACTGCATCGTCGAAGCCCGCATGCTCTTGACCAGCTCGTGCATGAACAGCGATTCGAGCTGCTTGGCGGCTTCGCGCACTGCGCCCTTGGGGTCGGTGTTGGCGCGCAGCTTGAGCGAAGCCAGGGTCTGGGTGTCGATGGCCAGGCCGGCCTGCGATGCGGAGGAACTTGGAATCGCAGCCATCTCAGTACCGCCCGGCCGTTCCGAAGGTACTGAGCGCCCCCTCGGGGGGCTGCGAACGAAGTGAGCTTGGGGGCTTCATATCAATCCACCTCGATCTCAGCGTGCAAGGCACCGGCGCTTTTCATGG
>Ga0138256_10006693_pt1 | contig 12188 bp, 11 predicted proteins | sample KNB2016incub_MG_FD_105486 | JGI IMG/M metagenome (GOLD analysis project Ga0138256, IMG submission 105486) | Active sludge microbial communities from wastewater in Klosterneuburg, Austria - KNB2014incub_MG | ecosystem: Engineered > WWTP > Activated sludge > Unclassified | place: Austria... | reverse complement strand
GTCCGGAATGGTATTTTTAAAGAGAAAATACTTCGGCAAGTCAACGGAGGATTTTTGTCGGATGAATTGAATATTGACTTTTCAGATCAAAACATTGAAGACAGCCAGCTTCAAATGCTTTTTGCGGTTTGCCATCCCGTCATCTCTGTTGAATCCCAAATCTGCCTTGCATTAAGGTTACTTTGTGGATTGGGGTTGGATGAAATTGCTGACGCTTTTTTGACCAATAAAGAAACCATTCACAAAAGACTGCAACGAGCAAAAAAGAAGCTACGAAGTAAGCAAATTACATTGGATATACCGTCCGGCAATGACATACAAAAACGAATGGAAACGGTGCTCCAAACCATATATTTGTTGTTTAGTGAAGGTTATTACTCAGAAAATGACAGATCCATTGTCAGATTTGAACTCTGTACGGAAGCTATAAATTTAACTTACCTTCTTTTAGAAAATCCATTGACAAATAACCACCATACCAATGCTTTGATGTCAATCATGTGTTTTCATTCTTCACGTTTTAAGGCACGCACATCCGGATATGGTGAAACGATCTTATATGATGACCAGGACAGAAAACTTTGGGATACTGAATTTATTGAGAAAGGATTTTATTATCTCCAACAGGCGTCAGGATGGCAACAACCTTCTAAATATTATCTGGAAGCAAGCATTGCTTATTGGCATACCGTTGATAACCAGAACCCTGATAAGTGGATGAGTATACTAAAACTATATGATGCATTGATTGCAATGTATCAAGTCCCGATGGCAGAAATGAACAGGATTTGGGCTTTTTCAAAAGTTCACGGAACAATGGAAGCCATTCGGGAAGCTGAGAAGTTGGAAATTCATGCCAATCATTTCTATTTTATTCTCCTGGCTGAACTCTACAAATCTGTTGATTCGAACAGGTCAATCCAGTATCTGTCAGAAGCTAAAAGTCTGTGCAAGGGAGAAGCACAAAAAAATATGATTCAAAAACGAATCGAAGATATCATACTAAATCAGGAGGACTTCAAGATGTGATGGTGGGAGTGAGATCGTAAAGACTTATATTTGTTGGGGTATGAAAAATCTTATTGTAAAAGTAAAATGATTACTTTTCATGAATGTCTGTCATCCTTCTTTTTTTCTTCACTTATTTTTTGTTGATTAAACTGTTCTGAAGTACCCTTGGGGATAGACAGGCTTACCCAATTTTTTCCTTTTATCATCTTACCAATAAAAACGATTTGGCCCACATGGTATGCATAATGGCATAACTGACGCAATATGGCATCTTCAACGGTATGTGCTTCATTTCTGATGTAAATAATTTTTGTCAAATCAGATTCATCCAGGGATTCAAGTGTTGTGAAAAGTGTTTGCCACCCTTTTTCCCATTTTTCAAGTAATTCGGTTTTAGACAAAACTTCAGGTACAAATTCTGCGTCTCTGTTTCTCCAGCTTTTCTCACCGTCTTCTGTAAAAATATTTGTCCACCGGGAGATCATATTACCACTCATATGTTTAATAATGGTAGCAATGGAGTTATCATCAGGGTTGTGCGTAAAATAAAATTCATCTTCATTTAATGCAGCAAAAGTTTTGTCTCCCAGTGATTTATAACTTTTAAATTGTTTTATAGCGGATTCTGTCATTTTGTAAATATTTGTATTGCTCTGAAGATTAGATTGTTGATCTGCATGACCTGCTTATTCATATTGTTTTGTGATTTTTGGAAATGAATTGATTCTAAAAAAAATTAGATCACATTTACAGATGTATCAACAGAAATAATGTATTGTTGATTACAATGTGATTAAAAAAATATGATTAATTTTATATTGAGGTTTGTCTTCTAAGGTTCGCAGGATATATTTTACTTAAGAAAAACATACTGTAACAAATGGCACTGTTATGAAACTTTTGAAAACTAAAATATTGAAACTAAGGCTGGCAACAATGCAGGCTAAGGAAATATTATTCAAGTGGTTGACAACTTCTAATCTCACAAATGACATGCTTGGACCTCCGAATTTTGCCGACAATCCTGTTCCAACCCGGGAAGAATTTGATTCCCAATACAAAGACCATTATTTTGATGGATCGAAACCTCTAAATGGACAGTGTTACATCATCATTAATGATGGAAAGGAAATAGGTCAGATTAATTATAACGAAATAAACACTGACACAAAATCTACAAAAATTGACATTTGGATGGCCGACAGGGAATTTACAGGTAAAGGACTCGGGACAGAAGCAATAACTATTCTTTACAATTATCTCGGCCAAATGTTTGAATGCACCAGATTATATAGCTCCTTCAAAACGTAATACAAACGCCATCAAATCTTATAAAAAAGCAGGTTTTATCGAAACAAAAAACATTCCGGACAACTTCATCCCGGATTATAATGACTCAGTGGTGTTGGTCAAAAATATCACATAATATATTGAAAATTATTACTCTTTATTATTTATTTTGTTGATGAATTATAATCAATCCAGACCTTCATTTTTCCACCACCACGGTTTGACCACGAATAGTAAGGTATGGCTTTTATTTTTTTATTCGAAATAGTATTTATGCCACCCAAAAGGTTTTTGTCAAAGAATACTTTGAATTTTTCATTTTCTGAAAGTTGTAAATCATCAAATCCATTTTTATTGTCAGTTTCTTCTACAGCGTAGACCAAAGGTCCGTATTCCAGGGCTACTTTTCCACGATTGTAAGTCACTAAATCATTACTGACTACAGTGTTTACTTCCATAGGTAGATAAATGTTTAACTGATCATTTTTATTCCACTTTTTGGAAATTTGCATGTATCCATTTTTTATATCATACGGATACTTTTTACCATTTATTTTTAATGACGGTGAAAGCTTATTTTTTGACAAATATTGATACAGATTGCAATCCATAACTTTTCCTTGCAGCCATAAAGGGAGACGAACTTTTAAAACAAAATCAGGATGGTTGAATTCCTGAATATCAATTTTAACATCTCCATGCCAGGGATAATCCGTAGTTTGAGTTAATGTGACATTGTTTTGATTTAATGGAATAACAGCCTTGTTTGAAACAAAAAGATTTACAAAAATAGTATCTGCCGATGATGTGTAAATAAGGCCAGGTACTGATGGAAGAAACCTTATTAAATTCGTTGGGCAACAGGAACAGTCAAACCAACTTTGTCTGGTGCATGCACCACGATTGAAAGTGTATTTTCCATCTGACTCCAGGGCATTTGGGTAGAAAAACTGTTTTGCGTTCAGTGAAAGCCCTGAAATTAATCCATTGTAAAGAGTACGTTCTATAAGATCATAATAGATCGAATTTCCAGTCATTTTGTGTAGTCGGTGATTCCAGTAAACACTGCCAATAGCCGCACAGGTTTCATTGTAGGCAGTCAGATTGGGCAATTCATAATTTTCACCAAATGCTTCACCATCATGTCTTGACCCAATGCCTCCCGTAAGATAAGTTTTTTTGGATACCATATTTTCCCACAGATGGTGTACTGCTTTTTTATAAGTTGTGTCTTTCATGATAGTCGCAATATCAGTCATAGCAGCATACATATATACAGCCCTGACAGCGTGACCTACCACCTCATTTTGTTCAGTAACAGGGATGTGGTCCTGAGAATATGAGCCATAAAGTTCTGACCGCGACGGATGACCTCTGTGGTCTAAAAAATATTTAGCCAGATTAAGATATTCTTGTTTGCCAGTGACCTGATACAACTTTATCAGTCCTGTTTCTATGATTTGATGACCAGGCACATTGTGAATTTTACCATTTTCGATTCCGAAGGTGTTAACGATTAAGTCAGCGTTTTTTAAAGCTATTTCTAAAAAATTTCGTTTACCTGTTGCAATAAAATGAGTGTATGCAGCTTCGTAAAGATGACCAGCGTTGTATAATTCATGGCTTGCACCCAGTGATTCCCACCTTTTTCCTTCTTTGACCTTTACCCATGCAGCTGGCGGTTTTGCTGGATTTATGGTACGCCATGTAGTGATATATCCATCTGCCTCCTGACCAATTTGGATGATGGCTATCATTGAGTCCAGCATTTTTTCTAACTTAGCATCCGGTGTACTTATCAATGTGTTGGATGCACCTTCTATAATTTTGTACAAGTCCGTATCATCAAACGGCATTTGGCCCCTTGTTTCTCCTTTCATTTTTCCACCGGCTATCAGGAAATTTTCCATTCTTCCTTCATCTTCACATTTATCCAATGCAAAAGGAATGGTAATCTTCTGGACTTTTTTAATCATAGGCAACCAAAAATTGTCTGTCAGTTTTACAAAATTTATATCTACAGATTGGATAGGATACCCATCATCCGGTTTATTTTTTGAAATATCCGGCTGGCTCAACAAGAGGAATGGTATAAGAGTTAATAGCACTATATTGTTTATGAAAATGAAAATGGGTTTGTTTGCTTTTGTTATCATTTTTAAAAATGTATGTTTGTTTTTAAGCTTTATTTTTTTTGAGGTGTAAAATACATTTCAAAAGTATAAAAGATTTTTGAACCAGCCAATTATTGATTTCATTATGAAACTATCTGAACCTGTATAATATCCTGATTTTTTGGTATGGGAAACCGTTGAGATGAACTATTCATCTTAAACTTGATGAAGTACAACCTTGACTTTATAAAGGGATATAAAAGGGTAGTAGCATGTGATAAAAAAATCAGGAGAGTAGTGTAAATAATATTTATTTTGAATTGTTTAAAACTACGGCTTTTCCTTCGAAAACCACGATGAGTCGCTCAACTGATGGAATTCCAATCAGTGAACTCCGAACATCAGGGCTTTGAGCGCATTTGAACGCAATAATTGGATGTTTTAAAAAAAATAGTCAATTGAGATATACTAAAGTGAAGAACACTACAGGCAATGTATCCGACCATTTTATTACATTTATGCTTCAGAATTATGTATTTAGTTTTTGATTAAAATATCTGAAGTCCTGTTTGTACATTTGTAGTTACTTACGAAGTTTTTGGCGTAAGTACAACCATTACTTGCAACTATGAAATTCATATTTATCATATTATCAATTTTATATGCTCTTGGTTGTTCAATCGGTGCTGGTCATAGAGAAATAGTAACATATCATGAATTAACTAAAGAACAAAAAAAAGTCCTTGGAAGAATTGTAAAAGAAAAATATGAAGTAAGAAAAGGAACAAAGGTCAAAAATGGCAAATATGAAAGATATGACCTGAATTTTTTAAGACTTGAGCAAGGGAATTATGTGAATGGGCAAAAGACTGGTGTTTGGAAGATATGGAATGAAGAAGATGAAATTTGGATTGAAAAAGATTTTGATCAAAATGGAAAAGAGAATCCCATAATAAATCAAGATTATTTAAAATATCCTATTATTGTTGTTGAAGAAAGAGATTCACTTCCAACTGGCCGAATAGTTATGAAATTAAAATTTGATGATAATTGTCAATTAGAGCAACTTGAATTAATTAATGGGATAGATAATGAATTTGATTCTATTATTGTAAACAAATATAAAAGATATGCTAGACTTTCTAAAAAATATCAAATTCCAATTGAAGACTGTTTATTAAAAAGAGACACATTAAAAATCCTGTATACTAATTAAAAAATGAAGCTGCAAGTAGCACAGGCTTTGATTGACATGCCGCTCTATCGAGACGGCACTTCACAAAGCCAAAACGTTGGCTGAAAGCAATGAGGCTCACACTTTTCATAACCTTTTTTTGTTATTCATGCCTAAATTTTGGGCAGGACAGTTTACAAATAGATACAACTCTCAAGACATCCTCTTATACTAATGTGGATAGTACGGTTGAAGATTCTAGGTCTTCTGTTTTAAAAGAATTTACCGTAAAAACGAAAAAGAAGAGGAAGAAGGTTCAAAAGCCTAGAATAATAGACGAATCAAATGCAAGTAACACACAGAATGTAGACGGTACTAATTTAAGTAGAAATTATAACGGATTTATAACTTTAGGGATATTGTTCATCTCAATAATACTAGGTTTGGCAATATCTCGTTTATTTTTTCCTGCAACTAAAGTACATGATAATACTACTTCAAAAAATGAAAATTTTATATCAGATTATTTCGCCCGGATGTTATTACCACGCCGAGACTACTACAGAGATGTTTACCTCAATTCCGAGGCATGGAAGAGAAAGCGCTATGTGGTATTGAAGCGTGATAATTGGCGTTGCGTATATTGTGGGAGCCAAGCTACAGAAGTTCATCATACGAGATATGCAAAACGGAATATTGGGAAAGAGCCAATCGAATGGCTAGTTTCAATTTGTAGAACTTGTCATGATTCTAAACACTGATTCAATACCGCCATTTACCAACATTGCAATGACGCAAGTCGGAGCTTGACAAATATAACCTAGCTTTAGTTCTTAATATTTGACTCTATCAAAAAGCAAAGCAGCAGTTCCGGGCGGAAGAATACAAAATCCTTCACCTTTGGAAATGACTGCTTCCGGTTGTATATGGTGAATATCTGAAATCCTGTTTGTACCTTTGTTTATAATTACAAACTTTTTTGATGTATGTATAAAAGTTCTTCTCTGCTACAGAAAAATAGTTGCTAAATATAGAAACATTGTTTACCTTTGCTAAAAATGTAGATTGAAAAATTTTGAAACTATATTTTTGGATGCAGCAAAGGAATTTATATCCACTCTTGATAAAAAATCGGCAAGCAAAGTCTTTTATAATATCGACTTAGCCGAACAAACCAACGATCCAAAAATTTTCAAAAAATTACATAGTGAAATTTGGGAATTCAGAAGTAAATATTTGAGTAATCAATTTAGGTTATTAGCTTTTTGGGATAAGTCAGATAATAAAAACACATTGGTAATAGCGACACATGGCTTCATAAAAAAAGCGAGCAAAGTCCCAAGGAATGAAATTCAAAAGGCTGAAAACATTAGATTTGAATATTTTGCATCAAAAAAATAAAGTAGAAATGGCAAATAAAAGAATGAAAACATATACACTTTCTGAAATGAAGGATATGTATATAGGTAAACATGGTACAAGTGAAAGGGATGAATACGAGTATGAACTTAGAATGGACATAATTGGTAAAATGATCAAACAAGCTCGTCAAGATCGTAACTTAACCCAACAACAATTGGGTGCACTTATAGGCGTTCAAAAGTCTCAAATTTCAAAACTCGAAAGCAGTGCCAACAGTGCAACAATTGACACAATAATCAAGGTTTTTAAAGCATTAAAAGCTGAAGTTAACTTTCGGGTAAAACTTGAAAATGAATTTGTACAATTAGTGTAAATGAAAGACGAGAGTTGAACAAGTGTTTTGACGCCTTTGGGCTATCGCCAAAAGCGTCCTAAAGCACAGCCGTTATTCTTAATTTTCGACAAATAAAAAGACATGATAAAACAAATAAACATTATAATTTTACTCTTCATCTCCTTCATGGCAAAAACGCAGGTGAATAAGGATTCTGATTTGTTCAGACAGTTAAAAAACCAGGACAGCACTTTTTTTGAAAGGGGATTTAATCTATGTGATGTAGAGTATCTGAAAAATCATATATCAGATGATCTAAAATTTTACCACGACCAGGGTGGTTTTCAGGATAGAAATGCTTTCTTTGAAAATGTACAAAAATATATTTGTTCTGATGCTGAAAAAAAACCAATTCGCAGAGTGGATACAAATAGTCTGGAAGTATTTCCACTCCACAACAACGGAAAATTATATGGTGCTATACAGACAGGAATTCATCATTTTTATATAAAGGAAAATGGTAAAGAAGATGTTTGGACCAGTACTGCCAGATTTACCCATGTCTGGACTTTGAACAACGAAATCTGGAAATTAACCGAAGTGCTTAGTTACGACCATCAACAACCAGTCATTGAAAAAAACCATAAATGACATTGACAGGTTACTTAAAGACAACCATGTTCCGGCATTGGGCATCGGGATAATTGAAAATGGAAAATTGACTAAAATCGAAGTGTACGGGACTTTAGACAAAGATAAGACGGCACCTTATAACACCATTTTTAAAGTAGCTTCTTTGACTAAACCTATTTTTGCCTTGACTGTATTAAAAATAATTGACAAAGGATGGCTGGATCTGGATGAGCCTTTATATAAATATTGGATTGATCCGGATATTGAAAATGATAAAAGGCATATGAAGTTGACCCCCAAACTCATATTAACGCATCAAACTGGTTTTCCAAACTGGCGCTATTTGGATAAAGAAAATAAACTTTTTTTTCAGTTTGACCCCGGGTCAAAATATCAGTATTCGGGCGAAGGTTTTGAATACCTGAGAAAAGCCATTGAAAATAAACTTGGCAAAAGCATAGAAGAGCTTACTAAAGAACTTTTATTTGACCCACTTGGAATGACGGATACTCGCTTCTGGTGGGATTCGGAAATGGACGAAACACGATATGCTAATAACTACAATAAGAATGGAGATAAAATAGAAACGGTAAAATACTATGAAGCAAATGCAGCAGCAAATCTTTTAACTACAGTTGAAGATTACGGGAAATTTTTGACGTTTGTAATCAATGGAGCGGGACTTTCTGAAAATCTGTTTCAGGAGATGATTACACCACAGGTAAAACTTAAAGAAAATGATTTTTTCGGATTGGGCTGGGAAATTCTGACAGAATTCAGTCATGATGAATTTGCTTTAATACACACAGGTAAAGACCCGGGAGTAAGCACACTGGCTATATGGTTTCCAACATCAAAAAACGGATATTTAATTTTTTTGAATGGAGATAATGTGGATAAAATTTATGAAGAGTTACTGACAAAAAAGCTTTATTTAGGTGATGAATTGTGGAATAGAAGGTAAAAATGTTGCCTGACATAATGTATATGAAATGGCACTGATAAAGAGCGAAATATATTGTTTGACCGGTACCATCAATAATTTGGATCCATAGTGAGAATGTCCGGTTGTATAAGTTGAATATCTGAAATCCTGTTTGTATATTTGTAGATACTTACTAGCTTTTTTGTGTAAGTGTAACGGTTGTACAGCATAATAAAAAGAATATGATAAGAATTATAGGTTTTATAATTATTGCTTCACAGTGGACAAATGCAACTTTTGCTCAATTGGAAGTTTCCATTGAAGAACAATTAATTCAAACTACTTCTTTAATTTTAGGTTTGGATTCAAAGACGGAAAAGTGGAAAACCGGAACTGGGTTTTTTTACATTGATAATGAATTGGCTCCGGGTTCAATTTTTTTGGTGACAAATAAACATGTTGTTAAAGATAAAAAGGAGGGAATCCTCAGCTTTAATAGTATTGATAGAAATAAAAAAATATATGGCAATGAACAAAAAGCTAGAATTGTAAATTTCGAAAATGAATGGATAGGGCATCCAGATACAACTGTTGATCTGTGCTATATGAACATCAATCCAATCATAAACGCTTTTAAATCGAAAGGTATAGAAATATTTACGAGGACTCTTTCGCCTGACCTAATACCTTCAGACAGCGTATGGTCAACAATGTCAGTTTTAGAAGAAGTTATCATGATTGGTTATCCTAACGGCATTTCAGATAAAACCAACAATATTCCGATAATTAGAACGGGCATTACAGCGACTCCACCGAAATTAAATTATAACAATAAAAAAGAGTTTCTTATTGATATTGCTGCCTTTCCAGGATCTAGTGGTTCCCCAATAATCGTCAAAAGAACACCTTGGAAAGTAAAAGAGAACTCATTTGGTGTATATCCAGAATACTATTTTGTTGGAGTTTTATATGCAGGTCCAACTTATAGTCCCGAAATTAAAGAACTAGAATTTTTACGAATAGATGAATTAGCAGATAGTTTGAATCTGAAAACTGATATAATGATTAACTTAGGAAATGTTATTAAAAGTTCTGAAATAACTTATATGATTCGAACAACTAAAAAATAATACGATGTTCAACAATGCACTAGACGTATAAACTCCCTATCGAACGTCCGACGCAAGTACTTTTTCTTAATAGCAACTCCAAAACGACTCAGCAAACATTTAACAATCAGGCAATGAAGCTAAAAACACTCTTATTTTTAATCATATTAACCATATTAACATCCTGCCATGGACAGACTAAAACTAATGTTTCTTTTGATGAAGTTTTCAATGAGTCAGTTGCAAAAGGGAACACTGTAAAAAATATTGGTGACCATATTTGGTATGTATATCAGGACAAAAAAAACAATTACTGGTTTGGTAGCAATGGCGAAGGAATATATCGTTATGACGGAAAAACCATCGTACATTTCACCACAAAAGACGGTCTTAGCAGCGACAGTATAAGACAAATACAGGAAGATACTCTTGGGAATATGTATTTCTCAACACTTGGTGGCATCAATAAATTTGATGGTAAAAAATTCACCACTTTACAGCCCATAAAAAGCAAAGACTGGAAAATGGAAACCAATGATTTGTGGTTTTATATGTTGGGCAAAAAGGACGAACATGGTCCCTATCGCTATGACGGGAAAAACCTATACAATCTGGAATTCCCAAAACATTTCCTTCACGATGAATTTTATGAAAAGGGTATCAATCCATTTTTTAGTCCTTATGAAATTTACACCATCCATAAAGACCGTAAAGGCGCTATTTGGTTTGGCACTTCCGTTTTTGGTGCTTGTCGTTTTGATGGACAAACTATAAAATGGATGTATGAGAAAGATCTGACCATAGTTCCAAATGGGGGTAGTTTTGGTATTCGTTCTATTTTTGAAGATAGGGAAGGAAGTTTTTGGATCTGCAACACATTGCATCGGTATGTTTTTGATGTAGATAAAACGGAAAAAAGTGATAGACTGCAATATCAAAAAATAAATGGAATTGGAGATGCGGAAATATTTGGTGGAGATGACTACATTTACTATTCATACATTGTAGAAGGCAATACAGGTGATTTATGGTTGACGACCTGGGACAAAGGAGTATACAGATATGATGGAAAAAACATCACACATTATCCTGTAAAAGATGGTAATAAAGATGTAAATCTGGTTTCTATGTACAAAGACAATCAAGGTATTTTATGGCTTGGCACACCGGAAAACGGAGCATTTAAATTTAATGGGAACACTTTTGAAAAATTTAAGCTATGACGACAGAAAGAAGAGCAGCCACAAATAGCATTTTTGATATAGGTGGTTTCAAGATAGAATAAAACCTGAAAGCTGTAATCAAATCAAACAAACCCAACAAATCAAACAAATCAAACAAATCCAACAAATGCCCAACTTAGCAAATCAACAAAATTCAAACTCATGAATCCATTTCCAATCAAAATACTTTTTTTTCTGCTTTTAGTTTTCTCCGGATTCTGTCAAAATAATCCTTTGCGGGTTGGTGTTGTTGGGCTGACGCATACACATGTACATTGGATATTAGGAAGACCAAAAGATGATAAGATCATGATTGTTGGCATTGTAGAACCAAATAAAGATCTGGCACTTCGGTACACGCAGCAACATGGATACTCCATGGATATTGTTTTTTCATCTATGGAACAGATGATTGAAGAAACGAAACCCGAAGCCGTGACTGCTTTTGGTACCATATATGATCATCTTGCAGTCGTAGAAAAGTGTGCCCCTTTAGGTATTCATGTGATGGTCGAAAAACCACTGGCGGTGAGCATGAAACATGCGAAGAAAATGGAAGCGATGGCAAAAAAACATAATATATTTTTACTTACCAATTATGAAACAACCTGGTATCCCACGGTACATATGGCCAATGATTTGTTAAAAAAGGACAGCATCGGCAAGCTTAGCCAGCTCGTCATCAGAGACGGACACAGAGGTCCAAAAAATATCGGAGTAAATAAAGAATTTTTAGAATGGCTGACTGACCCCGTCAAAAATGGGGGTGGTGCCATTACAGATTTTGGCTGTTATGGAGCCAATATCGCTACCTGGATGATGTTGGGGGAGAAACCCTTGTCTGTCACGGCAGTTACACAACAGCTACAAAAAGAAAACAATCCTAAGGTTGATGATGAATCTACTATTCTGCTCACTTATCGCAACGCCAAGGCAACTATACAGGCATCCTGGAACTGGCCGATAGGAAGAAAAGATATGGAAGTGTATGGAACTACAGGCGTAATTTATGC
>Ga0138256_10006692_pt1 | contig 12188 bp, 7 predicted proteins | sample KNB2016incub_MG_FD_105486 | JGI IMG/M metagenome (GOLD analysis project Ga0138256, IMG submission 105486) | Active sludge microbial communities from wastewater in Klosterneuburg, Austria - KNB2014incub_MG | ecosystem: Engineered > WWTP > Activated sludge > Unclassified | place: Austria... | reverse complement strand
CAAGTGCATATGAAGGAACATTCTTTGTCACTACCGATCCGGCGCCTATGAATGAATACTCGCCGATATCGTGTCCGCAAACTATAGTTGCATTGGCGCCAATAGTTGCTCCCTTACCGACATGTGTCTTTACGTACTGATTTCTTCTTACTATTGCACTTCTTGGATTGTTTACATTCGTAAATACCATGGATGGACCAAGAAATACATCGTCTTCGCAAATTACTCCGGTAAAAATTGAAACGTTGTTTTGCACTTTTACATTTTTTCCTAAAATCACATCTGGTGAAATCACAACATTTTGACCGAGATTACAATTTTCACCAATCTCACAATTATTCATGATATGTGTGAAGTGCCAGATTTTGGTACCCTTTCCGATTTTTGCTCCTTCATCGATGATCGTTGTTTCGTGTGCGTAATATTCCTTTTCCATGAAATTTCTTGATTTAATACGAATATACGAATTTGATTTGTTTTGTATAGTATTGAAATTCAGTTATATATATGCTATTTTGGCGTATTTTCAAAGCGATGCTCCGAATTATAAAGTTCCTCTTTTGAAAGACCTTTAAAATATTCATAAGTCAGCTTGAGACCTTCCGCTCTGGAAATTTTCGGTTCCCAACTGAGAATTTCCTTTGCTCTTGTGATATCAGGTTGTCTTTGCTTCGGATCGTCAGTAGGAAGAATTTTATAGGTGATCTTTTGATTTGTACCTGTGAGCTTTATGATCTCTTCTGCAAATTCTCTGATGCTAATCTCATCAGGATTGCCAAGATTTACCGGTTGACTGTAATCACTCCAAAGCAGGCGAGCAATTCCCTCAACAAGGTCATCAACGTAGCAGAATGAGCGTGTCTGACTTCCTTTGCCGAATACAGTAAGATCTTCACCTCTCAAAGCCTGACCGATAAATGCCGGCAATGCTCTTCCATCATTCAAACGCATTCGTGGTCCGTACGTATTAAATATTCTTACAATCCGGGTCTCAACACCATGGAAATTATGATAAGCCATCGTGATTGCTTCCTGAAAACGCTTCGCCTCATCATAAACGCCTCTCGGGCCAATTGGATTTACATTTCCCCAATAATCTTCATTTTGAGGATGCACCAATGGATCGCCATATACTTCTGAGGTAGATGCAACAAGGATTCTTGCATTCTTAGATTTTGCAAGTCCTAATAAATTATGTGTTCCAAGCGAACTCACTTTCAATGTTTGTATAGGAATCTTCAGGTAATCAATCGGACTAGCCGGTGAAGCAAAATGCAAAATGTATTCGAGAGGTCCCGGAATATGAACAAATCGGGAAACATCGTGATGATAGAATTCAAATTCTTTTTTCTTAAAAAGATGCTCGATATTTTTCAGATCACCGGTGATCAGGTTGTCCATTCCAATTACGTTATACCCTTCACTCACGAACCTGTCGCAAAGATGTGAACCCAGAAAGCCGGCTGCACCGGTGATAAGCATCCTTTTCATTGATGTAATTTTATTATTTAGAAGTGCTGTACATTTTATTTATGACGGACGTCCAACACTATAATAAGTAAATTCTTTTTCCTTCATTTGATGGATATCGTATAAATTTCTTCCGTCAAAGATGAGTTTGTTCTTCATGAGCTTTTCCATACGCGCGTATTCCGGCGTTCTGAATACAGCCCATTCAGTGGCAATAATCAGGAAGTCCGCATTCTCCAAAATCCCGTAAGCGTCATTTCCGTAAGTAATCTTATCTCCCAGAATTTTTTTAACATTATTCATTGCTTCCGGATCATAGGCAGCAACGCTAACATTCTCTTTCAATAGTTCATCGATAATATACAAAGCCGGTGCCTCCCTGATATCATCCGTATCAGGTTTGAATGCCAGTCCCCAAATTGCAGCTTTCTTTCCCTTTAAATCATTTTTGAAATGCTTTTTTACTTTTTCAATCAGACTTATCTTCTGCAATTCATTTACATTCATGACAGATTTCAGCAATTGAAAATCATAATTGTTTTCATCGGCAGTCATTGCAAGTGCTTGTACATCCTTAGGGAAGCAACTGCCTCCGTAACCAATTCCTGCGAAGAGAAATCGTTTTCCAATGCGTTCATCTGATCCTATTCCACGTCTGATATGATCGACATTTGCTCCCACTTTTTCACAAAGGTTCGCAATCTCATTCATGAATGTAATCTTCGTTGCAAGAAATGCATTGGCAGCATATTTTGTCAGCTCAGAAGATCTCTCGTCCATAAAATAAACCGGATTGCCTTGTCTCACGAAAGGTGCATACAACTCAGTCATGATTTTTTTTGCGGCTTCAGATTGGGTTCCGATGACCACACGATCAGGTTTCATAAAATCATCCACGGCAAATCCTTCACGCAGAAATTCAGGATTAGAAACCACATCAAATTCTGTCTTGCAGTTTTTTGATACCAGTGCTTTCACTTTTTCAGCAGTCCCTACCGGAACAGTACTCTTATTGACAATGACTTTATAATCTGTAATAAGCGGACCTAGTTGTGAAGCTACCCCCAAAACATGTCTTAAATCCGCTGATCCATTTTCTCCTGGAGGAGTGGGTAAGGCTAGAAAAATAATACTCGCATCTTTTATCCCTTCTTCAAGATTTGTCGTAAACTGTAATCGGCCTTGTCTTAAATTTCGTTCGAACAATACATCCAGATGAGGTTCATAGATGGTTATCACTCCTTGCTTGAGACTTTCGACTTTTTGCTTATCAATATCAACGCATATTACATGATTACCTGTTTCCGCAAAGCAGGTTCCTGTGACTAATCCGACATATCCGGTTCCTATTACTGCAATTTTCATGAATAAGCGTTCTTTTAATTTAATCCTGAATTCGAATAAAAACTAGTTGAAAAAGTTTAAAACATTTTCGATGATATATTTTTGTGTCTCTTCCGTCATCTCAGTATGGATTGGAAGGGAAAGAACATTCTTGCATAAGTCTTCAGTTACTGGAAAACTTCCTTCGGAGTATCTGCTATCCTTATATGCCTTCTGCAGGTGGAGCGGAACAGGATAATAAATCATTGCCGGAATATCTTTTGAGGCAAGGTGTTTTCGCAATTCATCTCTGTCTGCATTTTGCAAAACCATGGTGTACTGGTGAAACACATGACTCGACTTTGAAGAACGAACCGGAGTCTGCATATTTTTATGTCCTTTGAATGCCTTATCATAGGCATCAGCGACTTTTCTACGGGCAGCTGCATATTCATCAAGATGACGTAATTTTATTCTAAGCACTGCAGCCTGTATGCTGTCAAGTCTGGAATTGACTCCGACTTCATCATGATAATACTGCACTGTCTGACCGTGATTCACAATCATTCTCAGTTTTGCTGCGAGGGCATCATCGTTTGTGAAAATTGCACCTCCATCACCATAACATCCTAAATTTTTTGAAGGGAAAAAAGAAGTGCATCCAATGGTACCAATTGTTCCTGCTTTTTGAGTTTTTCCTGAACCGGAATAAAAATCAGCACCGATTGCCTGGGCATTGTCCTCAATTACATAGAGAGAATGCTTTTTAGCAATATCCATGATGGCATCCATGTCGGCACATTGCCCGAAAAGATGCACAGGAACTATAGCTTTAGTTTTTGATGTGATAGCTGCTTCTACAGCTGAAGGTTTGAGAACGAAAGTATCCGGTTCTACATCCACCAAGACAGGTTTGAGTTGGAGAAGTGCAATTACTTCAGCCGTGGCAACATAGGTGAAATTGGCCGTAATGACCTCATCACCGGGTTTCAATCCAAGCGCCATAAAGGCCACCTGCAAGGCATCCGTTCCATTTGCGCAAGGAATTACATGCCTGGCGCCCAGGTATTTTTCCAGATCCGATTGGAAAGATTTTACTTCAGGTCCATTTATAAAGGCTGTCGAACTTACAACATCCAGAATGGCCTTGTCAATTTCCGGCTTTATTTTTTCATACTGACCCAGCAGGTCAACCATTTGTATTTTCTTCATTTTGTCCTCTTGAAAGCATGCGAAGATAGGGAATTAATCTGCACGGTTTGAATCATTTTCCTCCTCGTAAAGTCTTGTTTATCAAGGCATGAAAAGCTTGCAACTTTGCATATGATATGCTAAGTTTAGAGCATTGAGGTTAAGAATAAAAGGGTTTTCTTTGCTGGGAAAATCTATCTTTGCCAATCAACCAGTTTCATTATGTCAAAAACAAAATTTACAGCCAAGCACTACCTGAAATGGTATGAGGATATGTTGCTTATGCGCAAGTTCGAGGAGCGTGCCGGTCAATTATATGGAATGCAGAAAATTAAAGGGTTCTGTCATTTATACATCGGGCAGGAAGCCATTGTCGCAGGAGCAATGACGGTTCTAAAACCTGAAGATAATATGATCACAGCTTACAGAGATCATGCTCATGCTCTTGCTAAAGGAACCAGTGCCAGAGCTGTAATGGCCGAATTGTATGGTAAAGAAACCGGATGCTCAAAAGGCAAAGGAGGTTCTATGCATTTGTTTGATGCTGAACATCGCTTCTTTGGCGGACATGGAATTGTCGGAGGGCAAATTCCTCTGGGAGCAGGAATTGCCTTTGCAGAACGATACAATGGGACAAAAAATGTGACGGTGTGTTATATGGGCGATGGTGCAGTTCGGCAGGGTGCTTTTCATGAAGCTTTAAACATGGCAATGATCTGGTCGATACCCGTAGTCTTTATTATTGAAAACAATAATTACGCGATGGGTACATCAGTAAAAAGAACAAGTAATGTTACCGCTTTATATAAGTTAGGATTATCATACGATATTCCTTCAGAACCTGTTGATGGTATGAGTGTTGAAGATGTTCATGAGGCCATGGAAAAAGCGGTGGGCCATGCACGTGAAGGAAAAGGACCATACCTTTTGGAGATGAATACCTATCGATACAAAGGACATTCCATGAGTGATCCTGCAAAATACCGTACTAAGGATGAGGTAGAATCCTACAAAGCAAAAGATCCTGTGGAGATGGTTTTGAAAACGATTCAGGAAAAAAAATATGCTTCTGAGAAGGAGATCGAAGCCATTCAAAATAAAATTAAAGATATCGTGGAAGACTCCGTTACATTTGCAGAGGAATCTAAATATCCGGATCCGTCTGAATTATACATAGATGTATATGTGCAGCCGGACTACCCCTATATAATGGACTAAATTCATTGACGAATTTTTTATTCACCCAGGAAATTAATTTTTAAATAATAACAAATGGCTGAGATAGTAAGAATGCCTAAGATGAGTGATACGATGACAGAAGGAGTCGTAGCTAAATGGCATAAAAAAATTGGAGACGCAGTGAAGAGTGGCGACGTCGTTGCTGAAATTGAAACCGATAAAGCCACTATGGAATTTGAGTCTTACCAGGATGGTATCCTATTGTATCAGGGAGTTGAGGAAGGTAAATCAGCTCCGGTAAATGGCGTATTAGCCATCTTTGGAAAAAAAGGAGAAGATTATAAAGCACTGCTTGAGGAAGAAAAAAAGAAAGATGCAGCAGAGAAAAAAGCTGAAGCACCTGTTGCTGAAGTGAAAACAGAGAAGCCCGCGGCAGCAGCTCCTATAAAAAAGGAACTTGCACCCGTTTCTGTTCCTGCCCCCTTGGCAACCTCTTCGTCAGATGACAGAATCAAAGCTTCTCCGCTTGCAAAAAGACTTGCAGGGGAGAAAGGTATTGATCTTTCAAAAGTATTAGGAACTGGCGGACAAGGTCGGGTCGTGAAACGCGATATCGATTGGTTTAAGCCCGGTCAATTTGTTGCAAGCGGCGGTTCAGTTGCTGCAGTAACGAAGGAAAGCTACGATGAAGTCAGCGTAAGTCAGATGCGCAAGACGATTGCTAAGCGTCTTGGAGAAAGTAAATTCTCCGCTCCTCATTTTTATCTTACCATGGAAATAGATATGGCACAGGCTGTATCTGCCAGAGAAAGCATCAATGCAGTTACAGGATCTAAAATATCATTCAACGACTTAGTGCTTAAAGCCGTTGCCGTTGCCTTACGTCAGCATCCTAAAGTGAATTCCTCCTGGCTCGGCGACAGAATCCGCACGAATCACCATATTCATATAGGAGTTGCAGTTTCTGTTGAAGATGGACTTCTTGTTCCTGTTATCCGTTTCGCAGATTCAAAAACTTTAAGAACAATTAATACCGAGGTAAAAGCCTTTGTACAAAAAGCAAAAGATAAAAAACTTCAGCCGGCAGATTGGGAAGGAAATACTTTTACTATTTCCAATCTCGGAATGTATGGCATTGATGAATTTACTGCCATCATTAATCCTCCTGATGCCTGCATTCTGGCTATAGGCGGAATTATTGAAAAGCCGGTGGTAAAGAATGGGCAGGTTGTTCCGGGACAGATCATGAAAGTAACTTTAAGTTGCGATCACCGCGTTGTTGATGGTGTTGCCGGATCGGAGTTTTTACGAACACTGAAAGGATTGCTTGAGAACCCTGTAGTGATGTTGGGAGAGGCAGCTATCTGATTATTTAATTATAAATTAGTTAGAATATAGTCAAAAAAAAATCCCGCCGATGTGGCGGGATTTTTTTTTGAGCTTTTTAATTATTGTTTCACAAGTCTGTGAACACTGAATCCGTTATTTGTATTCAGGTAGATAAAGTACATGCCCGGAGTGATATTATTAAGCAGGTATTCCAGCTTGATGTCTCCGTTAACATCTTTCTTCTGATCATAAATTACTGTTCTTCCTTTCAGATCAACAATACGGATACTGAGATCAGATTGCTGATTCATGTTCAAGTGAATATTCACTTTATCACTGGCAGGATTTGGATATACTTCCAGCAAGTCAGATACAGCAAGTTGATTTACACCAATGCTAAACTGAACACTGATCGTATCCGAATTAGAACAACCGTTGGTATCAGTAACCGTAACCATAAAGGTGTCAGTCATTGTAACGTCAATAGTTTGTGTAGTAGCAGAATTACTCCATGCATAAGAAGTGAAACCTGCACCTGCATCCAGGGTTACAATCTGACCTGTTGTTGCAGAAATGTCAGCTCCAAGATTTACCACCGGAAGCGGGTTAATTACAGCTACCACTGCAGTACGAACCTGAGTAGGGCAGAAGCTACCGTTCTGGGCATAAAAAGTAGTCGTGGAGCCAAGGTTGCTGATGCTATAAGTGTTACCTGTAAATAATAAAGTACCACCGGAAGCTGAATCATACCACTGAACCGTGTTGCTGGCAACCGCGCTGATTACGATTGAACCGGTTCCACAACGTGATCCGCCAAGACCTGTCGGAGCGGCAGGTGGCGCAACTATTGTGTCTGAAACTACAATGGTATCGTTTGTATTATCAAGATCAGGTCCGAACTCGGTATAAGCCTGGATGTTCAACACACCACCACCTAATGTTGAGATTGGTCCCAGTGTACGGATAATGCTCGTTCCTGATGCCAGTGATGTCTGGATAGTATCTGCATAAGTCGTATTTACGATACCTGTAACATTGACGTGGAGAATAATTCCCGTTGCAGCATTCGCTCCGAAATTTCTTACGGAAATTGAAATGTCAGCAGCAGCGTTTTCGCAATCTCCATCCATTGGCGTTAAAATTGAAACGATACCAACATCAGTTGGAAGGATGATTGTCAGACATACTGTATCAGAATTTTCACAACCAAAACTGTTTGTCACAGCTACTGTATAACAATCGGTTGTATTGGCAGTAATAGCGCGCGTTGTTTCTCCACCCGGACTCCAGAGGTAAGAAGAAAATCCAGGGCCAGCATCAAAAACTACGCTGTTTCCGGAACCTACGGAAGTATCATTGCCGAGGTTCACTGAAGGAACAGGCAATACAGTGGCAACAACTTCAACACGGTCGCTTGGACACATATTTTGAGATGCAACATAGAAACTTGTTGTTGCATTTAATACAGGAGTTGTAAATGTAGCACCTGTATCCAGGGGAGATCCTCCGGTTGCAGCCGCATACCAAATTGTACTGTCAGAGGAGACGGCAGTCATAAGTACTGTTCCTGAACCGCAAGTACTGTCTGCAGTAGCAGTTGGTGCCGCAGGGATAGCAAGTACAGTTCTGCTTGATGAAAGGGTGTCATTACTGTGATCAGAGTCAAGTGCGAGTCCGGTATAAGCTTTGAGCGTATAAGTTCCGCCTGCAGAAGTGTTGATGGTAGTACTGAAGGTAAGAGTATCAGCTGTTCCGGTTGTTAATGATCCCGTAAATGTTTCGCCAAGCGTTGTACTGAGTGATCCAGTAATATTACAAGAAACAGTAAATCCTGTCTCAGTTGCTCCGCCAAAATTTGATACGATTACTTTCACTTCAGTTGTTGCACTTCCACAGCTATTATCTACCGGGGACAAAATTGCTATAACTCCAAGATCGCGACTCACTCCGCTGAACTCATCGGCGCCAATATCAGGGGTTGTCAGGCTGCGAATCGTGCCATCAATGTCGTCACCTATATTTGACAACGGAGTCCCTTTGTTATCCATTGCTGTTGCTGATGCATGTAAGTCACTGACTGAAATAAAGCCAGGATCCACACTCACAGAGTTGGTATCACTTTGCGTTGCAGTCACCCATGCTGCGAGCGAAGTTCTGTTCACACCTGATGATCTGCCGATGTTCGTGCCTGTAAAATGGAGATTGTTGTAGTTTGAACTTACTATTCCTGTGTCAGCAGGAGCGCCAATAACGTAACAATAGCCACCTCCTGTATTTACCAGATTGTTGTTTCTGACAAAAATTCCGACTGCACTTCCATGGAAGGACAAAGCAGAGCTGGAAGTGATGCTTCCTGTCATGTTTACACTATAGTAAACGATATCCTGATATGCGCCATTCTTGATAGAAATTCCGGTACTGTCCGTACACTGAACAAAATTATTTGCAACAATTCCGGGAACTGTATTGAAACCACTGCAATCTTCCATATAGATTCCTGTTCCTACGATACCTGAAATTTTATTTTTTGTGATTAACTGACTTTGTTGACTAATAGTCAAATGAATCGCAGCATAACCCGAGTAAGTCGATGTGCTGGTGACAGTGTTTCCTCTTACAATTGCATTCGACTGATTGGTGAGCTGGATAGCTTTAGCATATTGATTCTTGAAGGTGTTCGAAGTAATAAGAATTGAGCCTTCCAATGAAAGCGGACTGGTTCCATTCATGTAAATTCCAAGTGAACCATTTTCAAATACCGAATTGGTAAATGTGTTCATAGAATCATTGGTTGCACTTGAACTTGTGGAATAAACCAAAGCGGAAAGGCTGTTAGACTGTGTATTCACAGCACCAATCAAACGGCAATTCGAAATGGTATTATAGGTTGCTGTACCTGTATACTCAAGAATTCTTGCATACGGCTCGATACCCGAACGTATCATGCTTATTTTGCTGATAGTGATGTAGTCGGCTCCATTAAACCTGATTAGAAAGTTTGTGGTAGTAAATGCAGGTTCAGACGGAAATAGCAGACTTACCGAGGTGCTGTCGCCATCTTCTGACTGGAATGTAATCGTGTTGACTGCACTCGCGCCAGTAATGGCGTTGATGGTGGCCTGCATTGTATCAACCATTGGCCGGATATTGAACACAACAGGTCCGCAGACGCCTTGGCCGTTCAAGGCAGCTACTGCATCGTTGAATCTTGCGAAATCCGGACTTGTTCCGCCAATGGTATAGGTTCCACTCAATGAAGTGCTCAATACTGCACTGTTGAGTGTATCATTTGCAGGATTAGCATCAGCTCCTCCATTAGGAGCGGAGCTATACACCTTGAATGTATAAGTATTCGCCGAACTGAAATTAAAAATGCCAAGTGTAACCGTGTCGGTAATGCCTGCTGCCAGAGAGCCAGCATAGTTCACGGTTCCTTGAGTAACTCCATTCACTTGCCAGTCGATCGTGGCTGTTGTCACTGTTACAGAACCGAAGTTTCTGAGTTCTGCCTTAACTGTTTGAGTGCCGGCGCAGATTGGCCCTGTTGGTTCGATCACTGCATTTATTCCAACATCGGTTTGGGCTGTGGCGCTAAGACCGGTTAGCAAAAAAGCCGATTGAATAATGCAGGCTGCGAGAGGGGTAAAAAATTTTCTCATAAGATTAGTTTATTTGTATGTAGAGTTTATATTTTTCTTCCCGTAAATTTACAAAACCATACAAAATTCTCAGGTGAAAATCACTAAACTTATCAGAGCAGAAATGTTGAAAAAAAAATAAGCGAAAAATAATATAAAAAATTTCAAAAGCCTTTGTCAGCCTGCTCTTCAGCGCCATCCGGCTTGTAAATATATCTGATCTGAACAGGGCCGGACTCAGATATTTGTTCATTTCCTGATGCTGAATTTGGAGAATTCACATCCTGTTCATGTGATATTTCCGGATTCAACAATTCATTTTCTTCATCGATTTCCCATTGGGCTTTTGGTCTTTGCGGACCATCCTTTCTGTAATAATATGCGCAAAGTAATCCGGCTATCGCGCCAAACAGATGCGATTCCCATGATACAGTTTGATCAACGGGAAGAATCCCCCAAACAAGACTTCCATACAAGAATGTTACGAGCAATGAAATGGCGATGAGTCTAGTGTCTTTGCGCATCAATCCACTGAAAAAAAGAAACACAACAAAACCGTAAATCAAACCACTCGCACCAATATGTGAAGAATCCCTTCCTGAAAGCCAAACCCAAATTCCGCTGAATAACCAGACAAGAAGGATCACACGAAAAGCAAGAGTCGGATAGAAGTAAATCAGACCCGCTCCTACGATAAGCAAGGGAAGTGTATTGGATACTAAATGATCGAGCCCTGCATGGATAACTGGTGCAGTAATAATTCCGCTTAGTCCTTCGATTTTTCTTGGGATAATTCCAAGTGACCAGATTCTGGTTCCTGTATATTCTTGAACAAATTCAATGATCCAAAGCAAGGCAACGAAAATGGCGGGATAAAGAAGACTTCGGAAAAAAGTCTTCTTCCCGGATTTTTCAGCGTTCAGGATTTCATCTTGCATGTGGGATATAAACTAATTTTAAATTGATAGAAAATGGAGGCACCCTCCGGTTCTCAAGTTTCTTGCCAGCGGCATATTACTGCCATTTGGGCTGTTATATGATGAATGTGACCAGTTTCATACAGTAAAGCCCTTTTTAAGCTGCAATACGCATTCAGGTTGAAAGATACGTTCAATCTCAGCTTTTGTTAGGAAAGGATTCTCAAGGCAAAGTGTATTTTTGCACTCAGAGTATGAAACATGATTTTTTTCAGACGAAGATAGAGTTCCTAAAAGGAGTTGGTCCGCAAAGAGCCGAAGTCCTGAAGAAAGAATTGGGAATATTTACCTATGAGGATCTCATCTATCATTTTCCGTATAGATACGTCGACCGTACCAAATTCTATAAATGCAAGGAAGCGAGTCCTGAGCTTCCGTTTATTCAAGTCAAGGGCCAGTTGAAATCACTCATCACCAAAGGAGAAAGACATAAGAAATATCTGGTAGGACGATTTGCAGATGAAACCGGTGCAATTGAATTAAAATGGTTCAAGGGCTTGCGATTTCTGAGTACTTCCCTCAGGCTCAATACCGACTATGTATTATTTGGAAAACCAAATGAATTCAGTGGAGCCATCAATATCATCCATCCGGAATTGGAACTGGTATCGGAGCAAAATCCAGCTCTTGCAACTTCTTTGCAGCCGATGTACAATACTTCCGAGAAGATGAAAGGAAGAGGGCTGGACAGCAGAACTTTAAATCGTTTATTCAAAGCATTGCTCCTTCAAATGCCTGAATCATTGCCGGAAACACTTTCGAAAGAAATAATTCAGCAGAATAAACTTTTAGGATTGAAGGATGCGTTAACCCAAATCCATTTTCCTGAGACAATTGAATCGCAACTAAAAGCCTCATTCCGAATTAAGTTCGAAGAGTTGTTTTATATTCAATTGAAATTGCTTTTTCTCAAACTCATCCGGACTGATAAATACAAGGGTATTTTATTTGATCATATTGGTGAGCATTTCAACACTTTCTATAATGAATATCTTCCTTTCCAGCTGACCAATGCACAGAAGCGAGTTATAAAGGAGATCAGGGAAGATTGCGGATCAGGAAAACAAATGAATCGCCTGCT
>Ga0138256_10006691_pt1 | contig 12188 bp, 12 predicted proteins | sample KNB2016incub_MG_FD_105486 | JGI IMG/M metagenome (GOLD analysis project Ga0138256, IMG submission 105486) | Active sludge microbial communities from wastewater in Klosterneuburg, Austria - KNB2014incub_MG | ecosystem: Engineered > WWTP > Activated sludge > Unclassified | place: Austria... | reverse complement strand
CCTGCCGGTGTTCGTCGCACCGATCGCCGGCGACGCGCGGCCCCGCGGGTCGCTCAAGGCCAGTGTCGACGGCACGACGCTGCGCCTGCTCGCGTCGAACGAGGGCACCGCGCACTGGCGGCTCGGCGAACTCGTCGTCTCGGATGCCGGCAGCGGCAGGACGCTCGGCAACCCGCTCGTGGTCAGCGTGCTGCCCGGCGGCATGCGGGCGGTCGAGATCCCGCTTCAGGGTCGTGCAGCCCCCGAAGCCGTCGTCGTGAGGGCCGACGCCGAGGGGGAACCGTTTGAAGCCCGGCTCCAGGTCGAAACCGTCCGCTAGTCGCCGCGGCGCTCCGGCGGCGACGGGGTGGGTCGCACCGCTGGCGCTGGTTCTGGCTGTCGCGCTGGCGCTCGCAGCCCCGCCCGCCGCGGCCACGCAGCCCGCTGCAGCCGCGCAGCCCGAGCTGGGCAGCTATGCGGTGACCGTCAACACGCGCGCCGTCGACGGCGCGGTGATTGCGGTCCGCGACGCGTCGGAGCGCCTCTATGTCGACGAGGCGGCACTTCGCGCGTGGCGGGTGCGCTACGCCGACACCGATCGCCTCTCGGTCGACGGCACGTCGCTGGTCCCGGTCGATTCGATCCCCGGCACCCGCTACGAGTTCGACGAACGGCGCCAGGCGATCGCGCTCACGATCGCGCCCGAGAGCCTGCAGGGCTCGCTGTTCGGGATCCGCACGAGCGACGGCGCGCCGGCGGCCACGCCGCCGCCGTGGGGCGGCTTCCTGAACTACTCGCTGTTCGGCTACGCCTCGAGCGACGACTCGTACGCGTCGGGCCTCTTCGAGGCAGGCGTGTTCGGTCCGCAGGGCACCGGCATCGCGAGCTTCGCGCTGAATGCGCCGACTGCCGGCGGCGACAGCCGCGACGCGGTCCGGCTCGACACGGCGTGGCGACGCGACGAACCCGGCTCGTTGCGCACGGCGGTGATCGGCGACACGATCAGCCGGCCCGGCTTCTACGGGCGGCCGGTGAGGATCGGCGGGCTGCAGTACGGCACCAACTTCGGCCTGCAGCCCGGGTTCGTCACGACGCCGATGCTCGCGCTGAAGGGAACGGCCACGCTGCCGTCGACGGTCGACGTGTTCGTCAACAACCAGCGCGTCGGTTCGCAGGCAGTCGAGCCCGGGCCGTTCGAGATCACCAATGTCCCGGCGGTCAGCGGAAGCGGCTCGATCCAGCTGGTCGTCCGCGACACGTTCGGCCAGCAGCAGGTCATCACGCAGTCGTTCTACGGCAGCCCCGTGCTGCTCGGCGCCGGCCTGGACGACTTCGCGTTCAGCGTCGGCGCACAGCGCCGCAACTACGGCATCGAGAGCTTCGACTACGACGGCATCCAGGCGTCGGCGCTTTGGCGCCGCGGGCTGAGCGACGCGGTCACGGTCGAAGGCCGCGCCGAAGCCGACAAGGCGGTGCGTTCGGCAGGACTGGCTGCAGACTTCCGCGTCGGCCGGCTCGGGATCGCGTCGGCCGGCCTGGCGGCGAGCCAGGGCGACGCCGGATCGGGCGTACTCGGCGTGCTCGGCTTCGCCCACCAGGGGCGCAGCTTCAGCGCCGGCGTGCGCGCAGCCATCGCCAGCGATCGCTTCCGGCAGATCGGCGACGACGACGTATTTGCCACGCCGACCCGCAACATCGCCGCGCACGCCGCCGTCAACCTCGGCGGGCGGGGCTCGTTGGGCGCAGCCTGGGTTTCGCAGCGCTTCGACGACCCGGCCCGGCCGGCCGTCGACACCGGCGTGCTCACCTGGTCGACGAGCCTCGGTTCGCTCGGCGCCGTGACGCTGTCGGTGAGCCGGATCAGTTCGCTCGTGCGCAGCACGACCGTCTTCGCCGCGCTCTCGATCCCGCTGGGCAAGGGCGGGACGGTGGCGTCGGCGACCGCCGCGCACGACGTCTCGGGCGGCGCCGGCGCGGACCGACAAACCGTGTCGCTGCAGAAACCGGCGCCGGTGTACGGCGAAGGCTTCGGCTATGCGCTGTACGGCGACAGCGATCGCCGCGCGCAGGCCGGCGCAACGCTCGTCGGTCGGCGGGCAGTGCTGCGCGGCGAGGTGGCCGACGCGAGCGGTGCGCGCGCGGCACGCGTGTCGATCGAGGGAGGCATCGGGCTCGTCGGCGGCCACCCGTTCCTGTCGCGACCGATCGTCGACAGCTTCGCGCTGGTGTCGACCGCGGGCGTCGAAGGCGTGTCGGTGATGCAGGAGAACCAGCCGGCCGGCAAGACGAACGGCGACGGGCTGCTGCTGATCACGCCGCTGCGGGCCTACCTGCCGAACCTGGTTTCGGTCGATCCGCTGAGCGTGCCGATGGGCGTCTCCGTCGGCGCGTCGACCCAGCGCCTGACGCCGATGTGGCGTTCGGGGAGCATCGTCGAGTTCGACATGCGTCGCGGGCGAAGCGCGCTCGTAACCTTGCAGCTCGCCGACGGCACGCCGGTCCCGGCGGGCGCCCGCGTCACGAACCTGGACACCGGCGATCGGCTGCCGGTGGGGCTGGACGGACAGGTGTTCCTCTCCGGTTTGCCCGACGCCGGGGCGCAGGTTAGAGTGGAATGGAACCGCTCCGACTGCGTGATGGCGGTGATCCCCGAAGGCGACGATCCGGTGCTCGAGCTCGGTCCCTACAGGTGCGGAAGCACCCGCCCATGAGGCGGGCCGCGGTGGCCGCGTGCCTGGCGCTCGCCGGACCCGACGCCATCGCGCAAGTCGCCTGCGACCTGGCAGTGACGCCGCTCGCGTTCGGGATCTACGACACGCTGGGGGCGCTCGACAACCGGGTCAATGGCGACGTCTCGATCGACTGCCGGCTGCTCAATCCGAACGCCGCGCAGCGGATCTCGTACTCGATCGCGATCGGTGCCGGCAACTCCGGCAGCTTCGCGCGACGCACGATGCGGTCACTCGGCCGGGCGGACCTGCTCGCCTACAACGTCTACCTGAACAGCGTGTCGCCGGCGACCGTCTGGGGCGACGGCACGGGCGGCTCGGTTCCCGCGACCGGCTCGATCACGGTCAACAAGAACACGCCGCGCCGACCCGTGAGCTTGCCGATGATCGGGGTCATCCCCGCCCGCCAGCCGGTGGGCGCGGGTGTCTACGGCGACACGCTTACCGTCACGATCACCTGGAACTGAACGCGGCCCGGCTCCGGGAGCCACCGACCGCCGACCACGACGCGCGATTCTCGCTCAGCCATCGGCTCGAGCGTTCGCTGCGCAACTGGCAAGGATGGAAATCGCGCCGGAACCAGGCACGCCACGGCGCGAATGCGTGCCGAACCACGCCGCCGCGACCAAACAGAAGGGACACCGCGCTGCGCCCCGTGCGCCACCGCCACAGCGTGCCGTCGCGGCGCAGATTGGCAACCGTCTGGCGCAGCGTGTCGGCGACGAAGATCAGCGTGACCCGGCGGAACCAGCGAACCCGCCAGGCATGGTCGCCGCCGAGCGCGCGATAGAGCTCGAAGGCCGTGCTGCAGTGCTCGGCCTCCTCGGCACTGTGCCACTGCCACATCGTGCGCAGGCGCGGCTCGGCGCCGTACAGCACGCCGTCGTTGCCCAGCAGCCACTCGGCGAGGATCGCCGTGAAGTGCTCGTTGGCGGCGGTGATCGCGAGCCAATGGCGCGGATCGACCCCTTCGAGCAGGGCCAGCCGGGCCGCCGCCCGCGGTTCCCAGTCGTTGACCAGCCCCTGCCGGGCAAGGTGGGCATTGAAGAGCGCGTGCACCCGCCTATGGGCCGCCTCCTGCCCGATGAATCCGCGCGCTTCCGCCTCGAAGGTCTGCCGGGACGCGGGTTCGAGTGCGTCGATGCCGCGGCGCACGGCATCGATGAAGAACTGCTCGCCGACCGGGAAGCTCATCGACAGCGCGTTGAACAGCGCGGTCCGAAAGGCATCCCCGCCGCACCAGTGCCGACCGATCGGGGCCTCGAGATCGACCAGCAGGCGTCGCACGACCAGTTCGGTCATCCGGAAGCCTCGTTCACTTCCGAGAGGGAAGCTTGACGTCGCGCCGCACGTGCCCGGTGTAAAGCTGCCGCGGCCGGCCGATCTTCTGGTCGGGATCGGCGATCATCTCGTTCCACTGCGAGATCCAGCCCACCGTCCGCGCCAACGCGAAGATGCAGGTGAACATCTCGGTCGGGATGCCGAGCGCCTTCTGCACGATTCCCGAGTAGAAATCGACGTTCGGGTACAGCTTGCGCTTGACGAAGTAGTCGTCCTCGAGCGCGATCTTTTCGAGCTTCATCGCCAGCGCGAACAGCGGATCGTCGTGCAGGCCGAGCTCGTTCAGGACCTCGTGGCAGGTCTCGCGCATCAGCTTGGCGCGCGGGTCGTAGTTCTTGTAGACCCGGTGGCCGAAGCCCATCAGCTTGACGCCGGAGTTCTTGTCCTTCACCTGGTCGATGAACTCGCCGATCTTCTCGACCCCGCCCGCCCTCTGGATGTCGTTGAGCATAAGCAGGCAGGCCTCGTTGGCGCCGCCGTGCGCGGGCCCCCACAGCGTCGCGATGCCGGCGGCGATGCACGCGAACGGGTTCGCGCCCGACGAACCGGCCAGCCGTACCGTCGAAGTCGACGCGTTCTGCTCGTGGTCGGCGTGCAGGATCAGGATGCGGTCGAGCGCGCGCACCAGGACGTCGTTGGGCTTGTACTCCTCGCACGGCGTGGCGAACATCATCCGCATGAAATTGGCCGCATACGACAGGTTGTTCTGCGGGTACATGAACGGCTGGCCGCTCGAGTACTTGTAGGCCATCGCCACCAGCGTCGGCATCTTCGCGATCAGCCGGATCGCCGAGACGAAACGATGCTCGGGGTCGTTGATGTCGAGCGAGTCGTGGTAGAAGGCCGACAGCGCGCCGACCATCCCGACCAGCACCGCCATCGGGTGCGCGTCGCGCCGGAATCCCTGCAGGAAGCGCGCCATCTGCTCGTGCACCATCGTGTGGCGCGTGACCCGCTGGTCGAAGTCCTTGCGCTGCTCGGCATCCGGCAACTCGCCGTTCAGCAGCAGGTAGCAGGTCTGCAGGTAGTCGCAGTGCTGCGCGATCTGCTCGATCGGGTAGCCGCGGTAGAGCAGCTCGCCCTTGTCGCCGTCGATGTAGGTGATCTTCGACTCGCACGCCGCCGTCGACATGAAGCCCGGGTCGAGCGTGAACTTGCCGGTCTCCCCGTACAGCTTGCGAATGTCGATCACGTCCGGACCGATCGTTCCGTTGTAGAGCGGGAACTCGATCGGCGGCGTGCCGTCCGTGAAGGAGAGCGTGGCTTTGTGCTGGACGGTCATGTGACTCTTCCTTGGAGTTGAGGGTCCGGGCGCACGAGCTCCGGAGGTTTCATCGTAGTCCCGCGCAACTCAGACGCCGCGCAACATCTCGAGCACGCGCTGCACCTGCGGCGTGGCGACCTCGCCCTGCAGTTCGCAGCGCCCGAGGATCAGGTCGAGCAATTCGCCGTCGCCGAGGTCGAGCAGCCGGTCGAGACCCGCCACGTCGGCGTCGCTGAGGTTCGCTTCGAACCGGTCGAAGAACCTCGCCATGACGAGGTCGTTCTCGAGCAGCCCCCGGCGCGCGCGCCAGCGCAGGCGCCGCCTGCGCGCCTCGTCGGCCTGGTGCGTGCCTTCGGGCATTGGCCTGCGCTCGCGCCGACGCCCGCGCTCAGACGGTGCGCCGCACCATCAGTTCCTTGATCTTGCCGATCGCGCGCGTCGGGTTCAGGCCCTTCGGGCAGACGTCGACGCAGTTCATGATCGACCGGCAGCGGAACAGGCGGTACGGGTCCTCGAGGTCGTCCAGGCGCTCGCTGGTCGCCTGGTCGCGGCTGTCCGCAAGGAAGCGGTAGGCCTGCAGCAGCCCGGCCGGACCGACGAACTTGTCCGGGTTCCACCAGAACGACGGGCATGCGGTCGAGCAGCAGGCGCACAGGATGCACTCGTACAGCCCGTCGAGCTCTTCGCGCTCTTCCGGCGACTGCAGCCGCTCCTTCTCCGGCGGCGGCGTGTCGTTGATCAGGTACGGGCGGATCGAGTGGTACTGCTTGAAGAACTGCGTCATGTCGACGATCAGGTCGCGGATCACCGGCAGACCGGGCAGCGGCTTGAGCACGATCGGCTGCTCGAGGTCGCGCAGGTTCGTGACGCAGGCCAGGCCGTTCCTGCCGTTGATGTTCATCGCGTCCGAACCGCAGACGCCCTCGCGGCACGAACGCCGGAACGCAACCGAATCGTCCTTCACCTGCTTGATGCGCATCAGCGCGTCGAGCAGCATCTTGTCGGTCGGCTCGAGCTCGACCTCGAGATCCTGCATGTACGGCCGCGCGTCCTTGTCGGGGTCGTAGCGATAGATCGAGAACTTGACCACCCGCCTGCCCTGGGCGGCGGATGCGGCGTGTTGGCTGGGTTCGACCACGGCGCTCATCGGTGCTCCTGCGCTTCGGGATGTCTAGGTTGTCTCAGAACGTGCGCGCTTTCGGCTGGAAGGTCTCGACGGTCAGCGGCGTGGTGCGCACCGGCTTGTAGTCGAGCCGGTTGCCGTCGGAATACCAGAGCGTGTGCTTGAGCCAGTTGACGTCGTCGCGCTCGGGATGGTCGCGGTGCGCGTGCGCGCCACGGCTCTCCTTGCGCGCAGCAGCCGACGAGATCGTGGCCTTCGCGACCTCGATCAGGTTGTCGACCTCGAGCGCCTCGACCCGCGCCGTGTTGAACACCTTCGACTTGTCCTTCAGGTGCGTGGCGCCTACCCGTCCCGCCAGCTCGAGAATGCGCGTGACGCCCTCGTCGAGCAGCTCCTGCGTGCGGAACACGCCGCAATGCGCCTGCATCGCGCGCCGGATGTCGCCGGCGACTTCCTGGCTGTTCTCGCCCGACGACGAGCCGTCCAGGCGCGCCAGGCGGGCCAGCGCCGCATCGCCCGCATCGCGCGGCAGCGGCTTGTGTCCGACGTCCCGAAGTTTCGACGCGACGATGTGGTTGCCCGCCGCACGACCGAACACGACCAGGTCGAGCAGCGAATTCGTGCCCAGCCGGTTCGCGCCGTGCACCGACACGCACGCGCACTCGCCGATCGCGTAGAGCCCGCCGACCACCGCGTTGGCGTCGCCGTTCTTCGGCACGACCACCTGCCCGTGATAGTTGGTCGGAATGCCGCCCATCTGGTAGTGGATCGTCGGGACGACCGGGATCGGGTCGATGATCGGGTCGACGTTGGCGAACTTGATCGCGATCTCGCGAATCGACGGCAGCCGCTTCATGATCGTCTCGGCGCCCAGGTGGTCGAGCTTGAGCAGCACGTGGTCGCCGTCGGGGCCGGCGCCGCGGCCCTCCTTGATCTCCTGGTCCATCGAGCGCGAGACGAAGTCGCGCGGCGCGAGGTCCTTCAGCGTCGGCGCGTAGCGCTCCATGAAGCGCTCGCCCTGCTTGTTCAGCAGGATGCCGCCCTCGCCGCGCACGCCCTCGGTGATCAGCACGCCGGCGCCGGCAACGCCGGTCGGGTGGAACTGCCAGAACTCCATGTCCTCGAGCGGAATGCCGGCGCGCGCCGCCATGCCGAGCCCATCGCCGGTGTTGATGAACGCGTTGGTCGACGCCGCGAAGATCCGCCCGGCACCGCCGGTCGCGAACACCGTGACCTTCGCTTCCAGCACCAGAAGTTCGCCGGTCTCCATCTCCAGAGCGACGACGCCGACGCAGTCGCCGTCTGCGTCCCGGACGATGTCCAGCGCCATCCATTCGACGAAGAACTGCGTTCGCGCGCGCACGTTGCGCTGGTACAGCGTGTGCAGCAGCGCGTGGCCGGTGCGGTCCGCCGCCGCGCAGGCTCGCTGCACCGGCTTTTCGCCGAAGTTTGCGGTATGCCCGCCGAACGGGCGCTGGTAGATCGTGCCGTCCGGGTTGCGGTCGAACGGCATGCCGAAGTGCTCGAGCTCGTAGACGACCTTCGGCGCCTCGCGGCACATGAACTCGATCGCGTCCTGGTCGCCGAGGTAATCCGACCCCTTGACGGTGTCGAACATGTGCCAGTACCAGTTGTCCTCGCTCATGTTGCCGAGCGACGCACCGATGCCGCCCTGCGCGGCGACCGTGTGCGAGCGGGTCGGGAACACCTTCGAGAGCACGGCCACGTCGTAGCCGGCCTCCGCCAGCTGCAGCGAACAGCGCATGCCGGCGCCGCCCGCACCGATGATCACCGCATCGAACTTGCGCCGCGGCAGGTTGTTCGACAGGTGGTTCAGCACGTCGGCCATCTCAGACGCTCCAGAGAATGATGACCGCCCAGCACGCGTAGCCGAGCAGCAGCACGATCGTGAGCACCTGCAGCGCCAGGCGCAGGGCGATCGGCTTGATGTAGTCCATGTAGATGTCGCGCACGCCGACCCACGCGTGCCAGGTCAGCGCGACCAGCGCCAGCAAGGTCAGCACCTTCATCCACGGCGATGCGAACATGCCGGCCCACGTGCCGTAGGTGAGTTCGGGCAGCGCGACCAGCCAGCCCAGCAGGACCAGCGTGTAGACAGCCATCGTCACGGCCGTGAAGCGTTGGGCGAGCCAGTCGCGCAGGCCGTAGTGCGCGCCGACGACGATTTTCCTGGTGGTCATGTCTTGGCTACCGTGGTCAGAACAGTCCGAACAGCTTCAGCGCGATGACCAGCGTCAGCGTGAGGCTGATCGCCAGCACCGTGGCCGCCGACGTGCGCCCGGCCGCCTTATCGACGCCGACGTCGAGGTCCATCAGCAGGTGGCGCACACCGGCGCAGAAGTGATGCAGGTACGCCCAGATCAGTCCGAGCAACACGAGCCTGGCGAACCAGTGCGAGACGATCGAGCGGTAGTTCTCGAAACTCAGCTCGGAGGTGAGGCTCTGCTGGAAGAGGTACAGCACGAACGGCAGGCCGACCACGAACATCAGCGCGCCGCTGATCCGGTGCAGGATCGAGACGAGACCCGCGAGCGGCAAACGGTAGCGCGCGATCTGGGTGACATGGATGTTGCGGAACTCGGGCCTCGCTCCGCGTTGCGGACTGCCTGCAGATTTCTCCACCGCTTCGGCCATGTCGCCTCCGTTGATCGCAAGACCTTCGAAAAACTTTCGCAAAACCCTCGTATTCTGACGCAAATTGGCGCATCGCACCAATCGACCTCACGCGTCCGCAGGTCAAGATCGGTCCGTCTCAGCTCAACTCGTTGTAATAGTGGTGCCTGTCGGTGACGCAGTAGCCGCGGCGCAATTCCACCGGCTGGTCGGCGTAAGTCCGCGACACGCGCTCGACGAGCAGCAGCGGGCTTCCCTCGGCGACCTGCAGCGTGCGCGCGCGCGCGCGGTCGGCGGCGATCGCCTTCAGGCGCTCGGCCGCGCGGATCATCCGCGTGCCGAATTCGGTTTCGAACAGCGCGTACAGCGGCCCGTGCCAGGCGTCGACGCGCTCGGCCGACAGACCGCGGAAGCGCGATCCCGGCAGCCAGATCTCGTCGAGCACCGTCGGGCGCCCGTCGGCCTCGAGGATGCGGCGGATCAGGACGACCGCCTCGCCGCTCCGAAGCGCCAGTGCACGCGCGACCTCGCTCGGTGCGCGCAGCCTGCGGCACTCGAGCACCCGGCTGGTCATCACCATGCCCTGGCCCGATTCGCTGGCGACGCCCGGCTGCGCGGCGTCGGCGACGTCGGCGGCGGTGTCGTCGGGCCTCAGGCGAAGGAAGCGGAACTGCGTGCGCACTTCGCGATGCGAGGCGACGAAGGTGCCGCGGCCCTGTCGCCGCACGACCAGGTTGGCGGCGGCGAGTTCGTCGATCGCCTTGCGCACCGTGCCCTGGCTGACCCGGTAGCGCGCCGCCAGTTCGACCTCGCTGGGGATGGCCTCGCCGGGCTTCCATTCGCCCGATTGAAGCCCGCGCACCAGCAACTCCCGGATCTGGCGGTACAGCGGTGCGAAGGTCGGGCCGGCCTCGCCGGCGCCTGCCCGCCCGGCGTCCGCCCGCCCTGGTCGTGGCGCGTCGTTCATGCCGTGATTGAAGCACGCGCAGCCACCAGAGTCTAGTTTCTTATGTCTTATATAAGATATCTATCAGGCTTGACACCATGCCGCTGCGACGCCTAGACTACCGCCCGTCCCGGATTCTCCCATTCCCACGAAAGGCCAACTCCCATGTCCAAGCCCGCCAAGCGCGTCGCCGTGACCGGCGCCGCCGGCCAGATCGGCTACAGCCTGCTCTTCCGCATCGCCAACGGCGACATGCTCGGAGAGGACCAGCCGGTGATCCTGCAGCTGCTCGACATCACGCCCGCCCTTCCGGCGGTCAAGGGCGTGGTCATGGAACTCGAGGACTGCGCGTTTCCGCTGCTGGCCGGCGTGGTCGTGACCGACGATCCGAAGGTCGCCTTCAAGGACGCCGACTACGCGGTGCTGGTCGGCGCGCGCCCACGCACCAAGGGCATGGAACGCAAGGACCTGCTCGAGGCCAACGGTGCGATCTTCACGGTGCAGGGGCGCGCGCTCGACGAGGTCGCCAGCCGCGAGTGCCGGATCCTGGTCGTCGGCAACCCGGCCAACACCAACGCCTACATCGCGATGCGATCGGCGCCCGGCCTGCCGAAGAAGAACTTCACCGCGATGCTCCGGCTGGACCACAACCGCGCGCTGTCACAGGTGGCCGCGCGCATCGGCAAGCCGGTCGACGCCATCGAGAAGATGATCGTGTGGGGCAACCACAGCCCGACGATGTACCCGGACTACCGCTTCGCGAGCGCAGGCGGCAAATCGGTCAAGGACACGATCGCCGACGAGGCCTGGAATCGCGACACCTTCATTCCCACCGTCGGCAAGCGCGGCGCGGCGATCATCGAGGCGCGCGGGCTGTCGTCGGCGGCGTCGGCGGCAAATGCCGCGATCGACCACATGCGCGACTGGGCCCTGGGCACGAACGGCAAGTGGGTCACGATGGGCATCCCGTCGGACGGCTCGTACGGCATTCCGGAGGACGTGATCTACGGCGTGCCCGTCACCTGCGCCAACGGCGACTATACGCGCGTGACCGGGCTCGCGATCGACGAGTTCAGCCGCGCCCGGATGGACCTCACGCTGAAGGAGCTGTTCGAGGAGCGCGAAGGCGTCAAGCACCTGCTCGGCTGAGGCGCCGCGCGCCGCTGCTCCGGCGCGCACGCCCGGCACGAGCCGGCGGCGTCGCGACTTCCGCGGCGCCCTGCACGCCGCCGACCGGTACCTGCCGGCCCCCCGTCCTCCCGATCCCGCGAGTCCACCATGAGCACTCCAGGCCGCAAGTTCCGCGATGCGATGGCCGCCGAGCGTCCGCTACAGATACCGGGCGCGATCAATGCAAACCACGCGCTGCTGGCGCGGCACGCGGGCTTCCGCGCGGTCTACCTGTCGGGCGGCGGCGTGGCCGCGGGCTCGCTGGGGCTGCCGGACCTCGGCATCACGGGCCTCGAGGACGTGCTGATCGACGTGCGCCGGATCACCGACGTCTGCGACCTGCCGCTGCTGGTCGACGTCGACACCGGATTCGGGGCGTCGGCCTTCAACGTCGCGCGAACCACGAAGTCGCTGATCAAGGCGGGCGCCGCCGCGATGCACATCGAGGACCAGGTCGGCGCCAAGCGATGCGGCCACCGCCCCGGCAAGGAGATCGTGAGCCAGGACGAGATGGTCGACCGGATCAAGGCTGCGGCCGACGCGCGCACCGACTCGTCGTTCTTCATCATGGCGCGCACCGACGCGCTGGCGGTCGAGGGACTCGATCGCGCGATCGAGCGCGCGGTGGCCTGCGCCGAGGCGGGCGCAGACGGCATCTTTCCCGAGGCGATGACCGAGCTGTCGATGTACCGGCGCTTCGTCGACGCCGTGAAGGCGCCGGTGCTGGCCAACCTCACCGAGTTCGGCCAGACGCCGCTGTTCAAGGTCGAGGAACTGCGCGACGCGGGCGTCGCGATGGCGCTCTACCCGCTGTCGGCGTTCCGTGCGATGAACAAGGCCGCCGACAACGTCTACCGGACGCTGCGCCGCGACGGCACCCAGTCGGCGGCAGTGCCGACGATGCAGACCCGCCAGGAGCTGTACGACTCGATCGGCTATTGGGACTACGAGCGCAAGCTCGACGAGCTGTTCGCGCGTTCGAAGTGAGCACGACCACCACGG
>Ga0138256_10006688_pt1 | contig 12189 bp, 15 predicted proteins | sample KNB2016incub_MG_FD_105486 | JGI IMG/M metagenome (GOLD analysis project Ga0138256, IMG submission 105486) | Active sludge microbial communities from wastewater in Klosterneuburg, Austria - KNB2014incub_MG | ecosystem: Engineered > WWTP > Activated sludge > Unclassified | place: Austria... | reverse complement strand
CGCGGCGCAAGATCGGCGAGATCCGCGGCGAATCGATCAGCGTCGCCGACGCGCGCATCCGCGCCACGCGCCACGAGCGCATCATGATCGTCGAGGTGTCGTCGCGGCGCGCGATCGACTTCAGCAAGTCGGCCGACCCGATGCGCTACACCAACCACTCGTGCGCGCCGAACGCGCGGCTCACCATCCGCCAGGGCCGCGTCGAGTTCTATGCGCTGCGTGACATCGCGCGCGGCGAGGAGATCACCGTCGACTACGGCGAGACGCACCACGAAGGCCGGCTCGCCTGCCGCTGCGGCGCGCCGGGCTGCGTCGGCCGGCTGTAGCGGGCGACGGGCGACGCCGCGAACGCGGTATGCCGCGCGGCCTCGCGACGCGAGCGCGGTATCGATCGGCGCGCGCTTCGCGCCTACCTTCTGGGCACGGATCGCGAAGCGGTGCATGGTGCAGCCGCAGCGACCGCGACGAAGGAGTCGCCATGAAGTCCAAGCCCCTCGCTGCCGCCGCCCTCGCGGCATTCGCACTCGTCGCCGGCGTCGCCGCCGCCGAGACGCCGCTGCCGCTGGGCACCGGCGAACCGCAACCGCCCTTCGGCACCGACGGGCCGCCGCTGCGCGACCTGCAGGCCGTCTATCTCGAATGCGACCGCATCACGTCGCGGGGCCGCGCCGACACCGACACGATGACGCGCTGCTCGCAGGTCGGCGAGGAACTGCTGTGGCGCGGCTTCGGCGGCGACTTCGACGGCATGCTCGCGTGGTGGCAGGCCGCGCGCGTGCGCGACGGCGCCGTCGCGCAGATCGAGGAAGGGCCGCTGCCGTAGGCGCGCGCTGTTCTCGACGGGATGCATCGCGCGCGCCGCCGGCGCGCGCGGGCTCGAGCGTCAGTCATCGTGGTCATGCTTGCGCTCGTGTCCGCCGTGCGAGGCGGACGCGGCCAGCAACCCGCCGGGGGCCTGCCGCCATTCCAGCGTGCCATAGGCCAGCACGGCCACCAGCAGCAGCGCCGCCAGCCCCCTGCGGTTGTGCTTCACGAGGTCGGGCCCCGAACCTTCGATGCGGCCGGTCACCATCGGCCGGGCCTGGTTCTTTCGGCGCAGCACGCTCAGCACGCCGATCAGGCCGACGTGGCCTGCCACGACGGCCAGCATGGCGTTGCCGAAGAACTCGTGCAGCTCTTCCAGCCATTCGTCGCCGAACACAGTGCCCCATTCGTTGAACGCGGCATAGCCGCTCAGCACCAGCGGCACCGTCAGCGCCAGCGGCAGCACGACGGCCAGCGCCGTGAACAGGCTCTGCCCCTGCCGCCAGGGCGCGCCGGCCGGACTGCGGCCGGCTGCCGCCTGGCGCAGCCCGTTTGCCGTGGCGGCGAGCCTGTGCCACATCAGGCTCAGTCGGGCCTGGCGCGGACCGATCAGCCCGTAGACGACACGAAAGGCCAGCAGGCCGACCATGCTGTAGCCCAGCGTCACGTGCAGCATGCGCCAGCGCTCGCCGTCGGCCGTGAGGTACGCGCCGATGAAGCACAGGGCGAACAGCCAGTGGAACATGCGTATGGGCGCGTCGATGACACGCCGGCCGGTGCGTGCCGCTGTGGGCGCGAGCGTCGCGGCCGGGTTCGAAAGTGATGGGGCTGGCATGGGATCTCCGGATGAACGGGAAGTGCGCGTCAGTCGCGCCACGCGCGGCGCTGCGGCTGCTGCAGGCCTGCGGGCATCCGCAGCCTGTCGTCGTCGTAGTCGCCGCGCTCCGCGCCGGGGTGGCACGCGGCGCAGTTGGCCGCGCTGCGCACGCTCGCGTGTCGCCAGACCGCCGGGTCGATGTCGCGGTGCTTGCGCTCGAACCAGGCGGAGCGGGTGATGCGGTCCTGCGGAGGCTGCTCGCGTGCGCGCCGGGCCGTGCCCGCGTGGGCCTGCAGCCAGCCATCGAGGTGCTGCAGCGTCGCGGTATCGAGCGACGCATCGACGCCGTAGTGCCTGTCCAGGCCGGCCATGATCCGGCGCCACGAAGCCTGCGGCAGCATCCCCGGCGGGTAGGCCGTGTGGCAGGCCGCGCACTCCTGCGTGTACGCCTTGGGCATGTCGCCGGGCAGCCGCCGCTGCTCGTCGGCGCGGGCCGCGGGCCAGGCCGCGATGAGCAGGGTCGCGGCAGCAAGGCATGCGCGCAGCCGAGGGGTGGTCGTCGTCATGGGGGTCTCCGGTCGAGGGTCAGGGCCTCAGGCCGATCAGGTAGGCCAGCAGGTCGGCCTTCTCGTCGGCGCTGCATTCGCGCTTGAGCACGTCGTTGCAGTTGCGGCGAAACCACTTGTCGACCCGGGCCGTGTCGGTGAAAGCCTCGGCGTTGGAGGCGGGGGCCAACGGTGCGATCGGCTTGCCGGTGCCGGCGTGCTTGCCGGTGGCAGTGGGCGGTTGTCCATGGCACGACGCACACGACCATTCGCCACCGTGGCGAGCGGTGAACCAGGTGCGACCGCGTTCCGCCTGACCGGCAGCGGCGGCCTGGGCGTTGAAGCGGGCGAGTTGCTGTTCCGGCGTCGTGTCCGCGGCTTGGCCGGCGAGTGGCGCGGACAACGCGAGTCCGGTGAGTGCCGCGGCGATCGGTCGCATCGTGGAATACGGGAAGAGGCGGTTCATCCTTGTCGGCTTGCTTCGTTGCACCGGCAGCACCGGCGTGAAGGCATTCTTCGCGGGCCGGCTTGAAACGTTGCTGAAGGCCGCGTTCATCGGCCGTTCAGCCGCGGGCTCCACAATCGGCGCATGCGTTCCGCTGCCCGCCTTCGCCTGGTTGCCGTGCTGTCGGCCGCGTTCACGCTCGCCGTCGCGCACGCCGACGGCAAGGGCGACCATGAGCGCGCCCGCGCCGCCGTGCAGACGGGCCAGGTGCTGCCGTTGCGCACGCTGCTCGAACGGTTGGAACGATCGCATCCGGGGCAGGTGCTCGAGGTGGAACTCGAACAGGAAGAGGGCCGCTGGATCTACGAAGTCAGCCTGCTGCAGCCCGGCGGCCAGTTGCTCAAGCTCGAGCTCGACGCGCGGACCGCCGAGGTGCTCAAGTCCAGGCGCAAGGGCGAGCGCGACCGGCGCGCCGGCGACCGGCGCTGAGGCGTGAGGATCCTGCTGGTCGAGGACGATCCGACGCTGCGCGCGCAGCTTCGGGGCGGGTTCGTCGATGCGGGCTACGTCGTCGACGAGGCCGACAACGGCGAGCTCGCACACTTCCTCGGTGAGACCGAGCCCTTCGACGCGGTGGTGCTCGACCTCGGGCTGCCGAGGCTCGACGGCTTGAGCGTCCTCAGGCGCTGGCGCGCCGCGGACATCACGACGCCGGTGCTCATCCTGACGGCGCGCGACAACTGGCACGAGAAGGTGGCTGGCATCGATGCAGGCGCCGACGACTACCTGGCCAAGCCGTTTCACCTGGAGGAGCTGCTCGCTCGGCTGCGGGCGCTGATCCGGCGCGCGCAGGGCCTGGCGTCGCCGCTGCTGCAGTGCGGTGCGCTGGCGATGGACACCCGCAGCGGACGCGTCACGCTGAGCGGCCAGCCCGTCAGCCTGACGAGTCACGAGTACAAGGTGCTCGCTTACCTGATGCATCGTCCGGGCGCCGTCGTCTCGCGCACCGAGCTGACCGAACACATCTACGCGCAGGACTACGACCGCGACTCCAACACGATCGAGGTCTTCGTGGGCCGGCTGCGCAGGAAGCTGCCGCCCGGGACGATCGAGACGGTGCGCGGCATGGGCTACCGGCTGGCGGCCGCGTCGTGAAGCGCTGGATGCAGTCGCTGCGGTTCCGGCTGCTGGCCGTCACGCTGGTGGCGATGCTGCTTGCGCTCGCCTTGTCGGGCGCGCTGCTCGGCGGCCTGTTTCGCGACCACGTGATGCGGCAGTTCGAGATCGCGCTCACGGCGCAGCTCGATCAGGTTACCGCGCGGCTCGAGTTCGATGCCTCGGGGCGGCCGCGGATCGATGATCGCGCCCTGTCCGATCCGCGCTGGACGCGGCCGTATTCGGGGCTGTACTGGCAGATCGACGAATGGAACGCCGGCACGCTCGACCGCGGCGTGCTGCGCTCGCGATCGCTGTGGGATGCCGTGCTGCCGGTCGAAGCCGATCCGCTGGCCGACGGCGCCGTGCACGTGCACCGCAACACGGGCCCGCAAGGAGCCTTGCTGATGCTGGTCGAGCGCACCGTGCGCCGCGAAGGCTCGGGCGACGCGCGCTGGCGCCTGCTCGTGGCGTCTGACCTGGGCGAGGCGAACGACGCCGTGGCCCGCTTCGACGGCGTGCTCGTCGCATCGCTCGCCGTGCTGCTCATCATGCTGGGCGCGGCCGCCGTGGCGCAGGTCGTCATCGGGCTGGCGCCGTTGCGCGGGTTGCAGCGCGCGCTGGCGGCCGTGCGCGAAGGGCGCACGGCCGGCTTGCGGGGGCGCTTTCCGACCGAGGTGCAGCCGTTGGTCGACGAATTCAACGGCGTGCTCGACCGCAACGCCGAGATCGTTGCGCGCGCGCGCACGCAGGCGGGCAACCTCGCGCACGCGATCAAGACGCCGCTGGCCGCGATGGCGCAGGCGGCTGCCGTGATCGAGCGCCACCCCGAGCGAGCCGGAGAGTCGGCGCGCCTGGTGCAGGAACAGGTGGGCGTCGCGCGCCGTCACGTCGACTGGCATCTCGCGCGTTCGCGAGCCGCCGCCGCGCATGGTCTGCCCGGCATGCGAGTGGCCGTGGCGCCGGTGCTGGCCGGCCTGCTGCGCGTGATGCGGCAGGTGCATGCCGAGCGGCACCTCGCGATCGAATGCGGGGCGATGCCGCCGGACGCGACCTTCGCCGGAGAGGAGCAGGACCTGCAGGAGATGCTCGGCAACGTGCTCGACAACGCCTGCAAGTGGGCGCGCCGTCGCGTGCAGGTCTCGGCCACCGCGCAGGGTGAGCATCTGCAGATCGATGTCGACGACGACGGGCCGGGCATCGATCCCGCGCGACGCGATGCCGTGCTCGCGCGGGGCGCGCGCATCGACGAGTCGGTGCCCGGCGCCGGGCTGGGGCTGGCGATCGTCCTCGAACTCGTGACGCTGTATCGCGGCACGCTGGCGCTTGGGGAGTCGCCGCTGGGCGGGTTGCGCGTCGGCCTGCGGTTGCCGGGCGGCGGCGGGCGCTGACCCGCGGCTTCCAGCGCTGCGCATAATGCGCCGGCCTGCCATGCGCCTGCTCATCCTCGAAGACGACCTGCAACTCGGCGACGCCCTCGCGACCGGCCTGCGCCAGCTCGACCACGCGGTCGACTGGTTCCGCGACGGCGCGCAGGCCGACGCCGCGATCGGCAGTGCGGCATACGACGCGCTGGTGCTCGACCTCGGCCTGCCGGGCGACGACGGCATGGTGTGGCTGCGGCGCTGGCGCCAGCGCGGCGTGGCGCTGCCGGTGCTGATCCTCACCGCGCGCGAACAGGTCGAGCAGCGCATCGCCGGCCTCGACGCCGGCGCCGACGACTACCTGATCAAGCCGATCTCGATCGACGAGCTGGCGGCGCGGCTGCGCGCGATGCTGCGCCGCTCCTCGGGGCGCGCGCAGTCGGTATGGACGCACGGGGCGCTGCGCTACGACCCGGCGACCAAGCAGGTGCACTGGCGCGGCTCCGCGGTCGAGCTGACGGCGCGCGAGCTGGCGCTGCTCGAGGCGCTGCTGATGCATCCCGGGCGCGTGCTGTCGAAGTCCCAGCTGCAGGAAAAGCTCTACGACTGGAGCGGCAGCGAGCCTGAGAGCAACGCGCTCGAAGTCCACGTGCACCACCTGCGCCGCAAGATCGACCCGGCCATCGTGCGCACCGTGCGCGGTGTCGGCTACGCGCTCGGCCCGGCCGGCGACACGGCATGAGCGGGCCGAGCGCCGGGCCGCTCCCAGGCCGGCCCGCATCCCCGCGGGGGATCGACCGACGTACCCGTCGGACGAGGGGCTGACGTGAGCCTGCAGCGTCGGCTGATGATCTACCTGCTGGTGGTTGCGCCGTTGGTCTGGGCGCTGGCCTTCGTCGTGTCGGCCCAGCGCGCGCGGCACGAAGTCAACGAGCTGTTCGACAGCGAGCTGATCCGCCTCGCGCTGCAGGTCCAGGCCACGCTGGCGGCAGGCGCCGCGCCGCAGGACGGCACGCTGACGCATCAGCCGCTGCCGCGCGACGTCGGCGAAGCCGACCTGCGCGACTTCGCGCTCGCGGTCTGGGACGCCGGCGGGCGCCTGCTGATGACGGATCGCGAGGGCGTGCAGCTGCCGCGCCGACCCGATGCCGTCGGCTTCGTCGACCTGGTGCTCGACGGCGGCGCCTGGCACGTCTACTACCTGCAGTCGCCGCGCGGCGATTCGATGGTCGCCGTCGGGCAGCGCAGCTATGAACGCGACGAAGTCGTCTGGAACCTCGTCGGCAGCCAGCTCGTGCCATGGTTGCTGGTGCTGCCGCTGCTGCTCGCGGCGATGGCCTGGAGCGTGCGCCGCGCGCTGGCGCCGGTGCGCACGCTCACCGGCGAGTTGAAGTCGCGCGGTGCCGACGAATTGCAGCCGCTGCCGGCGGCGACGGCGCCGGTCGAGCTGCGCCCGATGGTCGACGCGATGAACGGCCTGTTCGCGCGCATCGAGGCCGCGCTCGAGCGCGAGCGCCGCTTCACCGCCGATGCGGCGCACGAACTGCGCACGCCGCTGGCGGTGCTGCGCAACCAGTGGGACGTGGTGCGGCGCGCCGCGCAGCCCGAGGAGCGGCGCGACGCCGAGGCGCGCCTCGCGGCGGGGCTCGAGCGCATGGACCGCCTCGTGACCCAGTTGCTGGCGCTGTCGCGCCTCGAGGCGACGAGCCGCCTGTCGCGTGCCGAGCCGATCGACTGGGCGCCGATCGTCGAGCAGGCGATGAGCGACTGCCTCGCGGTGGCCGGCCGGCGCCGCATCGAGCTGGCCTGCGAGTGGCCGGCCGAGGGCGAGGCCGCCTTCCCGCTGCGCGGTGACGCCGACCTGCTGGCCGTGCTGCTGCGCAACCTCCTCGACAACGCGGTGCGTTATGCGCCCGAGGGCACGACAGTCACGTTGCGCTTCGGCGGCCGCGGGTTGCGCGTCGAGAACGAGGGGCCGCCGCTGCGCCCCGAGGTGCAGGCGCAACTCGGGCGGCGCTTCCACCGCGTCGACGGGCAGGTCGAGACCGGCAGCGGCCTGGGCGTGTCGATCGTGCAGCGCGTGGCTGCGCTGCACGGGTTGGTGTTGCGCTACGCAGCCCGCGACGACGCGAGCGGCGTCGTCGCCGATGTCACTGCGGTCTGATCTTCGCGAGCAGCGCCCGCACTTCCTCGCGCCGGCCGCTGTCGGCCACCTGGCGGCCCGGCCGCGGCGGCGCCTGCAGCGCGCGCTCGAGGTAGCTCACGGCCTCGTCGGCTTGCTTCGTTTCGGCGAGGTACTCGCCGTAGAAGAAGTTCGGATCGATCCCCTTCGGGTTGATCGCCAGCGCCTTCTGCAGCAGCTCGCGCGCCTTGTCCTTGTCGCCGAAGCCCAGCGGCCAGCCCGGCACCTTGTAGTACAGCACGCCGAGGCTGTTGTAGGCCGAGCCGTCGAGCGCGTTGCCGTCGATCCGGATCGCCTGCTCGTAGATCGCCTTGGCCTGCTTGACGAGGCCGAGCGCGCCGATCCCGCCCCTCTCGCCGGCCCACGAGCTGACGATGATCCCCTCCCAGACCAGCGGCTCGCTGCGGCCGGGGTGGCTTTCGCTGGCCTTGTGCGCCTTCGCGGCGAGCGCCTCGAAGCGCTTCTCGCGTTCGGAAGCCGGCGCCTGGTAGCGGATCACTTCCCAGTCGCGCTGCAGTTCGGCGACGGCGTCGTCGACGGGGGCCGCCACGGCGGCCAGCGGCGACAGCGCGCAGGCCAGCGCCAGCAGGCCCGCTCTCAGCGTCATGTTCTTCATCATGGAGTTCCTCGGGAGGCAGGTTGCAGGGGAGCGATGTCGAGGCTGCGGCGGTGCCGGACGAAGCTGCCGTCGAGCAGCGCGCCGAGCAGGCCGTTCAGACGCACGGCGAACCGCTCCGGGAAGCCGAGATAGCGCTCGGCGGCCTCGCTCTCGATCAACGCGAGCAGCGCCGCCGCGACGGCTTCGGGGGAGTCCATCGCCGTGCCGGTCGCGGCGTTGTAGGCCTCGACGCCGGCGTCGTTGAATGCGGTGCGCGTGCTGCGCGGCCCGAGCAGCTGCACGCGCACCAGCGTGTCGGCGAGCTCGCGGCGCAGCGCTTCGGCGAAGCGCTGCAGCCCGGCCTTGCTCGCGCCGTAGACGGCGAAGCCCGGCAGCCCGATGCTGCCGACGGCCGAACCGACGAACACCACCTGCGCCCGCGGCTGGCGCCGCAGCTGCGGCAGCAGCGCCTGCGTCAGCAGCATCGGCGCGAGGAGGTTGGTCTGCAGCACGGCCGCCATCTGCGCAGCCGGCACGGCGTCGAGCGAGCCGAAGCAGGGCAGGCCGGCGGCGTGCACGACGACGTTGGCACGCCAGCGCGCTGCCGCCTCGGCCACCGCGGCGATGCCTTCGAGCTGCGACAGGTCGGCGCACACCCATTCGGCACGCGCCGGCCCGAGCGTGCGCGCCTGCGCCGCAAGCCGCTCGGCGGAGCGGCCGACCAGCAGCAGCGACGCGCCGGCGCCCGCCAGCGTGCGCGCCATCGCCTCGCCGATGCCGCCGCCGGCGCCGGTCAGCAGCACGCGTGCGTCGGCGGCCTTCACGCGAGGGCCTCCGCGCGCGCGGCCTGCGGCAACGGCAGGCCGCGGAACACGTCGCCGTAGAGGCGGAAGAAGGCGCGCGCGGCGTGCGCGATCGCAGCCTGGTCGGCCGGGTCGTCGATGCGGTCCATCAGCAGCGCGAAGTGCGCCGTGTGCTGCAGGTCGAGCGTGCCGTGCGAGCGCAGGTAGCTGAACGCGCTGTCGGGCAGCGCGAGCGGCCTCTGGATCGCGTCGGCCGCCAGCAGCGCGAGCGACACGCTCGTGCCTTCGAGCACGTGCACCATGCCGAAGAAGCCGAGCGGGTTGCCGCGCGCGATCGTGTCGTAGGCATAGGCGACCATCACTTCAGTGGCATGGGCCGGCGCGCCGTGGCGCACGGCCTCGGCGTCGCCGCCGCAGCCGCGGATGTCGTCGAGGATCCACTCGTCGTGGCCCGCTTCCTCGGCGATGTATTCGTCGAGCGGTTCGCGCAGCCAGGCATGGTGCGCCGGCAGCGCGGCCTGCGTCGCCTGCAGCAGCGGCACGGTGTGGCGCACGTGGTGGTAGGCCTCGCGCAGGAAGGCCAGGTAGCTCGGCAGCGAGACCTCGCCGCGCAGGCAGCCCTGGATGATGGGCGCGGCGAGCAGCGTCTGGCGCGCGTCGGCGGTCTGTTCGAGGAGCCGGGCGTGAAAACTCATGGGGTTCGGGCTCAGGGGGTTGCGGTGAGGGTGGCGTCCAGCGCGTCGGCATGGCGCTGCCGGATCGCAGCGCGCAGCGGGCGGCCGTTGGCGGTGGCCATGCCGCCGGCGGCGTCGAAGGCGGCGCGGCCGCGCGTCCAGCGCGCGATGCGCGCATAGTCGGGCAGCGTCGCGTTGGCGGCTTGCACGGCGGCGTGCAGCGCTGCTTCATCCGTGGCGCGATGCACCGGCCACAGCACGGCGCTGAGTGCGGGTTGGCCGTCGCCGAAAACGACGGCCTGCGCGATGGCGGGCTCGCAGCGCAGCGCCGTCTCGACCCATTCGGGCGAGACGTTGCGGCCGTAGGAGGTGATCAGCACGTTCCTGCTGCGGCCCTGCACGTGCAGGAAGCCGTCGGCATCGATGTGGCCGAGGTCGCCGGTCGGCCACCATTCGGGCATCGGCGTCGCGTCGCCGAGGTAGCCGCAGAACAGGCTGCCGGCGATCTCGATCTCGCCGCCCGGCGCGATGCGCAGCCGCGCATGGGGCAGCGGGCGGCCGGCGCTGCCGGGGCGTTCGGCGTCCGGCAGGTTGAGCGTCTGCACCGAGGCGCCTTCGGAGAGGCCGTAGCCCTCGCCGGCCGGGATGCCCAGCGCCTGCGCGGCGCGGATCAGCGGCGCGCCGACGGCGGCACCGCCGACGGCGACGAACTTCAGCGAGTCGAGCGTGCGCTCGCCGCTCTGCGCGAGATGGCCGCACCAGGCGCGCAGCATCTGCGGCAGCAGAATCAGGCTGTGCGGCCGGATCTGCCGCACGGCGGCGTGGAAGCGCGCCGCGTCGAAGCTCGACGAGCCGGTCAGGCCCAGCTCGGCGAGCGGCCGCATCACGCAAGTCGCGCCGTGCGCACGCGGCGCCAGCAGGCCGGCGATGTTTTCCAGCAGCACGGCGAACGGCAGCGCGTTGAGGTGGCGCTCGATGCCCAGCGGCGCCAGTGCGTCGACCAGGCCCTGCGCCACGCGGCGCATCGCGTCGGCGCTCAGGCAGACGCCCTTGGGTGCGCCGGTCGTTCCCGAGGTGAAGCTGATCTTGGCCGTGTCGGGCGGCAGCGCGACGCCGGCTGCCGCCAGCCGCGCCTGAATCAGCGACTCGCCGGCCAGCGCCAGCGGCTGCCACCGCAGGCCCGGCCAGCGCGCCGCCAGCGCGGGCGCGACGATCAGCGTGTCGATGCCGGCGGCGCGCAGCGCGTGGTCGGTCTGCGCCGGCGTGAAGAACTGCGGCAGCGGCACGTGCACGATGCCCGCCGCGAGCGCAGCGTCGTCGAGCACGACGAAGGCCGGCGTGTTGTCGAGCAGCGTCGCGACGACGCGCGTGCCGGCGCGCTGCAGCCGTTCGGCCTGCGCCTCGACGGCTGCCTGCAGCGCCGCGGCCTGCCACTGCCGCCGGCCATCGTCGAGCACCGTATTCATGCGCCGACCGCGCGCCGCGCGAACAACTGCAGCGCCTGATGGATCTGGCCGGCCAGCACCACAGGCCGGTGGTCGTAGTAGCTGCCCCACTGCTCGGCCTCGGCGCCGAGCCGCGCCGGGTCGGCGACGCCCAGCGTCAGCGGCGCGACGCCCAGGCGCAGGAACAGCGAGCGCAGCTCCTGCGTCAGCGTGCCGACCACCCAGCGAAAGCCCTGCGCCGCGAGGTGCGGGCCGAGGATCACGATCAGGCGCCGGCCTTCGCCGGCGCGCGTCGCCGCCAGATGACCCACTTCGACGATCTGAGCGCGCGGCGGTGCCGGCGCGAGCAGCGTCTCGACCGGCGCCGGCAGGTAGCGTTCGAGGAACAACGCGCCCCGATCCGCAGGCCGGTAGCCGGCCGCGGCCACGATCGCGCCGTCGGCGTCGCGCAGCGCGACCAGCACCGGCGCGAATGCCTGCACGTCGGCGCCATAGCGCCGGCGGTAGACGTCGCGGATGTAGCCCTCGATCTCGGCGCGCCCGCGCTGGCCGGGCAGGCAGGTCTGCAGGCGCGGCGCCGCTGCGGATTCGCGGGTGACGGGCGGCGGGCGATCGGACGGCGAGCGGTACAACAGCGAGGGCAGCGTGGTCATGCGCCGATCGTCGCGGCGCTGCATTTGCGCGGCCTTAAGCTGCCCGTCCGCACACGCCGCGAATTGTCACGAAGTGCTAACGCGCCGCATTTCGCGCCGGCCCGGCACCGCGTCGTGCGAGGGAATAGCCGGGCGCGCCGCGCCGTATTCGCATCTCTCACCCCGCTGACTGGAGACCACGATGAAGACGTCGTTTCGCGTTTCTGCCGCCGCGCTGCTGGCGTGCACGCTGCCGCTCGGCGCCGCCGCGCAGGGCATGGCCAAGGACGGCATGCTGGTCGGGCCCAACGGCATGACGCTCTACACCTTCGACAAGGACGCCGGCGGAAAGAGCGCCTGCAACGGCCCCTGCGCGACCAACTGGCCGCCGCTGATGGCCGACGCCGGCGCCGCGGCCAAGGGCGACTGGACCGTCGTGACGCGCGACGACGGCAAGAAGCAGTGGGCCTACAAGGGCAAGCCGGTGTACTACTGGGTCAAGGACCAGAAGCCGGGCGACAAGACGGGCGACGGCGTCAACAGCGTCTGGCACACGGCCAAGCCGTGACGGCGTGACGCGCCGGCGTCACGCGGCAACGCTGCGCGGCACCGGAAAGCGCAGCGCCACCGTGGTGCCGCCGGCCGAGCTGTCGACGCTGACCTCGCCGCCCAGCACCTGCGCGCGCCGCCGCATGCCCGGCAGGCCGCGCCCGGGCGGGCGCGCG
>Ga0138256_10006683_pt1 | contig 12197 bp, 9 predicted proteins | sample KNB2016incub_MG_FD_105486 | JGI IMG/M metagenome (GOLD analysis project Ga0138256, IMG submission 105486) | Active sludge microbial communities from wastewater in Klosterneuburg, Austria - KNB2014incub_MG | ecosystem: Engineered > WWTP > Activated sludge > Unclassified | place: Austria... | reverse complement strand
TAGCCTCTTTTCGGTTTGATCTTTCGTTTTTGATTCCTTTTGCTGCTGGAAATTTTATTTACATTGGTGCGTCCGACTTAATACCGGAAGTCAATAAGCATGAAAGTTTGATTTCTAATTTAAAGCATTTTTTGGCATTCGCAATTGGCGTTACTCTGATGTTAATTGTGAAAGTAACATTGGATTAGGTTTGTCCGCAGCATATTCGAGCTAACATTTGCTTGCCCAAAAAAGCGGGTCCAACGGTCCATGGAAATCCAATGGTCCATGGAAAAAGGAGACAATGGAATGGTTACGAAAGTTGAAATGAAAGAGCAACCAGAATTCTGTCCAACCCCGGAAATAAGCGAAAAGAAGGGTTTTTTCAGATATCCGGCCCATAAAGTTCTGGGTGTCTTTGATGCCGCCGAAAATGCGAGAGCGGTTATCGAAGCATTGAAGGCGAGAAAATTTACTGATAACGACATTGACATTTTCTGTGGTGAGGAAGGTGAGAGGCAGATTGATTTTAGCGGTGAGCGACATGGAATCCTTGCATCTTTTGTCCGCTCAATCCAGCAATTAAGCGCAGAAAGGATTTTTCTCGTAGAGTACAAAAAAGAGCTGAGCGCCGGACATTTTTTACTGGCTGTGCACGCGTCAGATACCGAAAGAAAAAAAGATGCGGCGGAGATAATGCATTTATTCAATGGACGGAGTGTTACCTATTTCGGAACCTGGTTGATAGAGAAAGTTGCCGATGAGCAAAGCCGGCCTAAGTCAGCGTCAGCGAATTCTTACGGTTACCGCCGTATAGTCGATCGGCCATTTGCCGATACTGTTGCACGCACAGCAGAAGCACTAAAGAAAGAAGGCTTTGGAGTTTTGACGGAAATCGATATAAAGGCGAAGTTGAAAGAAAAGCTCGATGTTGATTTTCAAAATTATGTAATTTTAGGGGCCTGCAATCCGGCGTTTGCCCACCAAGCACTGCTGGAAGAATTAGATCTAGGTTTGCTTCTTCCCTGCAACGTCATTATTTATGAACAGGACGAAGGATCGGTAGTTGCGGCGATTGATGCCAAAAAGATGATGTCCGTTGTTGAAAATCCGAAACTCGAGGCTGTTTCGGAAACAGTCAACGAAAAACTCCGGCGGGCGATCGAAAGTATTTGACTCGACAAGCATGCTTGAATGAAAGGACAGCACACAAAAATCATTTTCCGGGTGATTCTGCTCGTTGGCTTTTTTGCTCTGGCAGGTGGTCTTTTGTGGTTTTGGCTGCGACCTCCACAAGTTGCGATTACGGAAGTTACTGTGCGGGAAATCACGCCTTCGATTCAAGGTGTCGGAACAGTCGAGTCAAAAATTGTCGTGATAGTTGCGTCAAAAATTCCCGGCAAAATCATCTCTGTCGATGTAGATCAGGGGGACACTGTTTCTTTCGGGCAGGTTTTAGCCACCTTGGAGGATTCCGAATTACGGTCGGAAATCGAACGGGCGGAAGCAATACTTCAACGCTCGCGGTCGTCTGCGGAGGTTCAGCGAGCAGCGATACAACGAGCGCTTACCAACATTGAGGTACAGCGAGCCTCACTGCGTCGAGCCAACGCCGGCCTGCTGGCAGCGGACACCGCCATTTCGCGAACTCGAGCCCTGCAGCAGCAGGCCCAAATCAACGCCGACCGATGGATGAGGCTGGAACGAAGTGGCGATGTCCCTAAGATCGACGCTGAGGAACGTCTGACGCAAGCAAAGGCTGCCGCCGAAGATCTTAGGAACGCCGAGGCACAACGTGGTGCCGCCGCCGAGGACGTGAAGCACGCCGAAGGCCTCGTCGTGGCCGCAAGCGATGATGTGAAAACATTAAAAGAAGTACTAAAAGTCGCCGAACAAGACATTGTTATTTCCGAAGCCGCACGCAATTCTGCCAACGCTCGGAAAGCTGACGGCGTAATTGTCAGCCAAATAACGGGTTATGTTGTCAGCCGCGAATTAGAACCCGGTGCGGTGGTCAATCCGGGAACGCCGATTCTCAAAGTCGCCGACCCGACGACAATTTGGGCGACTGTTTTTATTGATGAAAGCAACTCAAAATCTTTTGAAGTCGGTGATCTTGCCGAAATCACTTTGCGTTCGATGCGGACGGGGAGTTTCCAGGGAAAAGTTGCACGGATTCGTCGGGAAAGCGACCGTGTAACCGAACAAATTGCGGTTGATATTTCGTTTGAGCGGATACCCGAAAATATCAGGCTCGGCGAACAGCTCGAAGCAATAATCCGACCAAAAGCAAGGACTTTAAAGGTTATTCCCGCATCTGCATTGATTCGCTCAAAAGAAGGAATCGGCGTTTGGCTGGTGGTTGAAAGTCGTTTGCAGTTTAGAAAAATACAAACAGGAATGGTTGATGCAAGCGGCTGGGCGGAAGTAATTTCAGGACTTGAAAGCGGAGATAAGGTTGTCGTTTCTCCAGGTAAAATATCCGACTTGAGCAATGAAGGTCGGAGAGTTTCAGTCGCAGCCGAAGAAGGAAAAGAAGAGCCGCAGGTAAAACAATGAACCTCGCACTCCATGATGTTGAATACCGTTTGGGTCGGTTTATTTTAACTGCGGTAGGTCTCGGTTTGCTTCTGACAACCGTGATGGCGATGAATGGAATTTACGCCGGAATGGTTGAGGATGCTTTGAGCATTGTTCGTGCCCCAAACGTTGATTTATGGGTTGTGCAAAAAGATACCAATGGTCCTTTTGCGGAGAGTTCGCGGGTTCCCGAAGATCTTTATCGCAATATCCTCGCGGTTTCGGGGGTGAGCGAAGCGAGTCCTGTTGCGTATCAATTGTTGCAGCTTGAACATGAAGAAAAAATTCTGCGGCTTCAAGTCATCGGGTATCGTTTGGGTGGTCTCGGGGGTCCGCCGGCGATCGCGGCGGGGCGACCGATTCTCAAAAGCCGCTATGAAATGGTGGTTGACCGCAAAGCCGGTGTTTTGCTTGGAACTCAATTCAAATTCGGACGAATAACTTTAGAGGTTGTCGGATTGACGGAAGGCGTTGTTTCAAATTCGGGAGATTCAGCCGCTTTTGTCACGCTTGAAGACGCACAGGAGCTTCAGTTTCTTAAATCCAATGAAGCGATTCGTAACGACCGGGCCCGTCTGCAATCGGATTTGTCGGAAAATCCTCAACTTGCGGGTGTTTCTGCCGAGAATCTTTCTTCGTTGCTACAAAGTTCACATATCGCAAATGTTATTTTAGTTCGGCTGGAATCGTGGGCAAATGCCGAGGAAGTCGCCCAAAATATCGCACGCTGGACACATTACAATGTTTTGACAACTCAGCAGCAAGAAGACTTTTTAGCAAAAAATGTAATCGAAAGAGCGAGACAGCAAATCCTTTTATTCCGCATAATTCTCTTGATTGTGGCGGCTGTTATTATTGCCCTCATTATTTACACGATGACACTGGAGAAAACCAGAGATATTGCAACCTTAAAAATTATCGGAGCCCCAAACTCAAAAATAGTCGGTTTGATTTTGCAGCAATCATTGATTTTAGGATTTCTTGGATTTGTGTTCGGAACCATAATTATTAGTTTAACTTACGAGTATTTTCCGCGTCGGCTCGTGTTGCTGGTCAGCGATCAAATAATGGTTTTTGGAATCGTCATCGGTATTTGTATCACCGCCAGTGGGATCGGCATACAAAAAGCTCTCAGCATTGACGCGACAACAGCAATGGCTGGAGGTGCGTAATACAACAAGTTTCGGCGGAAAACCTGACCAAAATTTTCGGGCAAGGCGATACGGAATTTGTCGCTCTGAAAAATGCCAGCATCACAGTCGAAGCCGGAGAAGTTGTCGCCTTGATGGGACCTAGCGGTTCCGGCAAGACCACACTTTTACGGGCGATTTCTCTGATTGATCCGCCGACACGCGGAAAGATCGAAATCGCCGGTGAATTGATTTTTGAGGAAAGTAGTGTCTTGATTGACGACCGTCTTTTACGTCGGCAGCGAATGGGGATCATTTTTCAATCCTACAATCTGATTCCTTTTCTGACCGTGGTAGAAAATGTTGCTCTTGTTTTAACTCTAAACGGCGTTTCAAACCGGGAATCGTTAAAACGTGCAAGAGCATTATTGGAAAGACTTGATTTAGGACATCGTGCCGATATTTACCCAGCCACGCTTTCGGGAGGCGAGCAGCAGCGAGTGGCGGTTGCTCGTGCCGTAGTTAACGATCCTGCAGTTATTCTTGCCGATGAGCCAACCGCCGCCCTCGACAGCGAACGCGGTAAAGCCGTAATGGATTTGTTACGAGAACTCGGACATGAAAAGAAAGCGGCTGTCATTGTCGTTACCCACGATGAGCGAATGGTCAAGGGATTTGACCGCATCTATCACTTAAACGATGGTGTTCTGACGGTTGAACATTTAAATCAAAACGGCGGAGACGGGTAACAAATCATTCATTAGAATTGAACTCAAAACGAGCACCGGATACGGAGGCTTAGACCTCACAGAAACTAGAAAAGTCGAATTTGCGCGAGTTGTGTAAGTACGCCTTCAATTCTCTAGCCACGGATTTCCATGAAAACAGCAATTAACTACAAGCTAACCTTGGTTAGTGCGGGTCATACTAAAATTTCAACTTCCCTCATCGGCTGTTCGGAGTCTCAGTAAGGTTTCACATGGACGATATTTTAGCGGCAAGATCACAGATGGCTATGTCGCTCGGCTTTCATATTATCTTTGCGGCAATCGGGATTGCGATGCCACTTTTGATGGTCATTGCCGAATGGCGTTGGCTCAAAACCGGGCAAGAAGTTTACCTGACTTTGACAAAGCGTTGGGCGAAAGGGACGGCGATCTTATTTGCGGTCGGGGCGGTTTCGGGAACGGTTCTTTCGTTTGAATTGGGATTGCTTTTTCCGACGTTTATGGAATATGCAGGACCGATTTTCGGAATGCCGTTTTCGCTTGAGGGGTTCGCCTTTTTTACCGAAGCCATCTTTCTGGGAATTTATCTTTACGGTTGGGACAGGATCTCGCGGCGGCTGCATTTATTTTCCGGCGTGATGGTCGCCTTTAGCGGAATGATGTCGGGCGTTTTTGTCGTTTTGGCAAATGCCTGGATGAACTCGCCAACTGGATTCGATATCGTGAACGGGCAAGCCGTCAACATTGATCCGATAAAGGCTGCGTTGAGCCCGATGGCGTTCACGCAGGTTCTCCATATGACGATTGCGGCTTACGCGGCAACAGGATTTTTGGTTGCGGGAATCCACGCCTTTATGCTTTTACGTGATCGAGAAAATATCTTTCACCGCAAGGCTTTAGGAATTGCCCTGACTGTCGGCGGCATCACCGCATTTCTGATGCCGCTCACTGGAGATTTGAGTGCCAAAGCGGTTGCCAAATATCAGCCCGTCAAACTTGCCGCAATGGAAGGTCAATTTAAGACCGAAAAAGCCGCTCCGCTCAGAATTGGCGGAATTCCTGATGAGGAGGCCCGCGAAACCAGATATTCGATCGACATTCCGTATCTTTTGAGTTTTCTTGCCTTTGGAGATCCGAATGCCGAAGTCAAAGGATTGGACGAGTTTCCCAGAGAAGACCACCCGCCTGTCGCAATAGTTCATTTTGCTTTTCAAATTATGGTCGGATTGGGTACGGCAATGATGTTGGTTTCTCTCTGGGCGGCGTTTTTGTGGTGGCGAAACAAACGAAAACTTCCCGAAAATAAATGGCTTCTGCGTTCTCTTGTGCTACTGGCTCCGGCGGGGATGATCGCCATCGAAGCTGGTTGGACCGTTACGGAAGTGGGGAGACAGCCGTGGATAATTTATGGAGTAATGAGAACCAAGGATGCCGTCACCCCAATGCCGGGGCTGGTCGTGCCCTTCTTGTTTTTCACCGCTCTGTATATTTTGCTGGCGATTGCCGTCGCTTGGCTTTTGTATCGTCAGGTAGCGATGAGCCCGATGATAATTGACGAAAATCAGCCAAGCAGCAAGGAGGGGTCAAATGTCCCTTGAAGTGCTGGTCGCCGGATTTTTAGTTGCTGCTCTGACGATTTACGCACTGCTCGGCGGGGCGGATTACGGTGGCGGTGTCTGGGATTTGTTTGCCGTTGGGAAACGGGCCAAAGATCAGAGAGACCTGATCGCTCACGCTATCGGTCCGATCTGGGAAGCCAATCATGTTTGGCTGATACTCGCGTTGGTTATCCTTTTCGTCGCTTTTCCGAAAGCAAACGCGGCAATTTCGACTGCTCTACATATTCCATTAACGCTCATGCTGGTTGGAATCGTTTTGCGCGGAGCAACGTTTACGTTTCGAAGTTATGATTCGCAAAAAGACAGCGTCCAAAGGCGATGGAGTCTAATTTTTTCTATTTCAAGCGTTATCACACCGATCTTCTTAGGAATAAATGTCGGGGCGATTGCTTCGGGGAAAATTGTTTATGAGAACGGCATTCTGAGAAATGGATTTTTTAGTTCCTGGTTTGCCGTATTTCCGTTTGCTGTCGGGGTTTTCACCTTGACACTATTCGCATTTTTAGCCGCGGTCTATTTGACAGTTGAAGCGGAAAGCGAAGAACTGCAAGAAGATTTTCGCTATCGGGCTTTGTTTTCGGGAATCTTGTTGGGTGGATTGGCGTTAGCGGTCTTTTTACTCGCTAAAGACGGCTCGCCTCGAATTTATGAAGGTCTCTGGTCAAGTTGGTATTCGTTCCCGCTCCACGGCTTAACCGCAATTTGTGCGGTCGGAGCGTTGGTCACGTTGTCGAAAAGAAAGTATCATGCCGCACGGGTATTCGCCGCCGGACAGGTTGTCTTTATCATTTGGGGATGGGCGGTTTCGCAGTTTCCATATATCGTCGAGCCGAAAATTACAATCGAATCGGCCGCCGCACCAAAGATCACGCTTCAGCTTCTCGCAGGAGCTTTGCTCGCAGGCTCTATTTTTTTATTCCCCATAATTTACTTTCTCTTCCGAATTTTTAAGGGAAGCTTAATCTTGCCCAAAAAGAAGAATCACCCGTAAAACCTCGACGCCGAATCATTTAACTCTTCAACATTTGCGCTCACATCTATAACCGTATTACTATACAGTTATAGATATTCGTTGAACAATTGGCGATTATAGTAAAGATTCATATGCAGGGGACAAAGAATCAGCCAGGTATCCGTAAGGAAGAGACAAAAGTCTGGCATTCCAACGAACTTGGGCAGATCGAATGTTTACGGGCGAATTATGTGACGCACTCCTTTGCCCGGCACACGCACGACGGTTTCGCCATTGGAGTGATCGAGCGGGGAATTGAACTGTTCAATTATCGTGGCAAAAAGAATCGGGCGGGAAATGGTCAAGTGATCTTGATCAACCCTGGCGAGGTGCATGACGGACAAGGCGAGGGAACGGACGGTTGGGCGTTCAGCATCTTTTACGTTGACCCGAAAGTTTTGAAGCGGGCCGCCATGGAAATTACCGGCAAAGCTTCGATTCCTTTTTTCAAGGAGGCGGTCGTTGATGACAGGATTTCTTCGGGCAAACTTTTGGGTCTTCATCGCACCCTCGAAAACTCCAGCTCTCTTCTCGAAAGGGAATCATCTATCTTGGCGACGTTTGCGGAATTGATTTCCCGGCAATCTTCACTCCGCCCGATGTCCGCATCAACGGACCGCGAGCCGAGGGCGATTCTGCGGGCAAAGACCTACATCGAGGAAAACTATACGGAAAATTTTTCATTGACGGAACTGGCATCATTCGCCCATTTGAGCCGGTTTCATCTGATCAGGGTGTTCAAGAAACACATAGGGCTCTCGCCGCATGCCTATCTGGAACAAATTCGAATCAATCGAGCCAAAGATCTGTTGAAATCGGGCTCTCCGATCGCTGATGCAGCGTACGAACTCGGGTTTGTTGACCAAAGTCATCTTACGAAAACCTTCAAAAAGTTTGCGGGAACAACGCCTGGTCAATATGAAAAAGATTTCCGCCCATCAAGCTAAGCAGTTTGCGATCGCCTGTTGCTTTCCCGATTCGGTAAAACAATGGAGCACCAACTTCGAGTGAGGGATCCTAGTTCTAAGATTTGTTTAAAGAGGCTCATCGTTTTTCCCTGGATCCGCGCAAGAAGCGCGGGTTTTTTGTTTTGCCCATCCATAACGTTTTTTTTGAATGCAAATAAGCGGCAGAAAAGTTGCCGTAAATGAAAGGGATGAACATGGGCTACCAACGTGTGTCGCGAAAGAAGCCATGCCGGATCTGCGGCAAAACGGATTGGTGTAGCACCACGGTAGGTCAGAATATTTCTTTTTGCGCGCGTTCGTGGAAAAACGCGGATAGACTTAGTCGCAACGGCTGGGGGATTTATTACCACGGCACCGAAAAACGCCGCTGTTCAAATTATGCGATTTCCGCAAAGCCGAGGTTCCGCCCAAAACAACTTCCGAAACTTCCGATGGCTCCGATAGATCTCAGAAATAAGATCTATCAAAAAATGATTCAGGTTTCGCCGTTATCTGATGGTAATAATTTGGGCCTTGGAAGTGCACGGTTCAACGGTCAAACTCAAGAGTTGAATCGCTACGGTATACTCCCGAAAGCGGTTATCGAACGGCATCGACTCGTTCGATTACTTACTGAATCATTGGTAAATGACAACACTGGGGTTCTTGAATTCAAGGGTGTGCCCGGATTCTGGCGAGATTCGAACGGAGGTTTACGACTGGCCTACGACTTTGACTCCGCTGACGATCTGCTACTGATACCCTTTTATGATTCGGATCGTTTAATTCAGGCTTGCCAGATACGAATTATGCGGCAATTCCCGAACACATCTGGAAAGTATCTCTGGCTTTCGTCAATCGGGCTGCGGGACGGATCTGGTCCGGGCACTCCCCTCCACCATGAAGGTGCTGTGAGTTTCAAAGAGAAAACGATCGAGAAAGTTTTGGTTACAGAAGGCGCATTAAAGGCTGCTACCGTTCAAGCATTTCTACCAGATCGATACGTAGTCGGAAACAGCGGTGTAGCCACTTCTCACCGAGAGATCGTCAAGACTGCTCGGAGAAAGATCTTGGAAATTGCCTTCGATGCCGACTGCTTTACGAACCCGCACGTCGCAAGGGCCCTTGGGTCACTCATCGCTCTACGGACTAGAGAGCAGCAGTTCTTGTCTTACGACCACCCGACCACACTTCTTACTTGGGACAGACGCTTCAAAGGTATTGACGATGCATTGATCGCGGGATCAACAGTCAAAAATCTCCATTTTTCTGAATGGTTGAGTTCGCTGACGCCTGACTGCTTTGAAGCGGTAAACCATCAACTCGCAGGAATTTCTCTATAAAAATAGGCGGTTGGCAGTTCGCGTCATGTGCGAGCCAACTGTTTCTAAAGACCTACTTACATGCCCCATTGAGCGAGTCGCCAAGATCGCAGACAGCCAGTTGCCGATCTCGAATAGGGAACTGATCGAACTCTGCAAGGAACATGGGTTTGAGTCTAGCGTCGATTCACATATCTTCCATGAGATAGCCGAGACCGCACTGAACTCACTCATTCAGAAAAAATATGGACGCTACCTGCTTGCTGCGCTGGATCCGGTCGATGCCGTTTCGACCATATTACGAACCCTGCAGAAACGATTACCAACGCAGACATGGCGAAGTGAAACGCAGATAACTTATCAGCAGTTTTCCACGCCCGCCGCGATCGCATACCTCGCAGCATATCTTCTCAATATTCAGCCCGGCGAGACGGTTCTTGAACCGTCGTGCGGAACCGGAAGTCTCGCCGTATGGGCCGAAGCGGCGGGAGCAAGTGTAATCGCCAACGAAATCGACCCGAGAAGGCGGGTGCTAGCTCAAACCCTGGGATTTGAGACGTATGGCTTTGATGGAGAATTCATCGATGATCTGTTGCCGGGGCATTTGATTCCCGATGTGGTTCTCGCCAATCCACCATTCTCATCAAGCGCGGGACGAGTCCAGAGAAATAGCATCGAATACGGTTTCCACCATGTTGACTCTGCCTTGCGAAGACTTAAAAACGGCGGAAGGTTCGCTATTATACTTGGCGAGAATGGCTCACCGAGATCCCGCCATGGCCACCGATTCTGGGACTATCTTCATCCGGAGATCCAATTGCGGGCCTTTGTCGAACTGCCGGGAAAAGAGTTTTATCCCAACGGCACAAGTGTAGAGACGACGCTAATCATCGGAACGAAACCGAGTTTTCTTCAGAATGCTTCATCGGCTGAGATCGGGCGGGTTCCTCATAGTGTCGCTACATCGGTTGAGCACGCATTCGAGAAAACACTGACACTGAATATCCGTTTCTGATCCAAAGACAAAATAAATGTACTCAATCCAAGAACAGGGTTCGGAAGAATTTCCTGCGCCCATGATCGCTTTAGGTCATCCAATCTCGACGGTTGAACAAACAACGAGCGATCCGGACATTCAAATCTATTCTCCAAGATATGTTCTCGGCGGTTCACCACACCCTGGCGTGATCGTGGAACCGCCGGGACTCGCAAACGTCGAACCGCCTCCAATACGCTATCGCCCGCGACTGCCAAAGTATCTCTCCGACACGGGAAAACTCTCCGCAATGCAATTGGAGCGGATCATCTATGCTGGCCAAGCGCACGAACAGAGACTGGCTGATGGAGCACGTGCCGGCATAAGCATTGGCGACGGAACCGGAACCGGCAAGACGGCGACGCTTGCGGGAATCATTCTGGATAACTGGTTTCAGGGAAGACGTCGATCTGTTTGGTTTTCTGTAAAAGCTGATCTGATCGAAGCTGTCTCGGATGAGTTCAAAAGACTGGGGCTGACGCCGCCGATCAAGCTGATTAACGACTTTCCAACCGATCAGGAGATAGACATCCGGAACGGCATTGTCTTTTGTACGTATCGCTCACTAATAGCCAGATCGAAAAAGGGTAACAAAAGGATCGAGCAAATAACCCGTTGGCTTGGACCAAGCGGAGTTGTGATCTTCGATGAAGGTCACAAAGCGAAATACGCATTTGCGGATGACCGCGGCAAATCGACACAGACCGGAGCTGCAGTACTTGAGATCCAGAATCCTGAGAAGTTTCCGGATGTGAGAATTGTTTATTCCTCGGCAACATCGGCAGGTGAGGTACGACACCTCGCTTACATGTCACGGCTTGGTCTGTGGGGAGATGGAACAAACTTTCCCCTAGGCTTCGAGCAGTTCGCTGAAGAGATCGAATCTGGAGGTGTCGGTGCTCTGGAGATGGTGTGTCGTGACCTTAAGGCGATGGGACGCTACCTGTGCGGCAATCTGAGCATGGGAACCGACCCCGAGTCGGGCTTGTCGGTCGAGTTTCAAGAGGTCATTCATAAACTCACGCCTGCCCAGCGGATGATGTACGACAATATGGCCCAGGGCTGGCAGGAAGTCTTTAGGAATATCCATCGAGCTCTAGATCTAACCAACTCAGGCAAAGCCACCCGAAGCAGCGCTGTCAATCAGTTTTGGGCCGAACATCAAAGGTGTTTTCGCAATCTCATTACTGCCTTCAAAGTTCCCACGCTTATCCGCGAGATCGAGGAAGCTCTTAGCAGAAAAGAATCGATCGTCGTTTCGATAACGGGAACGGGTGAGAGCCAAACCAAGAAGCAGATAGAACGTGCCGCAGATCAGGACGAGGCTATCGACAGCCTCGATTTCAGTCCGAGAGAAACCCTAACAAGACTCGTGGCAAACTGTTTTCCGACAGCGTGTTTTCAGGAAAGAACCAACCCTTACAGCGGAACAGTCGAGTACATTCCGCTCCTTCACCCTGATGGCGATCAGGTCGAGAGTCGTGCAGCTTTGCAATTGCGAGCAGAGCTATTGGACAAGCTGTCCATTCTGGAAGTCCCGGAGCATCCGCTTGATCAACTCGAGAACTACTTCGGGATTGAGAATATCGCCGAGATGACCGGCCGTAAGAAACGTCTTATCCGGACGACAAGCGGGACGTTGGAATATAGACCACGGCAACTTGCTGGTGTTCCATCGAAGCTCATCAACCTCCACGAGAAGAATGCCCAGAGATATGTCCTTCCACTGTCGAGCAGATCAGAGAACTACGTGGAATGGGACTCGTCAATATCGCACAGCACGGGCGCCAGAGATTCTTTCTTCCACAGGAATCACCAGGGCTCGCTCTTGAAAAAGTCTTGTT
>Ga0138256_10006682_pt1 | contig 12198 bp, 12 predicted proteins | sample KNB2016incub_MG_FD_105486 | JGI IMG/M metagenome (GOLD analysis project Ga0138256, IMG submission 105486) | Active sludge microbial communities from wastewater in Klosterneuburg, Austria - KNB2014incub_MG | ecosystem: Engineered > WWTP > Activated sludge > Unclassified | place: Austria... | reverse complement strand
GCTCTGCCGGGGCGCTCTGCTCGGGGGCGCCCTCGGCCGGCGCGCCCGCAGCCGCCGCGCGCTCGATCACCGCAGAGGCTTCCGCCTCGGGCTCGAGCACCAGCGGTGACAGCTCGCCCGGCGGGGGCCGACGCGAGCGGCGTTCTTTCCTGCGCTCGGCCATCACGCGATCGATGAAGCGCTTGGTGGCGGCGTCGAAACGGCGGAAGCGCACGCGCAGCCCGCCGGGGCGCTCGCCTTCGGCGGCCACCAGCTTGTAGACCTTGCCCTCGGCGCGGATCGGCCGGCTGCCGTCTTCGAGCACGATCTCGAATCGCACCACGGTGTCTTTGGGCAACGCGGGCTGCTCGATCAACAGCACGGCTTTGTCGTCGACGCTCCACGCCTCGGCAGCGAGGTAGGCGTCCTCGTCGGCATACGGGCGGTGGACACGCAGAACGACGGGTTCCGTCACGGCGGGTTCCTCGACTTTTACCGAGTCCGTCGCTGCGAAGCAATTGGGAGCATGGAAGCGTGACGCGGGCCGCCGGGTCGTCGTGGTCGAGCCCTGTGTTACGCTGCCGCCGCCGCATGACTGGTCGGAAGGTCCTGGTGTTGGGCTCGGGCGGGCGCGAGCACGCCCTGGCCGATGCGTTGCTCGCGTCCCCTTCGGTGGCGCGGGTGGTGGTGAGCCCCGGCAACGCGGGCACTGCGACCCCGCCCGCCGGGCTGCCGCCGGGCAAGACCCTGGTCAGCAGGGCCGGTGCCCCGCTCGACGTGGCGCGGGACGAGCGGCCCGATCTGGTGGTGGTGGGGCCCGAGGCGCCGCTCACCGAGGGTCTGATCGATCAGCTGAGCGTCGAGGGGTTCCTGGCTTTCGGCCCGTCGCGGCGTGCCGCAGCGCTCGAGGGTTCCAAGGCGTTCATGAAGGCGGTGGCGGCGCGCCACGGGCTCCGCACGGCCCGCTTCGAGAGCGTCACCGACGCGGCCGCGGTCGAGGGCGTGGTGCACAGCTTCGAGCGCGCGCCGGTGGTCAAAGCCGACGGCCTGTGCGCGGGCAAAGGTGTGGTGGTCGCGGCGACTCACGACGAGGCCATCGTGGCGGCCCGCGACATGCTCGCTGGGCGGTTCGGTCCCGCGGGCACCACGCTGGTGATCGAGGAGCAGCTGGTGGGGCAAGAGGCCAGCGTGCACGCCATCTGCGACGGCGAGCGCGCCTTCGTGCTGCCGGCGGCTCAGGATCACAAGCGCATCTTCGACGACGACCGCGGTCCGAACACCGGCGGCATGGGCACCTATGCTCCGGCCCCGCTGATCACGCCGGCGCTCGCCCAGCGCATCGAGCGTGAGCTGATCCAGCCCGCCGTGGCGGGCATGGCGGCGGACGGCATTCCGTTCCGCGGAACGTTGTTCGCGGGGCTGATGATCACGCCCGAGGGTGAGCCGTACCTGCTCGAATTCAACGTGCGCTTCGGTGACCCCGAGACCCAGGTGCTGATGAGCGTGCTCGACGGAGACGTGGCAGAGCTCTTGGCGAGCGCGGCGCGCGGTGCTCTTCGACCCGAGGTGGTGAGCGTCGCGCCCCGCCATGCGGTCTGCGTGGTGCTCGCGGCGCCGGGCTATCCCGACACTCCTCGGGTGGGCGTGGCGATCACCGGGCTCGACCGCGCCGCCGCCATCGATGGCGTCCGCGTGTACCACGCCGGCACGCGCGTCGAAGCGGGCGCGGTCGTCACCGCCGGCGGCCGCGTGCTGGGGGTGACGGCCCGCGGCTCGACGCTGGCCGAGGCTCACGACCGGGCCTATCGCGCCGCCGACACCATCGAGTTTGCCGGCAAGCAGATGCGCCGCGACATCGCGCGGCGCGCGCTTTCGCCATGAGCGACCCGTTCGACGCCGCCCTCGAGGTGCTCGCAGCCGGCGGGGTCGTGGCCGCGGCGACCGAGACCCTGTTCGGGCTCCTGGCGGACGCCGGCTCGCCAAGCGCGGTGGCGCGCGTGGCCGCCCTCAAGCCTCGTGACGACAAGGCGTTCCCGCTGATCGTGTCGTCGCGCGAAAGCTGGGCAGCGCTGACCTTGGCGATTCCGGAAGCGGCGTCGGCGCTGGCCACGGCATTCTGGCCGGGGCCGCTCACGCTCGCCATTCATGCTGGTCCCGGGCTCGATTCGCGGCTGGTGAGCGCCGGCACGGTGGCGGTCCGGCTGCCGGCTGCTTCCCCCGCGGCGGTGCTCGTGGCCCGCTTCGGCCGACCGCTCACCGCCACCAGCGCGAACCCGAGCGGCCTGCCGCCCAGCGCCGACCCCGCGGTCGTGCGGCGCTACTTCGCCGAGGCCATCGCCGCCGGTGAGTTGTTCGTGCTCGACGAGCCCGCTCCGGGCGGGCCGCCCTCGACCGTGGTGGTGGTGAAGGGCGCCGAGATCGAAATCGCGCGTGAGGGCGCCATCAGCGCCGACCGCGTGCGGCGAGCCGTGCAGGGCCTGGCGCGCTAGGCAAACAGCGCTGTATGCGCCTTCGGCCATCCTGTAAGATCGCGGTCCATGGTCGATGTCGCGCCACTTGCTCCGCTCGCCTACGCTCCCGATCTGCTGCCGCGGGTCGTGGCGCCGCCGTACGACGTGATCGACCCGGCGCTGCGACAGGCGCTGTCGGCCCGCGACCCCCGCAACGTCGTGCACGTCGACTTGCCGGCCGGGGAGGGGGCAAAGAAGTATGACGAGGCCCGCCGTCTGATGGCGGAGTGGCAGGCGGGCGGCGTGCTTCGGCGCGAGAAGCAGCCGGCCTTCTGGCGCTACGAGCAGACCTTCGATCCGCCGGGCGGCGGCCCGCGTCGCTCGCGGCACGGCTTCTTCGCACTGGTGCGGGTCGAGCCCTATTCGTCGCGCGTGATCTTGCCGCACGAGCGCACCCTCACCGGGCCGAAGCTCGATCGGCTCGAGCTCGGGCGTGCCACGCGCACGGCGCTGTCCCCGGGGTTCATGCTCTACTCGGACCCCGCGCGGGCGCTGGACGCTCACCTCGACGGCGGCGAGCTCTTCGCCGATTTCTCCACCGACGACGGAGTGCAGCACCGCCTGTGGCGGGTGAGCCGCGCCACCGCCGTGGTGCGGATTGCCGCTGCTCTGGCCGACGCGAGCCTCCTGATCGCCGATGGGCACCATCGCTACGAGACGGCGCTGGCGCTCTCGGGCGAGATCGACGCCGAGGCCCGCGCTGCCGGGCGCCACGTGGCCGAACGGGCAGAGCACCACTACTTCCCCGCGCTCTTGGCCAATGGCGACGATCCCGGGCTCTTGGTCTTCCCGACGCACCGGCTGGTGCACTCGCTGCCTCGGGCCGACTTCGCGACGGTGGTGCTGCGAGCCGAAGAGCTGTTCGCGGTGACTCCGGCCAGTGGCCCCATCGACGACCTGCTCGCGGCCCTCGCGCGGGCACCGGACGACTCGCTGTGCGTGGTCGCGCCCGACGGGCGCGCGGCGCTCTTGGTCGCCCACCGCGACGTCGATCTCGAATCACACCCCGTGCTGGGCAAGCGCCCCGCGGTGCTGCGGCAGACGGCCGTGACGCTGCTCCACGACGGTCTGCTCGAGCACGTGCTGGGCATCTCGCCCGAGGCGCAGGCCGCCAAGACCAACATCCGCTACGTGCAGGACGCGCGCGCCGGCGTGGCCTCGCTCGAGGCGGGCGAGAGCCAGCTCTTGTTCCTGATGAAGCCCACCCCGGTCAGCGTGGTGCGGGCGGTGGCCGAAGCCGGAGAAGTGATGCCGCAGAAGTCGACCTTCTTCCATCCGAAGGTGCCCACGGGTCTGTTCTTCCACACGCTCGATCCCGCCCGAAGCGTCAGCTGACGCGTCCTTGACGCGGCGCAGCACAGGGGGTAGGTGAGGCTCGCGCGTGCGTCGCGCGCCCGAGTCGTTTCGGGCCCGATCGCCCGCGCCTGGAGCTGACCCATGCGAGCGATGAACTTCAACGCCGGCCCGGCGGCGCTTCCCCTCTCGGCCCTCGAACGCGCTGCCCGCGAGCTCTTGGACGTCGAGTCGACGGGCATGAGCATCATGGAGCACAGCCATCGTGGGAAGACCTACGAGGCCATCCACAACCAGGCCATCGCGCTGGTGCGCGAGCTTCTGGGGGTGCCTGACAGCTACGACGTGCTCTTGCTGCAGGGCGGGGCGAGCCAGCAGTTCGCCATGGTGCCGATGAACCTGCTCGAGGCGGGCAAGAGCGCCGACTACGTGCTGACCGGCGCGTGGTCCCAGAAGGCCTACAAAGAGGCCAAGGTCCTGGGCAAGGTGCGGGTGGCGGGCTCCACCGAGGTGGACAAGAAGTTCACGCGCATTCCCAAGGCCACCGAGCTCGAGCTGGACGCCGACGCGGCCTACGTCCACGTCACCAGCAACAACACCATCTTCGGGACGCAGTTCCACGAGTTCCCCGCCACCGGCAAGGCTCCGCTGGTCGCCGACATGTCGAGCGACATCATGTGGAAGCCGATCGACGTCTCGAAATTCGGCCTGATCTACGCCGGCGCCCAGAAGAACCTGGGCCCCTCGGGCGTCACGCTGGTGATCGTCGACAAGGCCCTGACCGCCGCCGGTCGGAAGGACATCCCGGTGATCTTCCAGTACCGCACCCACGCCGACAACAACTCGCTCTACAACACGCCGCCGACCTTCGGCGTCTACCTGTTGCGCAACGTGCTCGACGCGGTGAAACAGGCCGGCGGGCTGCCTGCCATGGAGAAGCACAACCGCGAGAAGGCGGCGCTGCTCTACTCGGCCATCGACGCGCGCCCCGACTTCTATCGCTGCCCGGTCGACAAGGACAGTCGCTCGACCATGAACGTGGTCTTCACCTTGCCCACCGAGGCGCTCGAGGCCGAGTTCTTGGCCGAGGCGAGCCGCCGCAAGATGGTCGGCCTCAAGGGTCACCGCTCGGTCGGCGGCATCCGCGCCAGCATCTACAACGCGTGCAACAAAGAGTGGGTGCAGGGGCTGGTCGATCTGATGACCGAGTTCCAGAAGGGCCGCTGACTCACAAGCTTGGCGGGTCGAACCTCGCCGCGATGGTCTTGCCTTTGGCGTCGCGAACTCGGGTGCTGCCCGCGCTCAAGAAGGGCAGCGACCCGAGCACCATCACCGCGCCCACGCCCAGCGTGACGATGCCTGCGGTGCGGAGCGCGGGTTTGTCCTCGACCTTGCCGTAGCCCCAGAGGCCCATTCCCAATAGCGCCACCGGAATGCCGCCCGCGAAGCCGATGGTGCCCAGCTTGCGAGAGCTCTCACTGCCGCCGACGACCTTCAGGTTCGCCGTGCCCCGGCCGGCTTCGATGCGGAATGCGTTCGACGTGGACATCCCCCGGGCCGAGACCCGGGCGTCCATCCCCTCGACCCGCAACTTCTGATCGCAGGGTGCTCGGCACGCCACCTTCCACTCGCCGTCGTCGACGTAGCTCCTGAGCTCGAGCACTGCGTCGGGATAGTCGGCGAAGAGGTGGACGAAGGCGCTGTCGAGCGGGTCGGGCGCCGCGGCGTCGGGCGCCTTCGGCGCGCTCGGACCGGCCTCGACCGGCGCGGGCGGGGCCGCGGCGTCCAGCGCGGCAGGGGGGGCGGTCGCCGCATCGACCGATGCCTCGAGCGCCCCGCCGTCATCGGCGCCGGCATCTGGCGGCGGCGCCCCCGCGCCGAGCACGCCGAGGGCCATCAGGGACAGGCAGACGGGTCGGTACGGCGTGGCCATGCGAGGGCCGCATGGAACCCCGAGCGGCTGCTGGTCTGCAAGGCCTTGACCGGCGGCTGCTCGGGGGATACCCCGAGCGGCGTGGAGCCCGTCGTCGATCTTGCTCTGGGTGCGGACCATGTGCCGCTGGCCCGCGACATCGCCGAACGGGTGCGCTCGGCGATCACCCAGCCGGCGCTGCGCCGGGACTTCGATCGCATGCGTGGCGCCATCGGCATCGTCGCCGACGACGCCGACACGGCGCTGACGCTGCGCTTCGACTTCGGGCGGCTCACCATTCACGAGGGGCTGATCGGCGTGCCCACCGTGACCCTTCGCGGCATCACCCGCGGGCTCGAGGCGCTGTGCGAGCTGCCGGCGGTGCCGGCCCGTGGCATCGTGAAGTCGGGGCGCTCGCTGGCGCACGTGCTCGGGTCGCTCCGCGCCGGAAAGCTCAAGATCTACGGGTTGGCGTCCCACCCGCGCCTGGTGATGCGGCTGCTCCGCCTGCTGTCCGTCGAGCCGCGCTGACAGTGTGGGCAAGGGTATGTGTTTTGACCTCTGCGGCAGAGACCGCTAACGTAGCGGGAAGCTAGGCGGAATCTCTGGTGAGCCGTTACCGACTCCGGTTCTTGCTGCAAGAAATCGATCTCCCCCAAGGTGACACCTTGGTCGGGCGGAGCGCCACGTGTCACGTCACCATCGAGGATCCGCTGGTGTCGCGGCAGCACGCGCGGTTTCGCATCGAGGGGGCGCGGGCCACGGTCGAGGACCTGGGATCGCGCAACGGCCTGATCATCAACGGTCGCAATGTGAAAGGCATCGCGGACCTGTCGGACGGCGACCGCGTCCGCATCGGCACCCAAGAGCTGGTGTTCTGCGTGGTGCGCGCCCCGTCGAAGACCGGCGCCACCGCCGGCACCCGACCCACCGGGTTCATGTGCCACTGCGCCGCCTGCGGCCTGCCCTACCCGATGGAGTCGCCGCAGTGCCCGAGCTGTGGCTCCCGCGAGCGCATGGACGAAGACACCGTGAGCGGCGTGGTCGGCGAGCCCAACCGCAACTGGACCCTCGAGCTCTTGGTCGAGGTGCTGCATCGCGCGGCGTCGCTGCACCGCTGGGACGACGTCGACCGAATGCTGCGCCGCTCGCACGCGAACATCGAAGAGCGAGTGCGCGGCGGCCAGCCGGTGGAACGCGAGCACCTCGACCGCCTGGCCGAGGCGGCCGCGCGGCTGGCCGAAGAGCGCAAGGACGCCGAGTGGGGCAACTGGCTGCTCGACGTGTACGCCGCGCTCGGCATGGTGCCCCATCCGAGCATCACCGTGCGGCTCTCTACCCTGCCGCCGCTGGCGCGCAAGTCGCTGGCACCCGCCGCCAACCGAGTGCTCGAGAGCGTCACCGCGCGGGGCGGCCCCAGCGAAGAAGACCGCGCTGGCTTCCAATCGATCGAGTCGCTGTCACTCACGCCCCCCGACGCCTGAATGGGCTACGTCCTCCGGTACGGGCAGCACCACATCGCGTTGCGCCCCGGGCGCTTCGTGATTGGCCGGGCGGGAACGGCGGAGCTTGCCATCGACGACCCGCTCGTGTCGCGCCGGCACGCGGCGCTGGTGGTGACCGAGGCCGGGGTGAGCCTCGAGGATCTGGGCAGTCGCAACGGGGTCTCCGTGAACGACGCCCCGGTCTCGGGTAGCCAGCCCCTGGCGCCCGGCGATCGGATCCAGATCGGCAGTCAAGAGATGCTGCTGATGAGTGACGCGCCCGCCCCGCACTCGCGGGGGCGAGCCGCTCCCACCGCCCGCTTCTCGGTATTCGGCGTCATGGGGACGCTGGCCGAGAAGGCGTTCGGGCTCGGCCACGCCGACGAGGCGGAGCGACTGCTCAGCGCACCGCTCGAAGACATTCTGACCCGAGCGGAAGCGGGGAAACCCGCCGACGCCGAGACCAACGCGCAGGCCGCCGCCTTCGCGACCCGTCTGGCGATGGCGACCGGCAAGGGAGTGTGGGTGGACTACGTGGTGCGCCTCTACCACGCGATCTCGCGACCCCTGCCGGGCCCGGTGGTGGACGCGCTGCACGAGGCGCTCCGCAAGGTGAGCGCCATCGATCTCCAGCGCTTCCGTAGGTATGTCGACGCGCTGCGCGCGATGGCACCGGATCTGGGCCCGAGCGAGCGCTTCTTGGTGAGCCGGATCGAGGGCCTGGAGCGCGTAGCCGCCGCGCGCTGACGCTCGAACCCCTGGCATTGCCGGCGGGGTCGGCTATGGTCCCCCGAGACCCCGTGACCCAAGGCCGGCGCACCGACCCGATGATGAAAGAGCCCGTGATCACCGAGGGATCCGTGCGCTTTTCGCTGGCGTACCGCGGGCATCGTTTCGAGCTTCGACCGGGAACGCTGGTGATCGGTCGCGGAACGGGCTGTCAGCTCGTGCTCGACGACGCCTTGGTCTCGCGAAAGCACGCCGAGATCGAGGTCGGCGTGGGCAGAGCAACGCTGGTCGATCTCGGCAGCGTCAACGGCGTGTTCGTCAACGGGATTCGAATGAGCGGCCGTCAGTCGCTGGTGGACGGTGACAAGATCCTGATCGGCCAGCAAGAGATCAGCGTGCTCGCCTCGCACGCGCCGTCGGTCTTGCCCGAGTCCCCCACGGGGCGGCTCTCCGTCGAGACACTGGTCGGGATCGAGTCTCCGCTGGTTCCCCAGGCTCGCCGCGACGACGAGGCGGAGCCCACGCACCAGGGCGACGCGCTCGCGCTGCTCGGCGGAGTGGTGGACAAGGTGCTCGCGCTCGGAAGGGGCGACGAGGCAGAGCGCATCATCGGGCCGTACCTGCGCAACTACCTCGCGGCGGCGCAGAAGGCGAACGCCACCAGCCCCGATGCGGCCGAGAAGGCCGTGGGCTATGCCATGAAGCTGGCGACCGCGACTCGCAAGGGCGAGTGGATCGACTACGCCTTCGCGCTGTACACCGTGTGCAAGCGCCCGCTCCCCAGCATGGTGGTGGAGCAGCTCTACACGCTGATGCGCCAAGCCTCGAGCGTGAACCTCAGTCTTCTTCGCGATTACGTCGCGGTGCTCCGCTCCGTTTCGGCGCGTCTTGGGCCGAACGAGCGCTTCCTGGCCCAGCGGATCGAGGGGCTCGAGCGGCTGGCTTCGGCCTGACTTCGGCCTCGGCCGCTCGCGCCTGGTTGGCCAGCGACTGCCCCATCGCCTGCGCGATGACCGCTCTCAGCTCTGGGTCGTCGACCCCGGCGAGGTGCTGCTTGGCGTCTTCGGGCAAATCGATGGGCTTCGCCAGGCGTCGCGCCGGCTGGCGCGGTGCGGCTGCCTCGACCTTGCCCGTGCGAAACCGGATGCTGGTCACGGCGACGCCACGCTCGCGCAGCTTGCCGACGATCTCCTCCGCCAAGAACGAGAGCTCTTGCGCCCACACCGGTGAGGCCACCACCACCTGCAGCACGCCCCCTTCCAGGCTGCCCGGCGCCGAGCGCTGCGCGATGCGAGCGCCGGCGACCTCGCGCCAGGTCTCGCGGTCCAGGGCCACGCCGGCGCGTCGCGCGGCCGTCTGGTGCGCCACGGTGAGCAGCTGGCCCAAGGGTTGGGGCCCGCGAGTGCTGCCGGGGGTCGGGCGCCGCGCCATGGGTCCGCGAAGCTAGCTGACCCCTCGCGCCTCGGCCAGCCGCGCATCGAGCGGAGGGCCACGGTGCGACGCTGGGAAATCGAAACGAGATCGGCTATAGACTCCGCCTCCGAGCCGAAGTGGCGGAATTGGCAGACGCGGCGGATTCAAAATCCGCTTCTCGCAAGGGAGTGTGGGTTCAAGTCCCTCCTTCGGCACCGGATCCCCTGGGTCACTCCCAGGTGATCCCGCCGTCGCTGCTGGCCAGCATCTCCACGCGCAGCTTCATCCGCTGCTCGCGTCGCCACAGAAGGTAGAGCTTGCCCTCGCTCGCCGCGACGCGGACGTCGATCGGGGCGCCATGCTCGTTCGGTAGCACCAACAACGATGCCGGGCCGGTGCCCCCGATGCCGGTCCGCTGGATCCAGATCTGGTCGCGCGTGACGTGAGCCACCAGTACGGTGTCGCCCAGGCACGTGGCCACGCTGCGACGGGCCCTTCGGTCCAGGGTCACGAGCAGCGGCGCGCCGACCGGAAATCGGGTGAGCTGGTTGCCGATGGGCAACAGCAGGCTCAGCTCTTCGTCGCTGCGCGCGAGCAAGCTGGGCGGGCAGAGCCCGCAGACTCGCGCCAGGTCCGGCTGCGGCGGGTCGAACTTCAGCGCGAAGTGCTTCTCGCCCAGCACCACCATGAACGACTTCGTGGGCTGGCGGGCAACGAAGGGGAACCAGCGCTCGTTCGCCATGCCACAGTAGAGCTCGGAGGCGAGCTCGGTGCGCAGCTCGCCCGGCGGCAGCAGAAGGCGCTGGGGCGTGGGCCAGGGCTGCTTGGCGTCGGGCACGTCGTACACCGCGAGTGAGCCGCCGGCGTTGCCCTGCTCGAGCACCACCACACGCGGTTTCGGACTCGCCGCCGCCGCGACGAGCGCGCCCGCCGGCGTGGGCAGCACCACGTGCTTGCCGTCGGCCAAGAGCTGGATCAGCGCGCCGCCGGTCTTGCTGGGGTCGCGCGGACCCACGGCGACCACGGCCCGCTCGGGCTGGCCCCGCGCGTCGAGCCAGACCGGCGTCCCTGCCCGCAGCGGCTCGAGGCCTTCGGGCAGCGCCGGCACCTCGGCCGGTGTCTCCAGGCCGGGCGGCGAGGCGCTCACTCGAGCCACCACCGCGCGCTTGAAGGCGCCGTGCTCGTCGCGCAGCGTGCTGAGCACCACGCGAGGACGGCCGTCGCTCAGGCTCACCACCGGCGGGCTCGTGGTCCCGTCCACCGAGCCGACCCGCCCGCTCACGAAGTGGAAGGTCTTACCCGCGTCGCTCGACGAGCCCAGGTGAACACCGAAGTGTTCGTGGTCGCGCTCGACGGTTCCGAGGTGCACCCGAAGTGAACCGTCGGGCTCTGCGGCCAGCTCGAGACTGGCGGCGAGCAGGAACTCGACCGACGTGTCGAGCACGACCCGCGGCACCGGCAACGCGCGCGACACCGGTGGGGTGGGGGCGGGCGGACAGCTGCCGAGCGCCCGGCTGCCCTCGCCAATCGCGATGCGGCAGGCTTGCTTGAGCAGCGCGGACGCCTGGCTTTCGATTGTGTCGACCGGGCCCTTCGCGAGCCCGTCCGCGCGCTCGCGGAAGCGGTCTTCGGTCAGCTCGCCGGTGATGGCGGTCAGGCCCCCGATCCCCTCGCGGTCGCGCGGCAGCCGCAGGTCGGTGAGCCCGCGGACGTCGGCCGCGACCCGGCTGGTGATGGCCGCGCAGCTCGCCAGGGGCGTGGCATCTGCGGGCCGCCGCTCGACGGCGTCGCGCAACGTGGAGGCTTCGCCCCGCACCAGGCGCATGCACTCGTCGAGCTCGACGCTGGCCTGGTACAGCGATTGGGACAGGGCCTTGCCGCGGCTGCGCGACGAAAGCCACGTGACTCCGAGCCCGGCGATCGCCACCACGATGGCCGCCGCCACCGCTCGGTCGATCCACCGGACGCGTGGCGGGCGGGGCCGTTCCGAGGCGCGGTCCGTGAGCACCGGGGCATGCTAGGGTATTTCGCGATGCGCGTGCTTCTCGTCGGATGGCTGCTCGGCCTGCTCTGCGGGTGCAGCGCCGATGGGGGCAGCGAGACGGCCGACGGCTCGGGCGGCAGCGCCGGCGCTGCGGGTTCGGGCGGCGTCGGTCTCGCGGGCAGCGGCGGAGCGGGCGCGAGCGGCGGCGGCGCGGCCAGCGGCGGCGGCGGCGCCAGTGGCGGCGCGGGTGGGCACGGCGCGGGCGGCAGCAGCGGAAGCGGCGGCCTCGGGGGCGCGGCCGGCACCGGCGGCGGAAGCGGCGGCCTCGCGGGCGCCGGCGGGTCAGGCGGGAGCGGGGGAGGGTGCACCGACCCCGGGCCCGAGCCCAACGACAGCATCGTGCTGGCCATTCCGGCCTGCGGCACGCCCGCGTGCGAGATCGGCGACTGCAACGACCAGGGTTCCAGCGGCTACGGCGGGCCCAAGCCGACCATCCAGGGCGTGGTCAGCAAGGTCGACTCCGATCACTTCCGCTTCGATGGGCAAGACAAGCTCGGTCTCTGCCAGGTGGACCCGGCGGCCAAGACCAAGGACTCGGGCTTTCGGCTGTGCCTGTTCGTGAAGTGCGTCGAGGGTGCCACCAAGGTCAGCGCGTGTCCCGGAGGCTTGGCGGTCGACACCAGTGGTGCGCCGGGCTGCTGCACCTACGCGCCGGGCGAGGTCAAGATCGACTACGACTGCAGCGGCAGCATCAAGGACGACGATTCGGCGCGGGTCGTGGTGCGCATCGACGAAGCCACGGCCTGCACGCCGTATTCGGTCGACTACCACTTCTGAGCGAACGGGCCCTCAGGGCTTGCCGGTGCCGGGTGGGTTGTTCTTGCACCAATCGAT
>Ga0138256_10006681_pt1 | contig 12198 bp, 9 predicted proteins | sample KNB2016incub_MG_FD_105486 | JGI IMG/M metagenome (GOLD analysis project Ga0138256, IMG submission 105486) | Active sludge microbial communities from wastewater in Klosterneuburg, Austria - KNB2014incub_MG | ecosystem: Engineered > WWTP > Activated sludge > Unclassified | place: Austria... | reverse complement strand
GGTTCAATCTGAGTCGTCCAGGGGATACGTTTCAAACCAAATTCTGCCACAAAATGGTCGCCAAATCCGGGCCAATTGATCTCCGGAAAGGCTACGGCATGGGCGTTAAAATTACCGGTTGCCCCTCCGAATTTAGCGGTGATTGGAATTTGTTTTAGTAAAGAAGCCTGGCCATGAAGCCTTTCGGAAAAAACCTTGAACTCTTTGCCCAAAGAGGTCGGACTGGCCGGCTGACCGTGGGTGTGGGCCAGCATGGGAATAGTTTTCCATTGAGTTGCTTTTTGATCGACAGCCGCAATGACCTCCATGATTTTAGGAAGGAAAACGTCCTGGGTACATTTAAACAATGCCAAAGGCTGGGCCGTATTATTGATATCCTGGGAGGTGAGTCCAAAATGTATAAATTCATTGAATGGCTCGAGCGGTGTCGACTTGATTTTTTCTTTTATAAAATACTCTACCGCTTTTACGTCGTGATTGGTGATTTTTTCAATTGCTTTAATTTGTCCGGCATCGGCCTCATTAAACTCATGCAGAATGGAATCCAGTAGGTGCAAATATTGTTTAGCATCCGCCAGCTGAGGCAGTCCCAAACCTACCAAAGCTTTGAAATATTCAATTTCAACTAAAACCCTGTTCCGGATCAGGGCATATTCGGAAAAATAACCGGCTAGCGGGCGAGTCAGGTGACTATACCTTCCATCCACCGGGGAGATCGCTGTAATCATATCGCCCCGAATTTACCCTAAATTTTAATGGCAGGGTAGAGCGGCCTTTTTTATAACAGTTGAACCCATAACATTTCTTTGGGGACATAAAGACACCGTTTACCGGGAAACGATTTAAATCACGATGATTCTGTCAGGTTTTTAAAATAATTGTAGGTCTCCAACTGAGACCGTATAGAAATATTGGTTCCGTTCCTGCGGTAAGGATTTGCGTTTTGATAAGCGAGGTCACGGGCTTTGATGTTGTCCATCCATTGGAGTTCCATTAAATAATTGATCTGGTCCTGTATGCGCTTGTCGTAGACGGGGAAAGCGGTTTCGATCCGGAAACTGAGGTTCCTTTCCATCCAGTCGGCAGAAGATAGATACATTTTTTCTTTGCCCCCGTGGTAGAAAATAAATACCCGGGCATGCTCGAGAAAACGGTCAACGATACTGATGGCTTGTATATGATCACTGAGTTTTTTCTTTCCTACCTGGATGCAGCATATGCCCCGGATGATAAGTTTTATTTTAACGCCTGCTTTACTGCATTGATAGAGGTGCCTGATCATTTGTTTGTCTTCGAGGCTGTTTAATTTGATGGTGATTTCGGCACGTTTACCCGCTTTTGCCTGCGCTAATTCATAACGCAACAAGTTGGTTAATTCTTCCCGAAGATTATTTTTACCTACCAGCAGGTGATGAAATGGGGTGACCGGTTTGGTTCCGGTTTCCAGATAATCAAATACTTTTTTTACTTCGGTAGTCAACCGGCTATCGGCTGTAAATAAACCGAAATCCGAATACACCAATGCGGTATCCTCATTAAAGTTACCGGTACTGAGATAGGCGTAATGTTTGGATTTGCGATTTTCAATTCTCCGGATCCAGGCTATTTTGCTGTGGACCTTGAGTTCCGGAAAACTGTACTTTACCACTACGCCCGCTTTTTCCAGTTTTTCTCCCCATCTTAAATTGGCTTCTTCATCAAATCGTGCTTTGACTTCAATAAAAACAGACACTTTTTTTCCCGCCCGTGCCGCATCGATGAGGGCCTCCATGATCCTGGACTCTTTAGCTACACGGTATTGGACAACTTTGATATGCGTGACCTGATCATCCTTTGATGCTTCTTCAAAAAACCGGATGACCGATTCATATCTCTGATAAGGCACATGGATTAAATGGTCTTTTTTACGCATCTCTGCAAAAATATCCCTGGACGCCTCCAGCGGATCATATGGCAATGGAGGAAGATTGGTTTCTTTTAGATAACTTTTATTAAAATCCGGGAATTTGAAAAAATCAAAATTGTTGTGGTATTTTCCTTCCGGTATGATGTCCACATTTTGAAGATCAAAGGTCTTTTTCAGTAAATTGATCATTTGTTCCGGCATCATCCTGTCATAAACCAGCCGAGATGCAGGGCCTACATTTCTTTTGCTCAGGCTTTTTTTAATTTTAGCGACCAGGTCACCTTTTGATTCATCATCGATATACAATTCAGAATCCCGGGTCAATTTTATAGAGTAACTGTTTTTTAATAAATAGCCGGGGAATACATATTTGACGCACAACCGCACGATATCATCCAAAAACATTACCTGATGTTCCCCTTTTTTTATTTCAGGAAGGATTACGAAACGAGTCAGCTGATCCGAAGGCACCCTGACTATAGCGTACTGATCCCTTTTTTTGGTTTTAGCTTTATCGTAAAGGTGCAGGTAGAGATATAATGCGCCGCTGTTGAGGAATGGCTTGATCTTTGTGCCAATCAACAGGATGGGTTGAATATAAGCCTGCAAATATTCTTTAAAATAATTGTCGACAAATTCGAGTTGTTCAGGTTTGAGGACGTCCGGGCTGAGGATATGGATTCCGTTAAACTTCAGTTCAGGCAGGAGCTGTTTATTAAACAAACTGCTGAGTTCATACTGATGGTTGTTGACCGCCTTCATGATTGACTTGATCAGGCTGTTGGGATCAAAATCCAGGGCTTTTCTGGCACTTCTTCCTGCCCGGAGCAGGTTGCGCACCTGTGCTACACGCACCCGGAAAAATTCTTCCAGGTTGGAGGAATAGATAGCCATAAACTTAAGGCGGTCCAATAGCGGTACACTGGGATCTTTTGCTTCCTGCAACACCCGGTGATTAAACGACAGCCAACTCAAATCTCTCTCGTAATAAGGAATTTTTTTCCCACTCATATTTTCTTCGGTTCGACACAAAGTAATCCTACCCCAACAATATTCCAAATAGTTAAAATTAAAAAAGAAATTTAGGCAGGCGACCCATCACATTAAACCGGCTGTATCTATGCTAATACACTTACTTTTTTACCTTTGCCGCCAAAAAATAAGTCATGGGAAGAAAAAAAATAGTCGCCGGAAACTGGAAGATGAACCTTAACCTGAATGAATCTCTTGACCTGGCCAATCAGTTGTCCATGGGATTTGACTTCAAACACCCCTTGATGGTGATTATCCCTCCGTTTATTCATGCCCTGGCGGTTAAAGACGTGCTTGATGCCGTGGAGTCTCCGATTAAAATAGGAGTACAAAATTGCCATCAGGAATTAAAAGGCGCCTATACCGGTGAAATTTCGGCACCCATGATCAAATCCAACAACATCCCTTTTGTGATCCTGGGCCATTCTGAAAGAAGACAATTTTTTCATGAGTCGGATGAATTGTTGGCAAAAAAAGTTAATACCGTATTGAACCAGGGACTCACACCAATTTTTTGTGTAGGTGAATCACTTGAAATCAGGAATCAAAATAACCAAAACGATTTCGTCGAAAATCAATTACAAATTGGTTTGTTCCATCTGGATGCCCCGGACTTTGAAAAAGTAATCATCGCTTATGAACCGATCTGGGCAATCGGAACTGGTGTGACAGCCAGTCCGGCACAAGCCCAGGAAATGCATGCCTATATCCGTGCATGTATCCGTTCTCGATATGACCAAAGCGTTGCCGATAATACCACGATATTATACGGAGGGAGTGTAAAAGGCTCCAACGCAGCTGATCTGTTTGCCAATCCGGATGTCGATGGTGCTTTGGTTGGCGGGGCTTCTCTGGACGCTGTGGATTTTATCAAAATAGCGAGTTCATTGGTGTAAAGGAGGGTGGTCGATCCGGCTGAAAATATTTCATATTTATAGTTGGTAATTCGTGTTTTTGCTTATATTTGAGTCTAAAACATATATTCTTTTTTTATAATATGAATTCAGTTTCAGATAGATTGTCAGATTGCATCGAACTATTGAAAGAACAAGATAAAATTCAATCTTTTCGTCAGTTTGCCCTATCCATTGATTATCTGCCGGAGAATCTATATCAGGTTCTCAATGAGCGGGACGACCCGGGTTTTGATATTATCAATAAGGCCTGTAATATGTATGGTTTAAACCCCAACTATATCCTGAGTGGCAAAGGCACTAAGTTTACCGGAGACTCCGTTAAATCGGATTTCAGAATCCTGACGATAGTGACCGATGTCCATAATAAGGAAAGGATTGTCCATGTACCGGTACCCGCGCAGGCTGGGTATGTCAGTGAATTGCCGGATACCGTATTTTATAGTGAGCTGCCTACTTATTCTTTGCCGGATTTTAAATACAGTCAGGGTACTCATCGATCGTTTGACGTATCGGGTAATAGCATGGTGCCGGTACTCGATGAAGGTGATAAGGTCGTATGCAGTTTTTTGGAACCAAACCAATGGCTCACCGGCATCAAAGACGACCATGTCTATGTGCTGATTACCAGGACCGATGTTATCGTCAAAAGGGTTAAAAACCTATTAAAACAGGAACAATGTTTATTGTTGATCTCGGACAATACCCGCTATCGACCTTATCAGCTGGCTGCTGAAGACATCCGGGAAGTGTGGTATGTGCGCACGAAAATCAGTACATTCTCCCATAGTGTACCCCACAATCCATTGGAAGAAACCGTGAATAATCTGCAAGACACTATCCGCGGACAACAGGATATGATCCAGTTTTTAAAGCAGACTATCGAAAAAATCGAAAAAATTTAAATTCCTTCCTGAACTTGTAGTATGAAATCCATTAAAATTTCGGGTAAAGTTCATTACATCGACCTGGGCACGGGGTTTTGGGCAATCATTTCTGCAGAAGGTGAAAAGTACCGCCCGATCCATATGCCTGACCAGTTGAAAACTGAAGGAAAACAAATCAGTTGCACCATTAAACCAGTTGAAGAAGAAATGTCTCTGTTTATGTGGGGCACCCCTGTAAAGGTTACTGCTTTTGAAACCTGAACTCCCTGATTCGCAAGGACAGCTTTGATTTTTAAATCCCCCCGTGGGTAGTTTCATGTAGCACCGCCAACTTTTATTACCTTGTCTTTTTAAAACCTGACTTTATGAATAGGACATTAAAAATTTTTCTGGTTTTTTTTCTTTGCAATATTTTTTCACGATATACCTCTGCTCAGTATACCCTTTTAAAACCTGACCGGGTATTTGATGGGGAGAGCATCCTGGAGGGTTGGTCCGTGCTTATTAAACAGGATAAGATTGAAGCAATTGGTAAAACACTTAAGATTGACTCAGTGCACACCGTCATTGTAGATCTCAAGGGCACGACGTTGATGCCTGGTTTGATTGAAGGGCATTCTCATATCCTGCTCCACCCTTACAATGAAACAGTGTGGGATGATCAGGTGCTGATAGAATCGGTTGCCGAGCGGGTGATCCGAGCCAACAATCACCTGCGGGCGAGTCTGAAAGCCGGGTTTACAACGCTGAGGGACCTGGGCACCGAAGGGTCACAATATGCAGATGTTGGGATACGTCAGGCCATTGAAAAAAAAATCATCCTTGCTCCAGACCTGATCTGTGCCGGGCCTGCTATTGTTGCCACCGGCAGCTATGGCCCCAATAAATTCAATTTTAAAACCCCGCAGGGAGCCGATGAGGCGGATGCCAATAATTTAATACAGGTCGTGAGAAACCAGATTGGTCATGGCGTAGATCTGATTAAAATTTATGTGGACTTCCGTTGGGGCCCGTTTGGCAAGGCTATGCCGACTTTTTCTATTGAGGAGATCAAGACAGTAGTGGAAACGGCGAGGAGCAGCGGCAGGGACGTAGTAGCCCATGCTACCACCCGGGAAGGCATGCGACGGGCGACCCTGGGCGGAGTATCCACGATTGAACATGGGGATGAGGGTAATTTGGAAATTTTTAAATTGATGAAGGAGCATAAAGTGGCCTGGTGTCCAACGTTGGCTGCAGAAGAAGCCAACCTTTATTACAGAGGTTGGAATAAAAAACAAGACCCTCAGCCCGAATATATTAAAAATAAAAAGATTACGTTTAAAGCTGCTCAACAAGCCGGGGTCCAGATTATTTTCGGTGGAGATGTCGGGGTATATACCCATGGAGACAATGCCAGGGAATTACTGCTGATGGAAGAATATGGAATGTCCCCGTTGCAAATACTTCAAAGCGCCACTTCAGGGAATGCTGAAGTTTTTCATCTCCAGGACAGGGGTAGGATAAAGGAAGGATATCTTGCTGACCTGATAGCGGTCAAGGGGGATCCCATTAAACAACTCAACCATATTTACCAGGTTGAACTGGTGATGAAAAGAGGTGTAAAATTTCAATAAAAGCCTGTCTTTTTGTCAGAAATTTTAAATCCTTACTGACAAGTTCAAGGATAAACTTGAATTGAAACGTTCATTTTGTCAAAAAATCCTGTTGGCATATCTATTGATTATCCATGAATAGACAAATCAAATTGAAACAATAAAACATGGGTAAAATAATAGGAATTGACCTGGGTACCACCAATTCGTGTGTATCCGTCATAGAAGGAAATGAACCAACTGTAATTGCGAATGATGAAGGGCGACGAACCACACCATCTATCATAGCATTTATGGACAATGGAGAACGGAAAGTAGGGGACCCTGCCAAAAGACAGGCCATTACTAATCCCAAAAGGACGATATCTTCCATTAAACGATTTATGGGCCGCCGCTTCGCCGAAGTGACTGAAGAAATGAAAAGGGTCCCTTATAAAGTAATGAAGGGTGATAACGATACTGTTCGTGTCGAAATTGACGGACGGACCTATACTCCGCAGGAAATATCTGCTATCGTGTTGCAGAAGATGAAAAAAACGGCAGAAGATTTTCTGGGACATGAAGTGACAGAAGCTGTCATCACCGTACCCGCTTATTTTAATGATTCACAAAGACAGGCGACTAAAGAAGCCGGTGAAATTGCCGGACTCACGGTAAAACGAATCATTAACGAACCAACAGCAGCGGCTTTGGCTTATGGCATGGACAAAAAACATAAAGACATGACCATTGCCGTGTATGACCTGGGTGGTGGTACATTCGATATATCAATCCTGGATCTTGGCGATGGGGTATTTGAAGTTAAATCGACCAATGGCGATACCCATCTCGGTGGTGATGACTTTGATGCCGTTATTATTGACTGGCTTGCAGATGAATTTAAACGACTGGAGGCAATTGATTTACGCAAAGATCCTATGGCATTACAACGCCTTAAAGATGCCGCTGAAAGAGCTAAAATTGAGTTGTCTTCCTCCTCGGAGACTTCCATCACGCTTCCTTATGTCACTGCTGTCGATGGTGTTCCAAAACACCTGGACATTAAACTCAGCAGAGCCAAATTCGAACAATTAGTCGATCAGCTCGTAAACCGCACTATTAAGCCGTGTGAACAAGCGCTTAAAGATGCCGGTCTGAGTAAAAATGATATCGACGAAGTGATCCTGGTAGGAGGTAGCACCCGGATACCTAAAATCCAACAGGCAGTTGAAGACTTTTTTGGTAAAAAACCCAATAAAGGAGTCAATCCTGATGAAGTGGTAGCCGTAGGCGCTGCAATCCAGGGTGGTGTACTTACCGGAGAAGTAAAGGACGTTCTTTTATTGGATGTAACGCCGCTTTCGATGGGTATAGAAACGATGGGAGGTGTTTATGATGTGGTCATTGAAGGGAATACGACCATACCTTCCAGAAAGTCAAAAGTATACTCTACGGCCGCAGATAACCAGCCCTCAGTTGAAATTCATATCCTGCAAGGGGAACGATCCCTGGCTAAAGACAACCGATCGGTCGGACGTTTCATTCTTGATGGAATACCGCCTTCACCACGTGGGGTGCCCCAGGTAGAAGTTACATTTGATATGGATGCTAACGGAATCCTCAACGTATCCGCCAAAGACAAAGGCACCGGAAAAGAACAAAAAGTTAGGATTGAAGCTTCTACCGGCCTTTCAAAAGATGAGATTGAGCGTATGAAGCGGGAAGCCGAAGCCAATGCCGATGCCGATAAAAAAGCTAAAGAAACCATTGAGAAGGTCAATGCGGCAGATTCGTTGATTTTCCAGACGGAAAAACAACTTAAGGATTACGGCGATAAACTTTCTGCAGGCAATAAATCGAATATTGAGACAGCGCTGAGTGGACTGAAAGAAGCCCATAAATCCCAAAATATAGAACAATTGGATAAAGCCACCGAAAACCTGAATACTGCATGGCAGGCAGCCAGTCAGGAAATATACCAGGCCCAGCAAGCTTCCGGACAACCGGGAGGCGAACAGGCCAATACAGGAGATGCTGGCGGTCAGCATCAATCTTCCAATTCAAACGGGGACCAGGTGACCGATGTAGAGTTTGAAGAGGTGGCGGATAAAAAATAAGCGTACAGACAGAATAATTAAATATTGTTTAGAATTAAAGGACTTCAATACTTTTGAAGTCCTTTTTAATTTAATGAATACAGTACATCTATGGAAAAGTCAGAACTCCTCCGCGAATTAAAAGAGTTTCATTATGTCATGCTCAAACCATCGTCGGTACATGGCATCGGGGTATTTGCAGTGAATCCGATTCCCAAGGGATGCAGAGACATGTTTTCCAAAGAGCCCGGAGAATGGATAAGAATGGGATTTGAAGAGGTGAATGCCTTGCCGGAAGCCTCCCGTTATATGATCGAGACGTATTGCCTGTATGATGAAAAGGATTATTTTGTTCCTGCCGGCGGTTTCAAAACGATGGATATAGCTTTATATCTGAATCATGATGAGCAGCCTAATGTGACTTCCATTGATGAAGGAGCAATCTTTGAAGCCCTGCGGGACATAGAGGTAGGAGAAGAGCTATTTCTCGACTATGGACAGATTGTAGATTGGGAATAAATCCCTGCTTTATTGCGACGACCCTAATTTACGTAAGTGGGTGATGTGTGAATAAATAGCGCTGACTACGGTCGGAAATTCATTATAGGCTATATTAAATTCGCGACAGGTTTGTTTTACAATCTTGCTGATAGCCGGATAATGAATGTGGCTTATCCTCGGAAATAAATGATGTTCGATTTGAAAGTTTAAACCTCCCCAGAACCAATTGTGCCATTTCTGTTTAGTAGCAAAGTTAGCTGTGGTGTTGATTTGATGGATCGCCCAGTCATTTTCGATTACAAAAGGTTCTCCCTGAGGTTGAACAAAAGCAGCCTCTTCGTGCACGTGGGCCAGTTGAAAGACAATGGCAATCAAGATGCCGCATACAAATACCAGCATGCCGTACCCCAACAAGGTTTTCATTACCCCGACCTGCCAAATGGGTAGGATAAATATGGTAGTGGCATATACTACTTTGGTCATCCAGAAAATGATGTGTTGTGACAAGCTCAGTTTAGGGATTTCAACTAAGGCAGTAACCTTGCGACTGAAATATTTCCGGAAATCCTGAAAGAAAATCCAGACCAGGTAGGTAAGTCCATACAATAAAAAGCTATAGATGTGCTGGAAACGGTGAAACCAATATTTTTTCTGATTCGGATTGGTCCGGAGGAAAGGTTTGATGTCAATGTCTTCGTCCATTCCTTCGATATTTGTAAAAGAATGATGGGCAAAATTGTGTTTGTGTTTCCACATATACGCACTGCCACCGAGCAAATTCAGGGTATGGGCCATGATTGTATTGAGCCATCCGATGTTGGAATAACTCCCATGGGAACCATCGTGCATTACATTAAAACCAACGGCTGCAAAAAGCACTCCCATCAGACTACATAACATCAGGGCCAGTAATATGGAACTCGGAGTATAAAACACCAGCCAGATATAACAACTTAACAAACCCGCGAGCAAAAGGCCCGATTTGACAAATAACTTATAATTCCCGGTGGGAGCGATTTTGTTGTCTTCAAAATACTGGTTTACCCGCTTTCGCAATGTTGGGAAAAAGAGGGCATTGGTACTGTTAAATTTGATGGATGTCATTGGTTAATTATTTGGATTGGTCAGACATTATAAATTAAAGGGACAAAGTATCCTGACAGTTATTCAAAGTTAAGCTATTTAAGCTGACTAACAGCAGCTTTAATGCGTCGAACTGCTTCTTTAATGTTTTCTTCACTAGCGGCATAAGATATCCTGAAACAATGGTCATCGCCAAAGGCCGAACCTCCTACGGTCGCCACATGGGCTTGATTCAAAAGATAGAGTGCAAAGTCATCCGAATTTCGAATTATGGTTTTGCCATCTGTCTTACCAAAATAATAGCTGATATCCGGAAAAATATAAAAAGCCCCGGTAGGAAAGTTGCACCGGAATCCCGGGATTTCTTTAAGCAGGGAAATGATGAGGTCACGGCGTTGCTGGAAAGCCCTGGTCATATCCTGGGTCGGTTTTAAATCCGAATTTAATGCAGCAACTCCTGCTTTTTGTGCTATTGAATTTGCTCCGGAAGTAACCTGTCCCTGAATTTTTGTACAAGCCTCTGCAATAAAGAGCGGGGCCGCCATATATCCCAGTCTCCAACCGGTCATTGCAAAAGCCTTCGAAAACCCATTAATGACAATGGTGCGCTCTTTAACTTCCGGAAATGAGGCAATACTGATGTGTTTGCCGGTAAAGTTAATGTGTTCGTAAATTTCATCCGACATGATATAAATATGCTCATGTCTGGCCACCAGATCGGCAATAGCTTTCAGTTCATCATAGGAAAATACCGAACCTGTTGGATTACAGGGACTCGAAAACATAATCAATTTGGTCCTGTCTGTGATGGCTTCTTCTATACGGGAAGCTTTGACTTTAAAATCTTCATCCACAGAAGCAGATAAAACAATTGCTTCACCTCCACACATTTTTACAATATCACTGTAGGAAACCCAATACGGGGACAATATGATGACTTCATCCCCTGGATTTACCATGGCCATACAAAGGTTGGCAATATCCTGTTTAGCTCCATTGGAAACCACGATCTGGTTGGGCTTAAAATCTAAACCATTATCTTTTTTTAGTTTGGCACAAATGGCTTCTCTGAGGTCGAGGTTGCCGGCCACTGCGGTATATTTTGTAAACCCTTGTTCCATGGCTTTGACGGCGGCATCCTTGATATGTTGTGGAGTGTCAAAATCCGGTTCACCCAGGCTGAGGGTGATGACATCGATGCCCTGCTCTTTCATTTTCCTTGCCATGGCTGCCATCTGCAGGGTGGCAGATTCCGTCATGGACATTACACGTTCACTGAGGATGGATTCTAATGCAATTTCTGACATATATTATTTAAATTGTGAGGAGACAAAATTAATAATATATTGAATAGTTTTTATCCTTGATTTGGTAAAAATACGATGTGTAAAAGGCGCAAATTCAGAATTTTAATAGTTAAGAAATGAAAAAATCACCCACAGACCGATTAGCTGCCTTAAAAGCTGAAGCACTCTCCGGTGGAGGGGAAGACAGGATTAATAAACAACATGAAAAAGGTAAACTAACGGCCCGGGAGCGCATCGGATTATTGTTGGACGACGGTTCATTTGAAGAAATCGGAATGCTGGTGGTGCATCGAAGTACCGACTTTGATATGGACAAGTCTTTGTATTTAGGAGATGGGGTAGTGACTGGTTACGGTACCGTCCATGGCCGGCTGGTTTATGTATTTGCTCAGGACTTTACCATATTCGGAGGCTCTTTATCAGAGACCCATGCCAGGAAAATCTGCAACATCATGGACATGGCGATCAAAAACAAAGCACCGGTAGTTGGTCTCAATGACTCGGGGGGGGCCAGGATCCAGGAAGGGGTCGATTCCCTTGCGGGTTATGCCGAAGTCTTTTACAGGAATACCCTGGCTTCTGGTGTTATTCCCCAGATTTCAGCGGTTATGGGACCGTGCGCAGGGGGGGCTGTATATTCTCCTGCCATTACTGATTTTATCTTTATGGTGGACCAGACTTCATATATGTTTGTCACGGGGCCACAGGTGGTGAAAACCGTGACTAATGAAACGGTGACCAGCGAGTCGCTTGGCGGTGCTCAAACGCATGCTGTAAAATCCGGAGTATCCCATTTCACTTCAGCCAATGATGTTATTTGTTTAAACCAGATCAAAAAGCTACTCTATTATCTGCCTTCCAGCAATGAAATGCCTGGTCCCTCATATCCCTACGTATT
>Ga0138256_10006680_pt1 | contig 12201 bp, 8 predicted proteins | sample KNB2016incub_MG_FD_105486 | JGI IMG/M metagenome (GOLD analysis project Ga0138256, IMG submission 105486) | Active sludge microbial communities from wastewater in Klosterneuburg, Austria - KNB2014incub_MG | ecosystem: Engineered > WWTP > Activated sludge > Unclassified | place: Austria... | reverse complement strand
GGCATCGCCTTGGCAGCAATCCGGTGGCGTTCGCCAGTCGATCTCAGCACTCGCCAGGACCTCTTCGCTTCCTGGCTAGGCTGGGTATGGGTCGTGGTCTGGAGCGCCTTGGCTCTCCCTCGCCTAGGCCATGAGCAAGACCGCCAGAGGATTCGGCCAACAACGATCCTGCTGATGGCGCTTGGCTGCGTTTGTTTCAGCATTGCCTTGTACTACGTACTTATCGTGGAGATCCTCAATCAGTCTTACGACGACTTCTTCGGCTCGGCGCAGCCCTATGGACTCGCCCGGTGGTCGCTTGGACTCTTGACGTCGACGGCACTGGTGGCGGCCGCGGTGGCCGCCCCAATCGCGTGTGTGATTGCTTGGCGGAAGCGAGGAGCAAGAGACGGAGCAAGCGGGACTCTTCCCCCCGAATCTTGATCCTGTAAAGCTTTCGCAATCGAAGTTGAACTCAGCTTCTTCCAAAAGAGGTGCCATCCGCTTTTCGGAATCCCCTCGACCGTGAGGATGCCCAGCGCGGCGGGACGTAGGCTCCAACTCCGTCTTCGGCCCATGTGTGCCTTCGAGCCGAGGCGAGTTCTGCGTTGGACGGGCTGGGAAGCTGGCAATGCGGTCGGGCGAAGCGAGTCTCTGCGCGAAACTGCGTACCCCCGGGCAAGCCTCCGGCCCCAAGAGCGACGCGATGGCCAGGTGGGACCTTAGAACAAGCGGACTTCCGCTCGAGCCCTATCCGCTTCTGGCGGCGAATCTCGCCGGAAAGGCCGGGGGAAATGCGCCTTCGGGGAATTCGACCTCCCTCACCCCGGCGCGAAGCAGCCGGGCTGCCCGCTGGTAGGCGGCAAGAAAGCTGAAGTAAGCCCGGCGAAGGGCTCGGCGCACCTCCGGCGCCACGGCATGAACGAGCGGTGCCGGCGCCCTGTTGATCCGGTTGGGCTCGAGATGCGGGTCCTGGCGGCAGACCTTCTCGCGGCCGAGCGGCGGCTTTCCCGTCTCCTCTTGTCGCTGCCGCCCCCAGGCCTCGATCTCCTCGATCAAGCTCTGAACTCGCGCCCGATAGGCCGCCGGTTCCAGCGATCGCCAGCAGGGGAGCGGAGCGAGCGTGAGTCGCTCCTCGACGATGTAGTCCTTTGGATCCAGGAGGAGGCTCTTGCGCCGCGCCTTGGATTCGAGCGTCCGGTCGTGCCAACGGCCGGAAACGGCCTTGCCCTCGACGAGCTCGCGGACGCAATGGACGCCGGGCCAGTCGTAGGGCGAAGCGACGAGCCCCTCTTTGACGCCATGCGCCAGGAGATAGGCCAGCAGCCGGTTGAAAACGGCTGGCACCTCAGCCCAGCACCTAAGCCCAGCCCCAGCAGCATCTGGCACCTCAGCCCAGCCAGCAGGCACCTCAACCCACCAGGCACCTCAGCCCAGCTGGCGGTCGTCGACTTCGCCTCCCCCACCGAGCCGCGCGAGGTGGCGCGAGTGAAGTTCCCGGACGGGATCCAGGAGCTCGGGGTGGTCGGCGACCGGCTCTATGCCCAGGTTGGAGAGTCGATCCGCCAGTTCGATCTCTCGACGCCGGAGAAACCCCAAGAGATCACGAGGGTGAAGCAGGGCGAGATCCTGAGGAGTCTCTTCACAGACTCCGGAATCTACACCGGCACCTGGGAGGGCGTTCATCTGCTGCGCTTCGCGAAGCCGCGCGGCTGAGCCGGGGCTTCCGCTCGGGGTGGATTGCGGCGCGCAGCGAGATTGACAGGACCGCCCGAATCGCACTAGTGTGGCTCCCAGTATTTTTCTCCATTTGGGGGAGTTCATGACCTATCTGAAAGTCACTGCTGTCGCTGCCGTCTTGCTGGTGAGCGCCACCGCGCTGGAAGCCGCGCCGCGCAAGGCCATTCCGAAAGCCGGGGCGTCGGCAATCGTCCGGCCCTCGGTCGCCAACGGCACGTTCCCCGAGGGCACCGGCACGCTGACCTACGACAACAACACGCCGTTCGCACGCAGCGGTGTCGACGGCAGTACGATTGGCAACAAGTTCGACACCGCGCCCGATCCGCACGGCATCGCCACGGCGACCTTCCGCCTCGCCGGTAACTACGACTCCGTCAACAACACGGGGTCGATCGTCCTGTCCATCTGGGACGTGGAGCCGGCCTCCTTCATGCTTCTCTACCGCAAGAACATCACCAACGCCCCCGCGGTCCCCTACGGCGGCTCGAACAACATCACGATGTTCACGGTCACCCACCCGCTGACGATGGCAGTGCCCGTTCACAGCGGCGCATTCGTCGGCGGCATGCACAACACCGAGTATGGCGGTTGCGCCGGAAACGTCGGGCTGAACAGCACCTGTGACGGCGTGGCACTGACTATGGGCGGCGTCGATCCAGGCATGGGATTCCACGGCTTCCAGGTGCCGTTCGCAACCGTCAACTTTGTTCCGACGGTCGCCACGGTCGCCGGCACCGGCACCGCGCTCGGAAATCTCAACGCGATCTTCCGCATCTCCGGTGACAACCTGCCAGTGGAGTTGATGAGCTTCGGCGTCGACGAGTAAGCCGCTCCGACGATCGATTGCAGGAACGAGGGGCACTCCGCGGGGTGCCTTTCGCCTTTTTTGGGGACCCAGCGAATCTCGATGCGAATCCGCCTGTCTTGTGAAGCGGCCTCGGCGCTCCCCGCGCTCGCCATCTTCATCGCTCTCGCCGTAGCCCTCCCGCGGGCCACCTGCAGCGCGGGCGCGAAACCCGCCGAGCCACCAGCGGTGCTCCGACTTGCGGCGATCTGCGACGCCGAAGTCGCCGAGTGGTCGCGGCAGATCGAGCTCACTGCCGGCAGTCCCTCACGCCTGACCCACGAACGGAAGGTCGAAGAGATCGTCATCCTGTACGCGCTCGCCGCGAGCCTCGATGAGGCGGCCGATCCGAAAACGCGCGCCGAGCTCGAGCGCCGCAGCGAAATCGCCGCCGAAGCGCTTTCGCTGCGGCGACTCGAACAGCGCCTGCGCCTCCTCGAGCAGCCCTCGGAAGCGGAGCTCCACAGAGCCTTCGAGATCCGCAGCGAGAGCCTCCGCCACCCCCGGCTCTGGCGCCTTGCCGACATCTTCAAGGCGGCTCCGGCGAACCTCTCGGCGACAGAGCGCGCCGAGGTGCGGCAGCGGATGGAGGCCTTGCGCGCCCGAATCGTCGCCGGAGAGGAGTTCGCCGAGATCGCGCGCGCCGAGTCCGAGTCGTCGACCCGTGAACGTGGCGGCGCCAGCGGCTTCGTCGCCCTCGACGACCTCCGTCCCGAGCTGGCGCGAGTCGTCGCAGACCTCGACGCCGGCGACCTCTCGCCGGTCATCGAGCTGCCCGGCGGCTTCGTGCTGTTGCAGAGCGGCGGCATCGACCCGGAGCGCGAAGCGAAGTTCGACGACGAACGCGCCGGGATCCAGGAGGCGCTGCGCAACGAGCGCGTACTTGCGCGCCGCAAGCAGATCGAAGCCGAGATCGACGCAGGGCTCGCCACGCAGGCCGCCGCGCGCGGGTCCGAAGCTCCGACCCGCAGCCGGCGGCTCGACGACGAGGCCCGGCGCCTCGGTTGGAGCCCGGACGAGGACGACCGCATCCTCACCCACTGGAAGCGGCTCGAGGTGCGCGCGCAGTTCGCCGCGGATCTCGCGGTCGCCCGGCGCGCGGTCCCGCCGACGGCGCCGGAGATCGCCGCCGCGTTCGCCGCCGCGCCCGGCGGCTGGATCGAGCCGCGCAAGCGTCATCTGCGCGTCCTGACGCTCGACATCGACCGCAGCCGTGAAGCGGCGTTCTACGAGCGTTTCCTCGCCACCGGCCGCGCGCTCGCGGCGTTGCCCGCGAGCTCATCCGGAGCCGCCGGGACCCTGGAACAGGCGCAGGCGAGCGTCGCGCCGCTCGGACGGCTCGAAGACCTCGGCTGGCTGACCGACGACGAGATCTGGGCGCTGGGCAGGAACGCCGAACTGGCGATCCGCGCCCTCACTCCCGGCCGCCTTTCCGCCGCGGTGCAGGAGGGACGGCGCCTGCAGATCTTCGAGCTTTCCGCCGAGCGACCGGCGCGCCCCAAGGCGCTGGGGGAGGCGGCGCCACAGATCGAGCAGGCGCTTCTCGCCCGCCGGCGTCGCGAGGCCATCGAAGAACTCCGGCGAGAGATCCTCGCCTCCGCCGCGGCGAAATCTGCGGCGGCTCCCGGGGCGGCTTGCGAACCGGAGCCAACCGGCGGGGCGCGGCCATGAGACGCGGGCGCCTCGCGTGCGCTCTGGCTGCAGGACTGGCGCTCGCGTCCATGGCCTGCCACCGCGCCAACGACTGGAACCTGCTCGTCGTCACTCTCGACACCACGCGCGCCGACGCCCTCGGCTGCTACGGCAACCGCGAGGCCTCGACCCCTCGTCTCGACCGCCTGGCGAGCGAGGGTGTGCTGTTCGAACGCGCGCTGACCGCGATTCCAATCACGACGCCGTCGCACTCGACGATCTTCACCGGCACCTATCCGTTGGCACATGGCGTGCGGGACAACGGGCGCTTCCGCCTTGCCCCTTCGAGCCTCACGCTGGCCGAGATCCTGAAGAGCGCGGGCTTCGCCACCGGCGCCGCGATCGGCGCCTTTCCGCTGACGCGCAACTGGGGCCTCGACCAGGGCTTCGACTTCTACGACGATCACGTCACGATCGCTTCCGAAGACGAAGCCGGGCGTCGGATCGGGCCGCCGCGCATGTTCTTCGACGAGCGCCCGGCGTCGCAGGTCAACGACGCCATTCTCCCTTGGCTGCGCGAACACGGCCGCGAGCGCTTCTTCGCCTGGGTGCATTACTGGGATGCCCACCAGCCGCACGTCCCGCCGCCGCCGTTCTCCGACCTCTTCGCCCAGAACCTCTATCAGGGCGAGATCGCCTACGTCGATCAGGCCTTCGGTGTCATCATGGACGAGCTCCACCGGATGGGCGTCGCCGACCGCACCGTCGTGCTGGTCGTCGCCGACCACGGCGAAGGGCTCGGCGAGCACGGCGAGGACACCCACTCGATGCTGCTTTACGACGCCACCCTGCACGTGCCGCTGCTGCTCGCGATTCCCGGCGGCGCGCGCGGCGTGCGCATCGCCGAACAGGTCGGTACGGTGGACATCGTGCCCACCCTGCTCGAACTGCTCGGCCTCCCTCCTGCCGATGGGGTACAGGGGCGCTCGCTCGTCGAGCTCATCGAGCACCCGGGACGGCCGGCCGAGAACCGCCGCCCCTACTACGCCGAGAGCCTCTCACCCAGGCTGTCCTATGGTTGGGGAGAGCAGCGGGCGCTCTTCACCGAGCAGTGGAAGCTCCTCTTCGGGCCGCGTGTCGAGCTCTACGATCTGCGACAGGACCGCCGCGAGCTGCGCAATCTCGCACCGGCCGATCCGACGGAGCGCCTCACCGCGGCGCTCGAGTCGTTCGTCAACAAGAACGCCCGCGCTGGTGCCGTCGGGGCGGTCTCCGAGATCGATCCGGAAACCCGCAAACGCCTCGCCGCGCTCGGCTATCTGAGCGCCGGCGGCAAAGAGCCGTCCGCCACCGTCGACGAGCGTCTACGCCGCGATGGCGATCCGCCGCAACTGCACATTCAGAACGTCTCCCTCTGGAGCCGCTGCAAGGCGCGCCTGGAAGGGCGCGACTACCTCGAGGCGCGCGAGCTCGCCGCAGTGCTCGTCGAGCGCGATTCGCAGAACGCCTTCTATCGCGCTCTGCTCGCTTCTGCGGAGATCGGACTCGGCCGCGTCTCGGCGGCCGCGACGGTCGCCGAAAACGGCCCGGTCACCAGCCAGAACGACGAGGTGTACCTGCGGGTCGCGAGCGATCTCTTCTCGACCGGACTCGAAGATCGCGCCGTGGCGCTAGCCCGCCGCGTCGCCGCCGAGGCTCCAACGGCTCCTGCTCACTACATCCTCGGTGAGATGCACAACGCCCGCGGCGAAAGCGCAGATTACGAACGCGAGCTCGGCGCCGCACTCGCGCTCGACGCGACCTACGGTCGCGCGCGCCAGAGCCTGGCGATCCTGCTCGCGAACTCGGGCCGGAACGAGCTCGCTGACGCCCAGTTCCACGAGCTCGCGACTCGCCAGCCACTCGACCCGACCGCGCGGCTGAATTACGCCACCTTTCTCCTTGGCCGGCAACGCTACGCCGAAGCGGAGCGCGAGCTCGACCGGGCGCTCGATCTCTCCCCAACCTACTGGAAGGCGCAGCTCGCCCGGGTCAACCTGCTGCTCGCGACCGAACGTGCCACCGCAGCCCGCGAGCTCGCCTCCCGCATCGCCAGCCAGTGCCCCGATCCCGGTCTGGCCGCGCAGGCCAGGCGCCTCGGAGAGGCGCCGTGATCCATAGCAGCCTCGGAGAGGCGCCGTGATCCATAGCAGCCTCGGAGAGGCGCCGTGAGCCCAAGCAGCCTCGGAGAGGCGCCATGAGCCGAAACCATCTTGTGTGGGCCGCGTGCAGCGTGGCGCTCCTCGCCGGCTGTCAGGGCGGAGCGAACGAGACGTCGTCCGCGGCCTCGACCACCAAGGGTCCGATCGCCTTCGCCGCCGTAGAGCAGCGGTTGCACGCCCAGGGGGCCACCGGCAACACGGCGCAACCCGACGAGCTTCTCGCCACCTTCGAATTAGGCGCCAAGGCGCTCGCGATTCAGGCGCTGCTGGTGCCCTCCGACCCGAGCGACTTCGAGCTCGCCGTCGCTGGCCTCGGTCCAGCAGGCGAGAAGCTCCGCCATCGGGCCGTCGTCGAGCTCTACCGATCGACCCGCCTGAGCGCCGTCCCATTGCCGACCGAGGTGGAGATCGCGGCGGCGTTCGCGGCCGATCCTGAGCGCTTTCATCGCCCCGCCCAGCGTTTTGTCTGGCACCTGCTGTTGCGCATAGAGCCCGGCGTGGATCCGGAATCGGTCCTGCAGCGGGCGCGCGACCTCAAGCGCCAGATCAACTCCGGCGCGAGCTTCGCCGCGATCGCGCGAGAGCACTCGCGGTCGGAGACTCGGGCCCTCGGCGGCAGGCTGGGTTCGATCACCCAGGGACGCTTGCCCCCGGCGCTCGAGAAGATCGTTTTCGCCCTCGGCGAAGGCGAGGTGAGCGAGCCCGTGCGAAACAAGGACGGCGTCATGCTGTTCCAGGTGACCGACCTCATTCCCGAAAAGCGCTTCGTGCTCGAAGATGTGCGCCTTCTCCTGGCGCGCGAGATCTTCGAGGAGCGTCGACGCCAGGCGCTGCGCGAGGTCGCTGGCGAGGATTTGCTGCCTCAGGGATCGAAGGTCCTCGACTCGCAGTCGCTGCGCCGGGCCATCGCGCTCGGCGACGCCGAAGTGGTTCTCAGGGTGGGCGATCTCGAGTGGTCGGTCGGCGAGCTGCGGCAGGAGACCCTCGCGCAACGAGTCGCCGCGGGCGCGGAGCGGAGCTTCTTCGAACTGACCGATCGCGTCTATGCCGACTGGGTGGATTGCGAGCGCATCTATCGCCTCGCCGAGCGCGAGACTTTCTGGACCGAGCGCGCGGCGGAGATTGCGCAGCTCCAGCGCGCGTTGCTCAGCGACGAGATCGCGCACCGCGAGATCAACCTTCGCATCGAGGCCCTCGTCACCGGCCGCGAGCGCGAGCTCGAGCGCCACTACGAGGACAACCGCTTCCTCTACCAGACACCGCTGCGCATGCATCTGCGGATGCTGTCGGTGCCGCTCGGAGACGCTCCCGGCGAGCGGCTCGCCCTCCTCGAGGCGGCGCAGGCCGATCTGGCCGGCGGCCGCACCACGCTCGAGGCACTGGCGAGTGAGCTCGCTGGGACGGTCCAGGACGCGGGCTGGTCTACCGCCCGGGACCTCGAGCTCTTCGAGCCGAAGATCCGCTACCTGCTCGTCGACACGCCGTCCACCGGCTACACCGTGCCATTTCAGTTCAATCAGCGGATCTCGATCGTCCAGGTGGTGGAACGAGTCGATCCGACCGTGCGGCCCTATTCCCAGGTCACCGGCGACGTGCGCCGCGACTACCTCGAGCGCCATCGGCAGGAGCTGTTCCGCGATGTCGAGGAGGACGTGTTGCGCGCCGGCGGATACCGATTCCACGAGGCCGCAGTCCGCCTCCGCCTCGGGCTGCCCGCTCGCGTCGACGCAGGATGAACGGCCTGAGCGCTCGCGCTCGCCACCCGCCAGGGGGGTCGGGGTCCTGGACCGCCGCTCTTGTTTGCTTCGGATTCTCCGGCGCCTCGGCGCTCCTCTTCCAAACCGCCTGGACGCAGCAATTGAGCCTCGTCTTCGGCGCCTCCGAACTCGCCGTGATCTCGGTGCTCGCCGCGTTCATGGCTGGCCTCGCCGTCGGCTCGCAGCTCGGCGGGCGATGGGCCTCGCGCGCCCGCCGGCCGCTTCTCGTCTACGGTGTAGTCGAGGCCGGGATCGGGATCTATGCGCTCGCGCTGCCCGCGATCCTCGGCGCCGCCGACTGGGCGCAGCGTCACTTCTTCACTTCGGACGGCTTCGACCTCGACGCCGGGCTCGGCACGCGCACCGCCTTCCAGCTTGCCGGCGCGACGCTGCTGCTGATGCCTCCGACGCTGCTCATGGGCGCTTCGCTCCCGCTACTCGTCCAGTCCGCCGTCCACCGCCAGTCGCTGCTCGGATTCCGCGTCGGCGCTCTCTACGCGACCAACACCCTGGGTGCCGCGCTCGGTGCGCTGCTCACCGGCTACGTGTTGCTGCCCCGCCTCGGCCTCGGCCACGTCCTCTACGTCGGCGTGGCTCTCAACCTCGGCGTCGCCTGCCTCGCCCTGCTCGTGGCGCGAAGAGAAGCGCCTTCGGCGGCGCTGGTCCCTGACACCGCGCTCGCAGCGAAGGCTGCGAACTCGACGGCGGCGAGCGCCAATCCGGCTTCTCCGCGGCCACGCTGGCCGCTGGCGCTCGCGGCCCTGACCGGCGCCCTCGCGCTCTCCCTGGAGCTGCTCTGGACACGCCTCCTCACCTTTGCGCTCGGCGGCAGCATCTACTCCTTCGCTACGATGCTGGCCACCTTCCTGCTCGCCATCGCCCTCGGAACCGTGCTCGCCACGCGATTCGCCGGCAGCGCCGCGCAGGCCGCCCGAGCCCTCGCCGCTTTTCTGCTTCTGGCCGGCGTCTCGTGCCCGCTCGCACTCGCCGGTGCGGATCGGCTGCCGCGCGTGCTCGAAGCGGTCGCCGGCTGGGGTGACCCGCTCCTCCTCGCCACGCTGTTCGGCGCCGCCCTCATGCTCCCCGGCGCGCTCGCCTTCGGAGCCTGCTTTCCCCTGGCGGTGCGCGCGGCATCGCGCGAGGCTCGTTCCGCGGCGGCCGCGACCGGAGCGGTCCTCGCGGCCAATACCGCCGGAGCCGTGGTCGGCGTCGCGGCGACCGGCCTCTATCTCCTTCCCCGCTTCGGTATCCTCGGCCTGACGAAGGTCGTCGCAGCGCTCGCTCTGAGCGCCGCCCTCGGGCTGGCGCTCGCTCTGCGCCCGCGCCGGCCCGCCTCCAGCATCGTTGCTGGCATTGCCATCGTCGCGATGGCGACCCTCTTCCTCGCCCCCCCGGCGACACCGTGGAACCTCCTGCGAATGTCGCCGACGGCGGTCCTGGCCGCACGCGAAAGGGCGGCGCGCTCGCCATCGGATCGCCCAGAGCGCCCGCGGTTCTCCGCATTCGGTCCGGTTGTGTTCGCGGGCGTCGGGCGTTCTGCGACCGTGCTGCTGCATCACGAAGGGCTCGAATGGCGCATGACATCGAATGGCCTCCCGGAGTCGGCTGTGCAGCCGCCCGGGGGGCGCGTCGCGCGCTATGCAGTCGCTCGCTGGCTCACTCTGCTGCCCTGCGCCTTGCGGCCGGAGATCGCGCGCCTGCTGGTCATCGGGCTGGGTGCGGGACACTCGGTCGAGGGCTTGCCGGCCTCGATCGGCGCCATCGACGTGGTCGAGCTCGAGCCCGAGATCGTGCGCGCCAATCGAGAGGTCGCTCCTTTCAGGCGCAGCGACCCGCTCGCGGATCCCCGTCTGGCGCTGCACCTGGGCGACGGCCGAAGCGCGCTCGCCCTGCACCGCGAACTCTTCGACGCCATCGTCTCGCAACCCTCGCACCCCTGGACCGCAGGCTCGGCCAGTCTGTTCACCGGGGAGTTCTTCGGTCTGGTTCGCAGCCGGCTCGCGCCCGGCGGCATCTTCGTCCAGTGGATCGGCCTCGACTTCGTGGACGTTGCGCTCCTGCGCACCCTCGTCGCGACGTTGCGCTCGGCCTTCCCCTTTGTCGAGTGCTACCGGCCATATCCCGGCGGCGCGGTGCTGTTCGTCGCTTCGGATCGACCGCTCTCGGACCTCGTGACGGCACGCCGGTCGATTGCGCGCGACAACGCGGAGTGGGGCGAACTGGGCGTTCTATCGGTCGAGGACCTGATGCTCGCCAAGGTGCTCGACGACAACGGCGGGCGACGATTCGCCGTCGGGGCCGAGACATCCAGCGATCTGCGCAACCTCCTGCAGACGCGGTCGCCGCGCATCCTCGGCCGGCCCCCGGCGCCGGCGGACCTCGACGCGGCGCTGTCGCCGTTCGATGCGCTGCGGGACCTGCCACGGGAGCTCGACGGCGCCTACGTCGTCCGCCGCCTCCTCGAGCAGGAGGCTCCAGCCCGGGCGCTTCGCGTGGCGACCGAACTCCGCGACAATGATCAACGTCGCGCTGCCTTTCGCTGGCTCGACGACCACGGCTACGCACCCCTCGCCGGAAGCGGGGCCCGCAGCGCTGCACCCCCCGTGAAGATCGCGAATGCTGCGAACCAGCAAAGGACTCAGGGCGCGACAAACGATGCGCCCGACTGGCCTGCCGCTGCCGTCGCGGATGCCAGACGCGCCCTCGAGTCGCGGGACAACAGCCGATGGCCCGAGCTCGACGCGCGTCTGGCGGAGGTCGACGCTCGTCACCCGCTGCGCGAGGCCGCAACCCGGGCGCGTATCGAGTGGCGCTTGCAGAGTGGGGACCGCAGCGCGGCTGCGGCGGCAGTGCCGATGCTCGACTCACTTCTTGCCCGCAAGACGACTGCGAACGACCTGCTGCTGCGGGGCGCGCTCGGCCTGGCGGCAGAGGACCGCTGGGTTGGCTTCGCCGCGCTCGATGAGCTCGCCAAGATGCTCGCCGACGAGGGCCCAGAACGCGCTCTGTCAGTGGATCGAGCCCGCCACCTGTTGCGCAGGCTGTCCGCCGCGCCGACGGTGCCCGAAGAGCGCGAGGAGCAGGCGGCACGCGAGCTCGAGTCGATTCTCTCCGGGCTACTGCCGACGGCGTCTGGATCTCCCCCTCTCCAGCCGTAGCCCACCGCGCATCACCGCCATCTACGCCGTGCTGCGCAAGTCGTCCGAAGCGCAGGCCGACAACTACGGCCTCAACGTCTCGCAGCCGCCGGACGGCTTCGCCCAGGCCGCCCTGCATCTCTCCGAGTATCGCAAGATGAGCCCCGGGATCGAGGCGACCTCCGGGAGAATCGCGCAGTCGAACGAGATCGCGTAGCTCGCCGCCACCCCTCCCGCAGGCAGGGCTCCGGCCCGGCCACCAGCGACTGCGAAGCCAGGGACGAAGAGAACCAGAGCGCCCGTGGACTGCCCATTGTCGACCCCCATGGGGTGATTGCCCTCTACCGTAACGAGGCCGCGGCAGGAAGCCCCCGTCGAGACGCGCCACCCGGAGATGCGCCGGGGGCAGGCACTCGTGTTTGTCGTCTTGGCGTGCGGACCTTCGTTCTTCCTCATTGAGGCTCCCCGAGGAGAGACCATGTCGCGATCGTCCAGAGTTCCCTGTCCGCTGAGCCCCCTGCGCTCTCCCCTTCTCCCGTGCGTCTTCGCGCTAGCGCTACTCGCGGCGATCTTCGGTCCCGCGGCGGTTCTGGCGAGCGACGGCGACCCCGACCTGGGCTTCGGCCTCTTCGGCAAGGCCGTGCGCGGAGCGGGCACTGCTGAGGCGGTGGTGGCACGCGCCGACGGCTCGCTGCGGGTGGCGATCAACCGCAGCTGGCAGGTCGGCTTCATGGCCCTGAGCGAAAACGGCGCCATCGACACCACGTTCGGCGATAACGGCGTCACGATGATCGATCTGCCCACCGGGAACACCTACGGCGACCACGCCGCGGCCCTCTTCGAGCGCCCGGACGGCCGCCTGCTGATGGTCGCCAACACCACCGACTACACCCAGGGCGCGCTGGTGCAGG
>Ga0138256_10006678_pt1 | contig 12202 bp, 8 predicted proteins | sample KNB2016incub_MG_FD_105486 | JGI IMG/M metagenome (GOLD analysis project Ga0138256, IMG submission 105486) | Active sludge microbial communities from wastewater in Klosterneuburg, Austria - KNB2014incub_MG | ecosystem: Engineered > WWTP > Activated sludge > Unclassified | place: Austria... | reverse complement strand
TGTAACGGCTGGTGCCCGGCTGACCACTTGTTTTGTGCTCAGTACACTCCAGAATTACCTGTACACGGTTTCCTTTCTTTGCCATGATTATTAAACTTTAAAACTTTTAGATTTTTTCTCCTTCAGCTCTTAACTTTTTCACTACACTCATCAAACCATTCTTATTGATGGTACGCATAGCGTCTGTTGTAAGCTTCAATGTTATCCATTTATCCTCTTCGGCAAGGTAAAATTTCTTCTTCTGCAAATTAGGCAGAAAACGACGCTTAGTCTTGATATTTGAATGGGAAACTTTGTTTCCTACTATCGGCTTTTTACCTGTTACCTGACATACTCTAGCCATGATTAATACTAATTTTTGGACGGCAAAGGTAGGGGTAAAAAGTGAATAAATACGACGGTTTATTTAAGAATTTGCCTAAACCCCTGTTTTTTTCTTAACACCCTGTGGAAAGGCCTTTTTTATTGGTTTTCAGGGATAAAGCTAAGCCTAATTTCCTGATCCTACCCTTTCAGTTTCCTCAGTAGCTCCTCCGCCTGATCTTTTTACAGGTTTCATCGTTTTTCCAAAACGCCAGCTAAAGGTGAGTCTTGCCACTCTGGAATCCCATTTTACCTCGAATGGCTCGTCCGCATTTTCGAATTTAGAATAGCCAGAATAATTCTGGGTATAAAATATATCCCTCATATTAAAACGTAAGGTTCCCTTATTTTTCAAAATCTGTTTAGAAATAGCAAAACCAATTTCGCCCTGCGGCGTTAAAGTTTCTTGCAAATCAATCTGACTGTTTGATAAATAATAACCGCTAATTTCTGCTGCCCAGCCTTTTTTAAATTGAAATTGATTATTCAAACTAATATTAAGTTGGTCAACGGTTGCTTTAAATGGTGCCCAGATAAAACCCTCAATTACTTTGTGATTGAATACAGCGACGGCAGTTAAGCTCCACCATTTTGTAATGGGTTGTTGAAGGCTAGCAGTAAGTCCGAGGTTATGAAAAGTACCAACGTTTCCTCTGGTATAAATAATAATATTCTTGTTTACATTACTACTGTTGGAATCAATGATAAATATCTGTGAGAAATAATCTTTCAGATAGCTATAGGAAATACCTGTTGACAATTTTTGTTTAAAAGTGTGAATCAATTCTACATTCCATGTGTACTGCGGCCTGATGAAAGGATTACCGCCTTCGAAAGTGTATTTGTTAAGTGTTACCAGAAAAGGATTCAAGCTTTGAAATTGTGGTCTGTCAATTCTTCTGCCAAAGCGAAGTGTGAAATTATTGCTGCTGTCTGCATTAAAAGAAACAAAGGCTGACGGGAATAGACTTCCATAGTCTTTTTTGAATGATGAATCTTTTACAACAGTATTACCCAATTGATTTGCTTTATAACTCGTCAATTCATAGCGAAGACCTGCTTGCCAATGCCATTTCCCATGGTCTGCATCAATGCTGCTATAAGCAGAATGTATTTTTTCATCGTATAAAAAATGATTACTACGACTCAAATCATCATACCAGGAAGCACCATCATTATAATAATATTGAGCGAGGTTATCCGTCTTTGTATTTGCAGTTTTTAAGCCTGCTTCCCAAACGAACTGGCTAAACTTTTTTGAATAATCAACCTTTGCAGTAAATATTTCCAGGTCTGAAGGGATATTGCCTCTTGTAGCTTGTGCAATGCTACCCGGAGCATCTAGCTGTGTCTCGAAATATTGATTTCCATCGATCGAAAATTTAATAAAGTCTATATCAGTTATAATTTCACTGCTGCTATTGATTTTATGGTTCACATTAAAATTGACACCGGCTCTTTTAAACTGAGAATATCTTGTCCCTCTTGTACTGATTGTTGAGTCAATAACAAATGATGGCGACATCCAATCGATTGTACTCAAGCTAGTCGAATTCCGGGTGGTTAAATTACCCGTAAAGGCTAAGCCAAGTGTTGTTTTTTCAGAAGCAAAAAAATCGACACCAGTTTTTATATTATGTGAACTGATCTTTGTATTAGTAACATTGGGCTGCTCTAACAATAACGAGTCAACTCCATTCTTATCAAAATATTTCCGAAGGGCATATAATTTCATTCTCTCTTTGCCAAGCCTTGCACCATAGTTTGCATATAGATTAAACTTGCCTGTTCTGTAATTGATAGAGAAGCTATTATTATTTTTTGTGTAAATACCTTGCCCTAAACTTACACTAAGCGATCCGTTAAAACCTTTTTGCCTGTTCTTTTTAGTTTTGATATTAATGATGCCTGCATTACCAGCTGCATCGTATTTTGCGCCGGGGTTATCAATCAACTCTATCACATCTACCTGCGAAGCATTCATGCCTGATAAATAAGCTTGTAGATCTGCACCACCTAATTGTGTCTGCTTGCCATCAATCAACACCATTACCTGAGGCTTACCTTTCATGCTAATGGTTCCATCTCTTCCAACGGTAATACCCGGAGATCTTTCCAGTACATCCATTACAGTAGCTCCTGCATTGCCAATACCTGCATCTACATTAATGATTGTTTTATCCGGAGCAAATTGTACAAATTGCTTTTTTGCAGTTACGGTCACATCTTTTAGTGTTGCCGCAGTTTGTTTTAGTATAATATCCTGTTTTATGACCGATTCGGTTTTAAAATCGATTGCAGACAGAAAAACAGACTCAAAACCTGTATGCGTTATTTGTACTTTGTATTTATCAGTATCAAGATTTTTAAACAGTGCAGTTCCGGATTTATCTGTAGTTGTTGTTTTCAACATTAGAGAATCAATGCTTAAAAGAATTACTGTAGCACTATGTACAGGCAAGTTGTTTTCATCCTTCAGGCTGATGTGTATTTCTTTATTTCCCGGCAATTGAGCATAGGAATAAAGACCAATAATTACTGATAGAAGTAAAAAGATGATTTTTTTCATGGCTTAATGATTATGCAAAATATTTAAAGAAAAAACACATCTGTATTTTATTCCTTTAACGGTTATAAAGGCAGATAAACAGTAATACAGCTGCTTTTTGCCTAATTCCTTGTTTTCAGATAACTTCGCTGCTCGTTAATATCATTCTATTTTCTTACCAACTAATCAATTTAACAATGGCATACGATGTAGTAGTTCTTGGAAGTGGTCCCGGCGGTTATGTAGCTGCAATCAGGGCATCCCAATTAGGTTTTAAAACGGCAGTTATAGAAAAAGAGAGCCTCGGTGGTATCTGTCTTAATTGGGGCTGTATACCAACAAAGGCATTATTAAAAAGTGCCCAGGTGAATGAGTATATCAAACATGCAAAGGATTATGGTATAGAAGCAAGTGGAACTCCCAATTTTGAAGCTGTAATAAAAAGAAGCCGCGGTGTTGCTGACAAGATGAGCAAAGGTGTGCAATATCTGATGAAGAAAAACAAGATCGATGTGATCATGGGCTTTGGAAAGATTGTTGCTAAAGGAAAAATAGAAGTAAGCGATAAAGATGGTAAGAAAGATACAATTGAAGCCAAGCATATCATTATTGCAACCGGTGCCCGCAGCAGAGAATTGCCAACGATGAAGATTGATGGTAAAAAGATAATTGGTTACAGAGAAGCAATGGTATTGCCTGAAATACCAAAATCAATGATTGTTGTAGGTAGCGGAGCTATTGGTGTTGAGTTTGCCTATTTCTATAATAGCATGGGAACAAAAGTTACGATTGTTGAGTTTCTTCCAAGAATAGTTCCGGTAGAGGACGAAGACATTTCTAAAGAATTGGAAAAGAGCTATAAGAAAAATGGAATAACTATAATGACGAGCAGCGAAGTAACCAAGGTTGACACATCTGGCAATGGAGTAAAAGCTACTGTAAAAAGTGCCACTGGCGAAACTATACTAGAAGCAGATGTGCTTTTAAGTGCTGTTGGTGTTGCTGCGAATATTGAAGGCATCGGTCTTGAAACATTAGGCATCAAAACTGATAAGGGAAGAGTAATGGTTGATAAATACGGACAAACAAATGTTCCGGGAATTTATTCAATCGGCGATTGTTCTCCCGGTCAAGCTTTGGCCCACGTTGCAAGCAAAGAAGGGATTGTTTGTGTAGAAGCAATTGCTTACAACGAAAATAAATATCATCATCAGCCTGAGCCGATAGATTATAATAATATTCCGGGTTGTACGTATTGTGTACCGGAAATTGCTTCAGTTGGTTATACTGAGCAGCAAGCAAAAGATCAGGGTTATGAAATAAAGGTTGGCAAATTCCCATTGAGTGCCAGCGGAAAAGCATCTGCTGCGGGACATACAGAAGGATTCATCAAAGTAATATTTGATGCTAAATATGGTGAATGGTTAGGCACTCATATGATTGGTTATAATGTAACCGAAATGATTGCAGAAACTGTTACTGCCCGTAAATTAGAAACAACTTATCATGAAGTGCTAAATGCAATTCATCCTCATCCAACAATCAGTGAAAGCATTAAAGATGCGATTGAAGTTGCCTATGGAGAAGCGATTCATATTTAAATAATTAATCGAACAAAAAAAAGGATTGCTAGTTATAGTAATCCTTTTTTTATTTATAACTGAATTCTTTAAAACTTCACTTTAAACTCCAATCTTTCAGGGTGATCAAAGAAATCATCAATATCAACTTTCACTGTTACCTTCTTTTTATCTTCTGATAGTGTTGCATTCTTCCCTTCAATTTTTTCGGCTGGTCTTGGCAAATTTATTATTAAAGTAGCAGTTACAGGAATGCCCATTGCTGTAGCTTGTTTGATTCCTTGTAAATACTCATCACTATCTACTTTTGCGTACTTTTCTTTATTAATTGTTCTTTCTATTTTATCATCAGTGAACTTCATGTCAAAATAATCATCGAACGAAGTGGGATCAGGCATATCACCCATTCCCTGCATCTCTCCCATTGGAGCTTTGGCCATCTGATCTTTCATAGCAGAGCCAATAACCTTGTTGGTCAATTTATTCAATTCAACAATATCATTATATTTTGAAAAAGGGAAACTGATATTAGTGCTAAATTGCTCATCAGCTATGCTCATCTTAATACCCATTGTACCCTCTTTCATCAATGCTTTTTCAGCAGCAGATATATTTTCAATACTATCTATCATGTTTGCCATTGCGATAGTTGTATCCATTTTTTTACCACCCATTTTTTCCATCTCTGCACCTCCACCCATTTGTTTGGCCATGCCAAGTAAAGCTCCCATATCACTTGTGGAACTCATGGTACCACTTCCATCTTCTTTTATAGTAATTTCCTGAATTGTTTCAAGACAACTTGTAAATAGCAGCACAGTCGCTGATAAAAATGTAAATAAGATTTTTTTCATGTAATTATTTTATTGATGAAGTTGATGCAAGACTTTATTCAAAAGTTGCACAAAGAAAAGGCAAAGAGCATATTCAAATTACAAAGGTCAGGACATTATTTTTACAATCATTTCTTTCAGTAACGAAGCATCCTCTGTACCTATGCTGCCAACGCCTACACTTTTAAGGTTATAGTTATGCAGCAAAAGCAAAGCTTTTTCAACGCCGGGGTAAGTATAGAGCCTTGCAGCCTGCATATAGTCTTTCATAAAAAAAGGATTTACTCCAATTGCAGTGGCTATTGCTCTTTCATCCTGAGCATTGGCTCCAAAAATCATGAACACTTTACTAAAGAAGCTATATAAAGATGGTAACACTAATTGTATCGGTGCCGCTTTAGGATTAGCTTCGAAGTATTGAATAATACGAATGCTCTTGGACAAATCTTTTGCCGCCATTGCAGTTTGCAATTCAAACACATTAAAATCCTTACTTACGCCAATGTATTTTTCTATGTCGTCTTCTGTCATACTTGTCCGCTTTCCAAGATTCACAGATAGCTTATCAATTTCGTTTTCGATACGGGTCAAATCGTTTCCAATATGATCTACCAATAAAGCAAGACCTTTCGGAGTAATTGTTAATCCTTTTGCCTGCAACAATTCCTGTGTCCATTGAGGAAGCTCTTTATCATACATTTTCTTGGTGCTAACTAACACACCTTTTTCTTTCACCAGTTTAGCAAACTTCTTTCTGGCATCCAGCTTTTTATCTTTATATGATACAACTAGAATGGTTGAAGACAAAGGGTTGTCGATATACGATTCCAGTTTTTCAACATCCTTCATTTGCTGCGCCTCTTTTAGAAGTACGACCTGTCTTTCTGCAAACATTGGATATCGCTTGCAAGCATTAATAATATCAGCCCAGTTAGCATCTTTTCCATAAAATACACTAAGGTTAAATGATGCTTCGCTTTCCTTCAAAATATGATGTTCTGCATAATCAATAGCCTTATCAATAAAGAACTCCTCCTCTCCTTCAAGCCAGTACACTGGCTTAAAAGTATTTTTCTTCCAGTCATTTATTATCTTGTCAACACTCATAAGCCGCTAAGATACAGGCTTTCAGTAAGGCTATTTACCAAAGAAATCCACCATAAGAAGGTAAAGTGCAATATTTCTGGCACGGTTTTCGAATTTTGCAGACCCGAAATAAGATTTTTTAACAGGATTTAGTATCGATAGTTGCAGGATGCAACTTACCTTGCAGTTGTTTTTTAAACCAGTATCAACGCTAATAGAAACTAAATTCAAATTCCTTTTTTATGACAAACACAAATTATCCATCAGCTTCAACAACAACACCTTCTAAACCACCAAAAAACAACAATAGCAAAAACATCGTTATTGGATTATTGGCAGCCTGCTTACTTGGCTCTTGGGGTTATTTGTTGTGGGATAAAAACAAATCAAGTGAAAAGATTGAGCAGCAACAAGTCCAGATTTCTTCGTTAGATTCTGCTAAGACAGATATTCACCGTGAGTTTGATAATGCATTAGCTCGTTTGGATTCTGTAACTGGTGCTAATAATAATCTTGAAGGTCAGCTTACAAATAGTCAAAAAGATATTGATGCGAAGAAAGCTGAAATCCGTAAAATATTGAACGACAAAAATGCAACTCAGGCTCAGTTAACTAAAGCCAGAAACATGATTGCTGATTTAAATGCAAGGATTAGCGGCATGGAAGAAGAAATCACAAAACTTACTGGCGAAAACCAAGTGTTGACTGCCTCTAATAATACATTAACTCAAGAAAAAGCAGATTTAGAAACGAATTTGGTAACATCTAAATCAGAAACAGAAAGTCTTGCAAAAACAGTGGATGTTGCCTCTACATTCGCAGCCTCAAATATTCAAATACTTCCAGTGAATGAGAAAAAGAGCGGAAAAGAGAAAACTACTACTACTGCTAAAAGAGTGGACAAACTGGTTGTTTCATTTGATGTTGAAAACAGAATTGCAAAGTCTGGGCCTGCCGATATGTATTTAATTGTAACAGCTCCTGATGGCAAAGTAATTTCAAGCGGTAGTGTATTAAATACAAGAACCGACGGAGATAAAAATTTTACAGCAAAAATTCCAGTAAATTATGAGCAAGGTACTCGTAAGCCAGTACAGTTTCCTATTACACAGCAGGATTTTGAAACTGGTAATTATAAAATTGAAATTTATCACAACGGCTTCAAAATTGGTGAAGGTGTAAGAAGCCTGAAAAAAGGTGGTTTATTTGGTTAATAAAAAAGAATATTTCTTAAACCGAGAACCGTGTCGCCTGAGCCGACACGGTTTTTTTTATTACCAATGTCTAATTACTTAACAATTGGAAACAATTTAAATCTGGCAACTTATCAGAGTTAAACACATATTCTGCACATATTAATATAGCAGGACAAATCTATCCTATATACTGCTTGCCAAAACCTTAATTTTATGCCTATCTAAACAGTGCCCCATGCCTAATAAAATATTCCATAAGACAATTCTTTTTTTCTGTTTCTCTCTTTTTACCTTTTTGGGGTTTTCGCAGAATAGCGTTAAAGCAAAATATAATAACTCATCTATTTATTCCGGCATTGAAGTTGGTTCCAAAGGTGTAAAAATGAGTATGATTGAAATGGGGAAAAATGCGCAAAAAAGCGGTGCAATAAATATCATAAAAGACACATCTGTTAACACAGATTTTATTAGTTTTTCAGATGAAACTTTTTCAGCAACGCTTAATGGGCTATATGCTTTATTTACTACTGCTACCAATAACTATCAGATACCGTCAGAAAATATATTTACTGTAATCAGCAGTGGTGTAAAAATGCAAGCAGAAAAAGATAACAAAACCGAATGGGTGCAAAAACTGATTGATTCATTTCGTTTAAAAATAAATGAACCTGCCCGTGAAGTAGAAGTGGTTGATGTAATGAAAGAAGCAAAACTTTCGCATCTCGGAATAGTTCCTGAATCAAGACGCTATTCTACGTTTCTTATAGATATTGGCAGTGGTAATACTAAAGGTGGCTTTTTCCCGTATGGAGACACTAAAACTTTTAAGCTTTTTGAATTGAACTGGGGTACTAAAAGCGTTGCGAATGCTACAGTAAAAAGATGTGAAGATGATTTTGGACTACCTAATTACAATAAACATTTACAAAGAGTATTAGGAGGGGCTGAAGAAGCTGATATTGTTTATGCGGTAAATGCAAGTGGAGCCTACCCTTTAAGCGATAATATCGCCGTAAGCGGTGGAATAGCCTGGGCCATTGCTACACTTACTCATCCTGAGCTTATTGAAAACCCAATTGTCTCAGTAAGTTATGATGAAGTAAAAAAGTTTGCCGAAAAAGCTTATAGCAACTACACTGCTCTAAGTGCTTCATTCCTTTCGGGTAATGTAAACAGAAAAGCAGAAAAAGATATAATAGTAAAAGCTGTAAATCAAGTTCATAAAGTATTTGATCAGAAAGCGTTGATGGCAGGGTCTGGCTTACTATTAAAAATAATGCGTCAGTTTGAATCTGCCTTTGCCACGAAACATTTTTACTTAGTAAAGAACGGGCAAGTTGGCTGGGTTTCCGCCTATGTGGATCAAACCATTTCAAAATAGCATGAAGCCTTTTCGACATTTTAAATTATCAGTAATTGCTTTTTAATTAAAATATGTAGATAGGAACATGAGAGATACAAAAAGTCTTTTACTGGTATTACTTTCTTTCGGCTTGATAGGTACTTGGATATATCATCTTTACGATAAAACAAAGTACAGTAAACAAAGAACTGAAATTTTTATTAAAGATTCCATAGCTGTAGCCGAAGGTGTTCAGGACTCTTTACACAAACTATATTCTTCTACCATAAATAATCTTGACGCAGAACTGGACTCTACAAAGAGTAATGCTGGACTACTAAAAGGCGAACTTGGTAACAAGTTGTCTGAAATTTACCGGTTGAAAGCAGAAATTGCTGCTATTCTCAAAAAAAATAATGTAAAAAAAGAAGACCTCGAATTAGCTAGAAAGAAAACTACAGAACTCCAACTCCTTGTACAGGAATTAACTAGCAAGAACAATACTGTTGAAGAGGAAAAGCAGCAGATAAGTACAGCATTAGATAATGTAAATATTCAAATGAAGAATATGGAAGGCAATGTGCAGCAGCTAACAAATGAAAACAAAGTGCTGGCAGAAAAAGTTACAATAGCATCCACATTCAATGCTTCTGAGATTTCGCTTACACCAGTAGCTGTTAGAAACGATAAAGAAAAGGAAACCAGTGTTGCAGATAAGGTAAGCAAACTTGTTGTTTCGTTTTCAGTTCAAAATAATATTAGTGATGAGCCTGTTTCTGAAGTCTATATAGTAATAACACAACCAGACGGTAAAGTTTTAAAAACTGATGTTTGGGATGCTTTTTCGATTGACACCCGTAAAGAAGGCAAAAAAAGTTACACTAGAAAAGTGAGGTTTGATTATGAAAAAGGTGAAAGCAAAAAGTTAATTTTCTCTCTTAATGCCGATGATTATATGAAAGGCAATTATAAACTTCAGGTCTATCATAATGGATATATGATAGGACAAACAAATAAGGTTTTGAATTAATAGCTTTTCTCTAAAGCTAAATATTATTTACCCGAAGGACCTGTAATCTTACACCAAGGTTATACTTAAATTGATAATTACTAAGAGTATAAAGAACTAACAGGCAATAATATTTTACAAAAAAAGAAGGTTCCGCCGAAGCGGAACCTTTATACTTAAAACCCTATTTTCTAATTATAGATTGTAACCATAGCTCATATAATATAAACCGCCTACAGCCGGGCTACCGTAACCTGTACGCTGATAATTATTACCTACGTTTGTTCCACCAATTCTGAAAGTACTCTTTGTTCCTTTTGGACGATAAGAAACTTGAGCATCTAACCAGCCAAAAGATGGCAAAGTACCGCTGATGAATGTGCCTTCATAGTAGTTATCATCCTGCCACTTATAAACGACATTGAAGCCTACATTATGACATACGTTATCATTTCTTAGCCCAATATTTATACGATATTTAGGAGCATTGAAGAAGGTAACATCACCAGGAGCTACATCCTTTAAAACATCTGAGAATACGTTTCCGTATAATGAATATCCTTTATAAACCTTATAATCAACACCTATTCCCCAACCATTAGACTTTACAGTTGTGGTAGAATTTTGAGTATAAGAAAGACTTCTTCCTCCAGAAAGTAATTCAGTAAGAACACCTGATGTAGCTTGAACCACAGCTGTACTTAACAAAAAGTTGTCATACTTACTGTAATAAAAATAGGCATCAATCAAAAGCTTTTGGGCAACGATTCCTTTATAGCCAAGCTCATAAGAATTTACAGTTTCTGGTTTTACCTCAGTATATACAGCCTGTTGAAGTACAGCCGGGTTGCCGCTTGCACGGTATGCTAACACACTCGCAGCAGTATAACCCGGTATTGTAGAATTCAGCTTGTAATAACTTTGAAACTCAGGCAATGCACCTATTAAATAAGAGTTACCCCCTCCAAGTTGAAGGTTTATGTATTGATTCTGATTAGATGGGAATCTATAAGATGTTTGATATGAGAGACGGATATTGTTATCCTTAGCCACTTTAACAACAGCTGCAAACCTTGGTGTAATTCTACCCTTATAGTTTGTTTGTTTATCGTAGCGACCAGAAACAGTAAGTGTTAATACATCATTCAAAAGTTTCTTTTTCAATTGAAGATAAGTTCCATACTCATTCACCCTTATTGGCATTACTGTATCTGCGAATATGGTTCCTTTAGAATTCAGTATCCATTGTTTCCAGCTTGCTCCATATAATACTTCAACTACATTTGAGAAGTTCCCTATTTCTGAGATATTTAGTTGTCCCTCAGAAGCCCATAGTTCAGACCTGTCTAAAAACTTTGATCCTCCAAATTTATTAACTGCTGTCGATTTAATAATATTTGCGGCATTATTGAAAGCTGCAGAACCAGGTACGTAACGACCTATATCTGCAGTATTACGGGCTGTATTATGCAAAGCCTGATCAGATAAAGCTCCCATAGATTGCCTTTTAGCTTCAGAAAAAGTAACCATATACTGAGGAAACCATGAACCCCCAATGTTTGCAGCATTAAAGCTTGGCTTCCATGCTTCAGTCAAAAATGATCCTAAGGCATCTCCAATATAGGAATCACCTGAATTTTCTTGTGTAGTATATCCTCTTAAAAACCAATTTTTGGCTTTAAATTCTAACTTATGCTGCCCCATCTTAAAATTCCTAAGTGAATACCTGTTTGCGCCGGTATAAACAGTTGTACCTGTTCCAAAATATGAATTAATAGAAGCTTCGATTTTGTCATTGATATTCCAATGGAAACCTGCGTTGAATTTCGCATTTAATGTATTATAATCAACAACATCTTCCTCTTTATACCCTGTTCTTGTAACATTTGTATTTGAGCCAAAATAACCTCTGGTCAATGCGAGATATAATGGTGTATATAATGCGATTGTCGGCTGATTAGCAGCTGGGAAACCGCCTATGAAGGCTTGAACCTGAGCATTTGTCGGATATTGAGGATTCATTAGCAGAGTGCCAAAATAATTATCTGCTGCATTTCTGATTGTTACACCTGGTGCAATAAAATTTCCACCAATTGAGCTTGATAATAAATTAGCTAGACCCGCAATGTTTACAACAGTTTCATCTCCATACACATTCACTCCATTATAATCGGGATTTGTCATTCTATCGCCTGAAGTAACAGCACTAATGATTCCTATTTGTTTTTTATTCTGATAATCTTCT
>Ga0138256_10006675_pt1 | contig 12206 bp, 11 predicted proteins | sample KNB2016incub_MG_FD_105486 | JGI IMG/M metagenome (GOLD analysis project Ga0138256, IMG submission 105486) | Active sludge microbial communities from wastewater in Klosterneuburg, Austria - KNB2014incub_MG | ecosystem: Engineered > WWTP > Activated sludge > Unclassified | place: Austria... | reverse complement strand
TCGTTCTCTTTTACACGGATGGTGGTCATTAGCTAATGTTTTCCAAAATGTGCCTGCAGAGGGTCTTGGGGAGATCGGGCCTCAAGACCGTGCATGGCGGGTTCCCCGTCTGTAACTAGTATTGGCCGACGGGGCTAGTGCCAGCAAAGCCGAAGATTATAGCCCCTGCCGTCCAAAGATCAAGGGATGGCCTGAGCGACCCCCCTGCGGCCTGAGTCAGCGCGGCCTCGGGCGGTTCGCTGCTTTGCATTTTTGCCAAGAACCTGGCCCTTGGCTGCACAACGGCGCCTTGCGACCCCCTCCCGATCCGCACTGCCCGGAGGTGCGAGGGCTATGCGGCTTATCTCTGGCACGCATTTGCCGGCGCAATAGCCCTCGGGCCGCAACGCAGGGTGGGCCACAGGGCGGTGCATTTTGTGGTGCACCCTGTCATCATCTCAGGCTGCGCCCATACTGTTGCCGGGCAGGCCGTGTTGTCCTGCGTGACAACGTCACACCGCAAAAATATGACCGAAGCACCTACGCCCGAGCACCTCCAGATCATCGAAGGGTTGATGCAAAACCCCGCCACGGTGTCGCCCAAGTACTTTTACGACGCCAAGGGCTCGGCGTTGTTCGAGGACATTACGCGCTTGGCGGAGTATTACCCCACCCGTACCGAGCAGGCCATCATGGCCTCCCATGCTCCGGCCATGGCGCAGGCCATTGGAACCGGCTGCACGGTGATTGAGCTGGGTGCGGGCAACTGCCAGAAGGCCCGCGCGCTGTGCGGGCTGATCCAGCCGATGGCGTATGTCGCTGTAGACATCTCCGAAGCTTTTTTGCAGCAGGCCGTGGCGGGTATGCGCGAAGCGTTTCCGGGCCTGCCCATTCATGCGCTGGCGGCAGACCTCACGGCCAACATCGTGTTGCCAGCCAGCCTGCCCGCGCAGCGCCGTCTGGTTTTTTATCCCGGTTCGTCCATCGGCAATTTCGATCCGCCCCAAGCGCGGGCGCTGCTGGCGCGCATGCGTGGGCTGTTGCAGGGCGACGGAGCCTTGCTGATTGGTGTGGATCTGGTCAAGGACGCAGCAATCCTGAATGCCGCCTACGACGATGCCGCGGGCGTTACGGCAGCCTTCAACCTCAACGTGCTCGACCACCTCAAACGGCGCATGGGCGCGGATTTTGATGTGCGCCAGTGGCAGCACCGGGCTTTTTTTAATCCGGAGCTGTCGCGCATCGAGATGCATCTGGAGGCTGCCCTGGACCTGGTGGTGCACTGGCCCGGCGGTGCGCGCAGTTTTGCGCGGGGGGAGCGCATCCATACCGAAAACAGCTACAAGTACCGGGTGGAGGATTTTGTCCATCTTCTGCACCGTGCGGGATTGCCCCATGCGCAGGTGTGGACCGACGAGCAGCGCTGGTTTGCGGTGGTGCTGGCGCGGCCCTGATCACCAGGGAAGTCGTTCCCCGGAGTATGCAAAAAAGTGGCCCGACTCGGCGGGCGTCAAACCGTTCAGAACGCCCAGCATGTCTGTTGCTGCGTCTGGTGCCGCGCGGCCAATTTGCTCGCCCTTGAAGGGTTTTGACAAACCGGTGTTGACCGTGCCCGGATGCAGGCTGACCAGCACCGCTTGCGGGTTGCTGCGTGCCACTTCAATGGCTGCTGTTCTGAGCAGCATGTTGAGCGCCGCTTTGGAGGCACGGTAGCTGTACCAGCCGCCCAGGCGGTTGTCTTCTATGCTGCCCACTCTGGCGGACAACACGGCCAGCACGCCGCGCTGCGGATCGAGCAGTGGGCAAAAGTGGCGCAGCACCAGTGCAGGGCCTACGGTGTTGATGCGCAAGGTCGCTTCAAGCTGGTCGTAGTTCAGATCTCCCAGCTTTTTTTCGGGCATGAAGCCATGGGTGTGCAGCACGCCGACAGCGTGAAGAATGAGGTGAAACCTGCCGCTTGCGCGCAAGGCGTGTGCGGCGTGGGCGATGGTGGTTTCGTCGTCAAAGTCCAGGCGCGGGTCCGAGTGGCGGTGCAGACCCACCACTGCGCCGCATCGGGGGTGGGTTTGCAGCAACTGCACAAAGGCCCGACCAATGCCGCCGCTGGCGCCAATGACCAGTGCGCGGAACACCTGGGGGAACGAGGCGAGGTCCAGCGTGTGGGCGTGGGGCAGGGGTGGCGGTGAAGAGGTGTTCACGGGTTGACGGCGGTGTTCAGATGATCTGCGAAGTTGCAGCGATACAGCACTACTTCATCACCAGCAGCAGCGTGGCGGTGCGCCGTCCCGCGCCAGGGTCGGACCCAGGCGGCGCCTGCACCCGCACCTCGGCAAAGGCGCGCGACAACGTGTGGATGCGCGCGGCCACGTCCTGCGCCTGGGTGGCCCCAGACAGCGTGAGCACGACCCGATAGCCCAGCGGGTCCTGCTGCACCGGTCCCGGCTCCGCAGAAGGGTGGCGCACTCGCTGCAGTTCATGCTCCACCCACAGCAGACTGGGGCGCCAGGCAGCGACGGCGCCCTCCGGCAGGATCAGCAGCTCGAACTGGTGCGCGTTGTTGAACCACAGGGGCTGTTTGAGAACCTGGTAATCCACATGCGCCTCGCGCAGGCGGTCTTCGAAGGCCGCCACCTGCCTGGATTGCGTGGCCTTGAAGCTGGCGCGCACGCCTTCGGGAGAGGGGTTCAGGCCTGTCTGGATGACCGGCCCCAGCAGGTGTGCGGGCAGACGCTGGCGGGCCTGGATCACGGTAGGCGGTTCGGGCGGGGGCGGTATTGCGTTGTGGCGGGGCGGGGCCGGTTCGCGCACATCGGGCCAGCGAATGGCACCATTGAGGCGGATCCCGGTTCCGATTTTGGGCACGCTCAGGCGGGCCGAGTCGTACTGGTAAATAGTGCTGTGCTGACTGCCAGAAAAATGCGTGGTCAGCGTCAGGCCGCTGGGGCTGGCCTTGTTCAGGCGCAACACCGATTGACCTTCGTACCAGCCTTGTTCGGTCTTGCGGCTGGTGCGCACCGGCGTGAGCAGTTCTACCCAGCCGTCGCGGCAAACAAAATCGGTGCCATGCGCCAGGGTGGTCGTCGGGCTGGTCGAGAGCCTGCCAGTGGAGCCGCTTCTGATGAACAGGCTCCAGTTGTTACCGCTGCTGCGCTCAAACCGCACCTCGCTGTCGATAAAACCCGCCATGCCGATGCGAAGGGCCTTGATGGCGTCGCCATTGACTTCGCCAAATTCCTCCACGCGGTAGTGGCCACTCAGGTCAGGGCAGGGGGCGTTGTCTTTGGCCGTGCTGGCGCCAGCGGCGTGTGCGAGCGTGCTCAAGGCCAGCAGCAGGCAGGCTCGCCCGCCGGTGAGGGCAATCCTTGCGCCACCGCACCGGACGTTGCCCCGACGGCTGGCCGGTTCAGGTGTTTGCATGCAACAAGTCATGGACCAGTGCCAGAACGGCAGTTTGCTCGGTGGCAGGCGAGAACAGCGGTACCCGCTGAGCACATTGCCGGGATAGCTGGGCGAGCAGGCCATCGGAGTGCCCCAGTTCCGCACGGCAGCGCAGCAGCAAGCTTGCAAGACCGGCTGCGTCACCCAGTGCAAAGTACCCGCAATAGTCTGCCCCGAGCATGCCCACATTGCCGGAGATGCGCGACGCCAGGACCGGCGTGCCGTTGCACACTGCCTCCAGGATCACATGTGCGCCGCCTTCCATCTGGCTGGTGTGCACCAGCACATGGGCCTGCGCAATTTTTTGCAGCGTATCTGCGTGGGCCATGCCTCCGAGCCAACGGTAGTGTGGGCACTCCGCCATGCAGGCACGGGCCTCGTATGCCAATGCAGGTTCCAGCGCCTCGCCGAGGTGCTCGATCAGGATGTCGGGGTGCCCGTTGAGACGCCGCGCCGCCTCAAACAGGGTTTGGGGCGATTTTTCGTTGCGCAGGTGTCCCACCATCACTACCCGCAGCGCGTCTGTGGGCTTGGTCTGGGCATCGTGCGGCGCCGTTGACTGGAAAATCACCCGCGTTTTGGGTCGCAGATCCAAGGGCAGTGCATCTGGGCCGCACTCCTGCAATACCACCAGACGGCTCGCAAGGCGCAACGAGGCCTGCGCCTGTGCATTGGTCTGGATGTCTCGGTACAAATCGGTACCGGTCAGCACCACGGCGAGTCCTGGGGCATTGTTCAGGGCGCCCCGGGCTTGCGCCCAGCGGGCGATGGAGTCGGCCGAGCGGCGGGCATGCAGGGCCAGCATCACGTCAAAAGGCTCACCATTCCAGTGCTGGGCAATCGACACATCGAACGTCGGGCTCAGCATCTGCGACCAGCGCCACGCAGTGTGCCAGTTGCCGTTGTTGGCCTCGGCCGCAGCGGGGCTGGTGATGAGCACGCGGGGGCAGGGCATGGATGGGGTTGGGGCGGGAATTGCGGCCACGTCGTCAATGCTGGAAGAGTGGCCAGCAGGGGTGGGCAATTTCAAGTCTAATACTTCAACAGTATTCGTGTTTTTTGAGGACTCTATGGTTGCTTGTTCTGGTGTTGGTGTCGCGCGCTTTTTGCTCGCCACGGTGTTGTCCCTGTCGGCTTGGGCGGTGCAGGCGCAGGTGGTATTCAAGGTGACGGCCATTCCTGACGAATCCCCCACCGAGCTGGCACGCAAGGCCGCCCCGTTGGTGAAGTACCTTGAAAAGACGCTGGAAATGAAGGTGGAATTCACCCCCGTGACGGACTATGCCGCTGCGGTAGAGGCGCTGGCCAACAAGCAGGTGGACCTGGCCTGGTTTGGCGGGTTCACCTTTGTGCAGGCCAACGTGCGCTCCGGCGGCAAAGCCGTGCCACTGGTGCAGCGGGCGGAAGACGCGCAGTTCCGCTCGGTCTTCATCACCAGCAGCCCGGCCATCAAAACCCTGGCCGACCTCAAGGGCAAGAGCGTGAGCTTTGGCTCGCCCTCAAGCACCTCGGGCCACCTGATGCCGCGCAGCTACCTGTTGCAGGCCCGGATCGATCCCGACAAGGACTTCAAGCGCGTGGCCTTTTCGGGTGCGCATGACGCCACCATCGCTGCCGTGGCTGCGGGCAAGGTCGAAGCCGGGGCGCTGAACGCCTCGGTGTGGGAGAAGTTTGTGACGGAGGGCAAGGTGGATACGGCCAAGGTCAAGGTGTTCTACACCACCCCCGGCTACTTTGACTACAACTGGACCGTGCACGCCGACATGCCCGCAGCGCAGCGCGAAAAGCTGACCCAGGCCTTTTTGAACCTGGACGCCAGCACGCCCGAGGGCAAGGAGATTTTGGCGCTGCAGCGCGCCACCCGCTTCATCGCCACGAAGCCCGAGAACTACCAGGGAATCGAACAGGCCGCCCGCAGTGCGGGGCTGCTGAAGTGAGTCGTGGCGATATTTGCAAGCAAAATGCTACGTTTTTGATAGCTGTTTGCGCACATCCAGCGTGCGCAAAGGGCTTATTTGGCATATGAAAATCGCGCTGCAAGCCGCCACCGGCCACCACCCCTCTGCCAAGCAGGGTTCTGCCGCTGCGGTGCGCGCGGTCAGCCTGGAGGTGCGCGCCGGGGAGCAACTGGCCATCATTGGCCCCTCGGGCGCGGGCAAAACCACGCTGCTGCACCTGATGGCCTGTGCGCTGCAGCCCACAGCAGGTACTGTGTTGCTGGACGGGCAAGACCCCTGGCGCCTGAGCCGGAGCACCTTGCAAGGGCTGCGCAAGGCGCTGTTTTTGGCCCCCCAGGTGCCGCCATTGCCCCCGCGCCAGCGGGTGGTGACGGCCGTGCTGGCCGGGCGCTTGCCGCACGAGAGCCTTTGGGCCAGCCTGCGCAGCCTGTTCTACCCGCAGGACATTGCGCTGGCGCACCAGGTGCTGGCCGCGTTTGACCTGAGCGACAAGCTGTTTGAGCGTGTGGACCGCATCTCGGGCGGCGAGCGCCAGCGGGTGGGACTGGCACGCGCGCTCGTGTCGCAGGCCAGTCTGTGGCTGGTGGATGAGCCCTTGTCGGCGTTGGACCCGACCCGCGCGCGCCACGCGCTGGACGCCCTGACCGGCGCTGCCCGAGAGCGCGGGGCCACTTTGGTGGCCACGCTGCACCATGTGGAGATGGCGCTGGCGCACTTTCCGCGCGTGGTCGGCTTGCGCGATGGCGCAGTGGTGTTTGACCTGCCCGCCGCCCAGGTGTCGCCGACGCATTTGCAGGCGCTGTACGCGCAGCAGCTGCATGAACTGACCGGGCCTGCTGCAGACCTTGCTTTCGAAGATTTTCCCGGCGGCCCGGCTCCGGTGGTCATGCATTGCCGATAGGCTGCGCCGCGCCATGTCCCACGCCACCGTCACCTCCGTGCCTGCTGCTGCGGCAACGCCGACGAATGCGCCCCTGCGCGACCCGGCCTGGCGCACGCGCCTGTTCTGGGCGCTGGCCGGTCTGGCTTTGCTGTGGCCCATGGGGAATCTGACCGAATTCAAGCCCTGGCTTCTGGCCGAGCCCGGTGCCCTGGCGCCCGCGCTGCACTTTGTGGGCAGCTTCTTCCCGCCGCGCACGGATGCAGACTTTCTGACCCTGCTGCTGCAGGAGACCTGGCGCACCGTGGCCATGGCCACTGCGGGGCTGACGCTGGCGCTGCTCCTGGCCATTCCCTTGTCGCTGCTGTCGGTGCGGGTGCTGTCGCTTTCAAGCCTGGCCGGGCGCATGGCCGTGGGACCGGGTGTGCTGCGCCAGGGCGTGCGCTGGCTGCTGCTGGTACTGCGCAGCGTGCCCGAGCTGGTGTGGGCACTGGTGTTTGTGCGGGTGGTGGGCCTGGGGCCAACCTCGGGCGTGCTGGCCATTGCACTGACCTACAGCGGCATGCTGGGCAAGGTGTACGCCGACATTCTGGAAAGCGGCGATACCCACGCCACCCACAGCCTGATGCGCAATGGGTCGGGCCGGCTGCAAGCCTTTTTTTACGGCCTGCTGCCGCAAAACGCTGCCGAACTGACCAGCTACACCGTCTACCGCTGGGAGTGCGCCATCCGCTCCAGCGCGGTGCTGGGCTTTGTGGGGGCCGGGGGGTTGGGCCAGCTGATGGATTCGTCCATGAAAATGTTCAACGGTTCCGAGGTGGCCAGCATTCTGCTGGTCTTCATGCTGCTGGTGTGGCTGGCCGACCGCATGAGCGCGGCGCTGCGAAAGAACCTTGCATGAGTGCATCCCACCAACTGCCGCCGCCGCTGTTTGACGCCCGCTGCAAGGCGTGCTGGCTGACGTTTGCGGTGTTGGTGCTGGTGGTGGCCAGCTTTGCCACGCTCGATTTGCAGTGGGCCAAGTTTGCCTCGTGGGACGCGTTGCAACGCATGGGCCGCTTTATGGGCGAGCTGCTGCACCCGGTCACCACCCCGGCGCTCTTGCACAAGGTGTGGCAGGCGACGCTGGAAACGCTGGCCATGTCCGCCCTGGGCACGCTGATGGCGGCCGTGCTGGGCCTCGCGCTGGCACTGCCCGCCGCGCGCACCCATGCACACGATGCGGCGCGCTGGCGCGGCGCCACCCGCCTGCTGCTCAATGGTCTGCGCAGCACGCCCGAGCTGGTGTGGGCCGCGCTGCTGCTGATTGCGGTCGGCCTGGGGCCATTTGCCGGCACCCTGGCCCTGGCCCTGCACACCGCAGGCGTACTGGGCCGCCTGTTTGCGGAGAGCCTGGAAAATGCCCCGCCCGGCCCCGCCTTTGCGCTGCGCGTGCGTGGGGTGGGTGAACTGCGCGTGCTGTTGTACGCCACACTGGCGCAGGTACTGCCGCAGTTGCTCAGCTACACGCTGTACCGCTGGGAAAATAACATCCGCGCCGCCGCCGTCCTGGGCGTGGTGGGCGCCGGTGGCCTGGGGCAGCTGCTGGCATTTCACATGGGCCTGTTCCAGATGGGCGAAACCAGCACCGTGCTGCTGGCCATGCTGGCGTTGGTGGCGCTGGTGGATGCGCTGAGCTACGGGTTGCGCAAGGCGCTGGCTTAGTCAAGAAAAAATGGTCATTGACGCCCGTATTCAGGGAGTTGTAAGCTATTTGAATAATAGCAAATGCGGGTGCCACACCACCTTCTGCCTCACCGCCCCACCGTCCGAAAACCTGCAAACACATCGGTACGGTGCGGCTGGAAGAAGTTGCGGTAGCACGGGTGGTGCATGCGGCGGTGGCTGGCAAATGCGCCGCCGCGCAGCTCACGGTGGTTGCCGAACCAGGGTTGCGAGTAGGCGTGGTAGGGGCCGGGCTTGAAGCCGGGGTAGGGCGCAAAGGCATTCGATGTCCACTCCCATACGCTGTGGCCCCAGTCGAAACCCGGTTGTGTGCGGGCGGCGTGCTCCCATTGCGCAGCGCTGGGCAGGCGGCGCCCTGCCCACAGGCAGTAGGCCTGCGCTTCATGGGCGTTGATGTGCATGGCTGGTGCCTGGTCGTCCAGCGCCTGCCATTGGTCAAACCAGCGCACCAGCCAGCCGCCGCCGGGCGTGCGCCGCCATTGCTGCGGGTGTGCGTGTGGCGACTGCGCACGCCACGCACCGGCTTCCTCGGGCCAGAATTGGGGGAGGTCGTAGCCCCCGGCCTCGACGAAGCGGGCAAAGGCGCCTGCACTCACCGGGGCGCTGTCGATTTCATAGCCGGTCAGCCGCACCTCGACGGCCGGAGCTTCGTTGTCAAAGGCAAAACCCGGTTGTGCGCCAGGCCATCCGATGCAGGTGTCAGCATCCGGCACGGTCAGCGGCTGGCTTGGGGGCAGCCGGGGCATGGTCACCCCGGATGGTGCAGGGTACTCCAGCGCCGAGCGCATCCAGCAGAAGGCTTCTGCATGCATGTCCTCATGGAACAGTGCCAGGCGGTGAAAGTAGAGCGGGTCTTGAGGGCCTCCCGCCAACGTTGCGGCTTGCATGGGCAGTGCCGCAATGCATGCCTCCAGCTGACCCGCGAGCATGGGCGCCAGTTGCTCGCGGGTGGGCAGGGTTGCCGTCCAGCGCTGGGGATGTGCGAGCCGCGCGGAGTCCAGCAGTGCGTCCGGCCCGGCATGGCGCGGAGCTTGCGCGGCATGCAGCAGGCCTTGTGTGTCGCAGTGGTGGGGGCCGCGCAGAATCCAGAACTCTGCAAACCAGGCGATGTGCGCCAGCTCCCACGCCACGGGGTTGATGCCTGGTTGCCTTGGCGGGCTCCACTGTGCGGGGCTCAGATCATCGACCAGCGACAGCGTGCGCTGGCGGCTCTCGCGCAGGGCGCCGACCAGTTCGGCGCCATGGAGTTGGCGTGGGTCAGACATGCATTTCATCGGAGTGGTGCCAGTATGCGCGTTTCACCGCCAGCGGCAAAATGGGTTCCGGCGAAACCGGATTCAGGGGGTATGCCGTGGAGTTCCGAACGGATTTGATTCAAACCGCGTGCGGCCGGTTTGCTACGCGCGATTTTGGCGGCTCTGGCCCCGACCTGCTTTTCGTCCATGGAACCGGCCACAATCTGGAGGTCTGGAGTCCGCTGGCCGAGCGCCTCCGTGGCCAGTTCCGGATGGTGGCCTTTGATCTGCGGGGCCACGGACAGACGCCCGAGGAATCCACGGATCCCGAGCAATACTGGCGGGACCTTGGCGGGCTGGTGTCAGCAATGGGGCTCCGTCGGCCTTTGCTGGTGGGTCATTCCACCGGAGGTTATGCCGTTTCTGCCTACGCCGCAGCCGTGGGTGAATGCTCCGGCATTGTTGTTCTGGATGGGTTTGTTCTGGACGGAAGAAAGACACCGGAAGAGGCAAAGGGCTGGTATTTGCCACGCGAGCAGCTTTGGGACCTTTTTCGTTATGGGTGGGTCGCCAGTGGCAACGACATGGAACGGTACATCGGCGAGGTGTGCAGCAAAGCCCCAGAGGACTGGCTGAACGCAGGCGTGGATCCGGCCCTGGTCGGGGCGTTTACCCGCCGCTCGTTCGTGCAACGCGGGGGGCGTTTTGTACGCCGGCCCAGCATGGAAGAAATCGCCGCCGTGTCGTTGCCCGACCCGGCACAGCCAATCTATCCGGCGATCGACCTTTATGACCGCATCCACGTGCCTGCCGGGTTTGTCCTGGCGTCGAACGGGCTCTATGGAAGCCGGGAGGCGGATCTGATGAAGGTGGTTGGCGCCGGGGCCAACAGACGCTTCCTCCGGCTGGAATGCGGCCACAACGTCCACATGCTGAAGGCGCAAGAGATTGCGGCGTTCATTGCAGGCCATTTCCGTCAGGAAAGTCCCTGACCGCCGTCTCCTCCGGGGTCTCCTGCCCTGGCAGTGCCCTTGCGCAGGCATGCGCGCTGGCCCAGGCCCACTGGAAGTTGTAGCCGCCCAGCCAACCCGTCACGTCCACCACCTCGCCAATGAAGTACAGCCCCGGCTGGACCTTGCATTCCATGGTCTGCTGCGAGAGCGCGCGCGTGTCGACGCCGCCCAGCGTGACCTCGGCCTTCTTGTAGCCCTCGGTGCCGGTGGGCGTCAGTTCCCAGCGGGCCATCTGCTCGGCCAACCGGGTCAGGGCCTTGTCGGTGGCTTCGTTGATGGGACGCTGCCAATCGGCGTCCCGCCCGGCCCAGGCATCGGCCAGGCGGCCGGGCACGAGCTGGGCCAGCTCGTTGGCGATGAGCTTGCGCGATCGGGCCTTGGCTTGCGCCAGGGCGGCGGGCAGATCGACGGTGGGTGCGAGGTCGATCGCCAGCGGCGTGCCTTCCTGCCAATAGCTGGAGATCTGCAACACCGCCGGGCCCGACAGGCCCCGGTGCGTGAACAGCAGGTCTTCGTCGAAGGCCATGCGCGACTTTTTGGCGCCGGTGCTGATCGTGACCGGCAGCGCCAGCCCGGCGAGCTGCGCCCAGGGTGCCCAGGCCTCGCCGTCGAAGGTCAGCGGCACCAGGCCGGGGCGGCGTTCCACCAGGGGCACGTCAAACTGCTGCGCGATCCGGTAGCCGAAATCCGTGGCGCCGATCTTGGGGATGGACAGGCCGCCGGTCGCCACCACCAGGCTGCGCGCCTGCACCAGCCCGCGATCGGTATGAATTTGATAGCTGCCAGAGCCCGTCCCATATGCCTCAGAGGCCAAAAACACTATTTTTTTGACGCTGCAGGGCTGCCAGCGTTCCACACCGCCAGCGGTGCATTCGGCCAGCAGCATGGCGATGAGGTCTTCGGCCGAACGGTCGCAGAACAACTGGCCCTTGTGCTTTTCATGGAAAGGGATGCCGTGCTTTTGCACCAGCGCGATGAAGTCGGCCGGCGTGTAGCGCGAGAGCGCCGAGCGGCAGAACTGCGGGTTCTGCCCCACAAAGTGCTTGTGCGGCGCCTGCGGGTCCAGGTCGCGGTTGGTGAAATTGCAGCGCCCGCCGCCCGAGATGCGGATCTTCTCGGCCACGGCCTGGGCGTGGTCGATGAGCAGCACCTTCAGGCCGCGTTGGCCCGCCTGGCCTGCGCAAAACAAACCGGCGGCGCCAGCGCCGATGATCACGGTGTCAAAAAAGGGGAGCGTTGGCACGGCGGTTGGAGGCAGTGAGGCAAAGGCGCTGATTGTGCCGTCTTTGCTGGTGGCAAGGGGTGTGGCCACAGGAGCCTCTGCCGCACTTCGCAAAACAGTGTTTCTGTTGGTAACGACGGGATGGCAATGGCGTTCTGTGGGCGCGGTTCATCAATAATCTGGGCTGCTCAAGGAGAACCTGGATATGACGTCAGTATCCGATTTCTACGCACAGGCCATCACACGGCGCCGCTTTGGCCAGTGGGGTCTGGTGGCCGCAACGGTCGGTGTTACCGGTTGTGGAGGCGGGGGGGAGGGCGAGGAGCCCCCAGTGGTTCCGCCTGCCAAAGTGGGCGCGCTGGAGCTGTTGGCTGGCGCTTTGGGCGGCGGCGGGTTCGCACTGCAGCAAGGCGCCATGGCGCGGCTGCCCGATGAACTGAGCGGGCCTGCGTTCAACAGCCAGGGCGACTTTCAGTTTGTGAGCGGAACCTATGACTGTCGCGTGGGGCGCAGAAGCAGGCAAGGGATGTCGTCGTTTTCTCCGATCCCCTCGGCTTTCCATGGACTGTTGTTTGATGCCATGGACCGTTACCTCGTGACGGGGGGCGGGGGAACCATTGAATACTTGCAGGGCGAAACACCCGTGCGCCTGGCGGGAGGTGCTTCCGGTACGGGGTTGATCGATGGGGTGGGAACGGGCGCGCGTCTCTTTTCCCCCCAATCTCTGCTGCTGGCCAAGAACGGGCTCGTGTACTT
>Ga0138256_10006672_pt1 | contig 12207 bp, 8 predicted proteins | sample KNB2016incub_MG_FD_105486 | JGI IMG/M metagenome (GOLD analysis project Ga0138256, IMG submission 105486) | Active sludge microbial communities from wastewater in Klosterneuburg, Austria - KNB2014incub_MG | ecosystem: Engineered > WWTP > Activated sludge > Unclassified | place: Austria... | reverse complement strand
ATGGAATAAACTTTATCCTTTAAACCTAATATTCTGATATTAAGGAAGAATGGAATATGTTATTTGGAGTATAAAAAAGGCTTCAAAACCAATGAAACATATATCAAAAATCAACTTACAAAGTACCTCTCAACTCCGGTGCCCGCTCTATTGCTTCGAACAGAGCTTTGAAGTTTCCTTTACCAAAAGACTTCGCACCATGGCGCTCTATGATTTCAAAAAATACAGTTGGTCTGTCCTGGATAGGTTTAGTAAATATTTGCAATAAATACCCTTCTTCATCTCTGTCTACCAGGATATTCATTCTTTTTAGCTCGTTCAAGTCCTCCTTAATGGTGCCAACACGCTCAAGTACAGTGTCATAGTATACATCAGGTACATAGAGAAACTCAATCCCATTATTTCTTAAAGATTCAACAGTGTGGACAATGTCATCCGTTGCTATGGCAACATGCTGTACTCCGGCACCTTTATAAAAATCAAGATATTCTTCTATCTGGGACTTTTTCTTTCCTGCGGCAGGCTCATTGATAGGAAACTTAATAAATCCGTTGCCATTGCTGACTACTTTACTCATGAGGGCTGTATACTCGGTTGAGATATCCTTATCGTCAAAGGTCACTAACAGCTTGAAGCCCATTACATCTTCATAATATTTAACCCATTTGTTCATCTGTCCCAATTCCACATTTCCTACACAATGGTCTACATATTTGAATCCTAAAGGTTTGATTTGGACCGGGCTTGACTTAGGCACATATCCAGGTAAAAAAGTACCGTTATACTGACTTCTTTCCACCAAAGTGTGTATAGTTTCTCCATACGTTTTGATGGCAGCCATTTTCACAAAGCCAAATTGATCATTTGAAATGAATGGTTCAAATGCACTTTCAGCACCTCTGTCAATGGCTGCCTGGTAGGCTTTTTCTGCATCGTCAACCCATAGTGCCAAAACTTTAATGCCATCACCGTGCTTTGCTACATGATGTAATATTTCATGGTTGGGGTCAAGAGCCGATGTGATGACAAATCTAATTTTGCCTTGTTTCAGTACATATGATACCACATCTCTTGATCCGGTTTCAGGGCCTTTGTATGCAATAAGTTCAAAACCAAAGCAGTGCTGATAAAACAGGCAGGTTTGTTTAGCGTTTCCAACATAGAATTCAATAAAATCAGTACCATTAATGGGAAAGGTATCTTTTACTGGTGGTGAATTTTGTATTGTAGATGTGTTCATTTGAAATATTTGTTAAAATTATTTGATTCAATAAGACTATTTAATAAGCTCAGAGCCAGCTTAAAGCGTATTCGTCATCTTCAATTCCAGCGGCATAATTTGTCATAAGCAATGGCTTGAAAGTATCTACCATAACAGCAAGCTCTTTTGTTTCTTTCTGCCCAATGCTTTTTTCAGCAGTTCCCGGGTGAGGACCATGTGGTATTCCACCCGGATGAAGGGTTATCTGACCTTTATCCACGTGTTTGCGACTCATGAAATCACCATCGACATAATACAGTACTTCATCGCTGTCAATATTGCTGTGATTATAGGGTGCAGGAATTGCAAGCGGGTGATAATCGTATAACCGAGGTACAAATGAACAAATAACAAAACTTCCGGTCTCAAATGTTTGGTGTATGGGTGGAGGTAAGTGTACCCTTCCTGTGATGGGCTCAAAATTATGAATCGAAAAAGCATAGGGATATAAATACCCATCCCAACCAACGACATCAAAGGGATGGGCTTTATAATGGTAAGGGTAGAGGTTTTCTTGTTTTTTAATGTATAACAGGTAATCACCTTTTTCATCATATGTGACGAGAACATTAGGTTTTCTGATATCTCTTTCGCAGTAAGGAGCATGTTCTGCCAATTGGCCAAACTCATTTCTGTACCTTTTTGGCGTTAAAATAGGGGTAGATGACTCGACTATAAATAGTCTGTTGTCTGGTGTATCAAATTCCAGCTGATAAATGGTTCCTCTGGGAATTACAAGATAATCACCGTATTCAAACCTAATGTCACCATACATAGTTTTCAGCGTTCCTGAGCCAATATGGACAAAAATACATTCGTCGGCATCTGCATTTTTATAAAAATAATCTGTCATACTTTTTCGGGGTGATGACAATATGATACGGCAATCATTATTGACAAGTACTGGTTTCCTGCTATCCAGGTAATCATCTTCCGGTGTTATATTAAATCCTTGCAAACTTCTGTGCTTCAATTGCTTATCATGAATGGTTATAGGAGCAATGTTGACAGGCTCGCCCACTTGTGTGATCATGGTAGGAGGATAGTTATGATACAAAAGCGAATACATATTGCTAAAGCCTTCTGTCGAAAACAATTGTTCATTATACAGCGTACCATCTGCTTTGCGAAATTGGGTATGCCTTTTGGCTGGAATGTGACCTAATGAATGATAATGCATATTAATTTTGTTTTGCCAGATTTTGAAAAATTTTATTCAATGTCCGTTCAAGTGTGATCAACTCTTCTCCTGAAACGCCTTCATAAGCTTCTGCTCTGAATTCCTGAACTATTGGCTCGATACATTTGTATTTCAGTAGACCTTCATCTGTAAGAGTGATCATAAATTTTCGACGGTCTTTTTCATCCACTTTTCTTGTTACCAATCCTTTGAAAACAAGTAAATCAATCATTCGGGTTATAGTAGGTGCGTCTTTAAATGTCAGTTCACCCAATTCCTGCTGACTGAGTATTTTATGTCTGTATAAGATGTGGACGACTACCCATTGATCTACAGTAATGTCTATGTCCGGATGTAACAAAAGCATTCTGGAAAACGTAAGTTTCATCAATTTTACAGTCTTTTCTAATGTAAAGCCTGATATTTCCGGTTTTTTCTCTATACTGCGAAGTAAAATTGTATTGGGCATATATAATAGTTAGTGTACTAATATTATGCAAAGCAACAAATATTTTTTAATTTATAATAACGTTTTGGCTATTTTTTTAAATGGCAGGCTCTCAGAAAACAATTATGTTAAATATTTAACAAAAACTAGTAAATACATAGATTAAGTAATAATTATAAAATAATTCATTTAATTTTGCATTTTTGTAACTTAAAATTATTTAACATATGTCACTTAGATTAGGAGATGTAGCTCCAAATTTTACAGCTCAGACTACCCAAGGCGAAATTGATTTTCACACATGGCTCGGAGATTCATGGGGATTACTTTTTTCGCACCCTGCTGATTTTACTCCTGTATGTACTACTGAGCTTGGTAAAACAGCATTGCTCTCAGGAGAATTTGCCAAGAGAAATACTAAAGTTTTAGCAGTATCTGTAGATGATCTTGCATCGCACAACAGATGGATACCGGACATTGAAGAAGTTAATAATGTACAATTAAACTTTCCTATCATAGCAGATGAGAACAGAGTTGTAGCACAACTTTATGATATGATTCATCCAAACGCAAGTGAAAAAACGACTGTCAGGTCAGTTTTTATCATTGGTCCTGATAAAAAGATAAAGTTAACACTTACTTATCCGGCTTCAACTGGTCGCAATTTTAATGAAATCATCAGAGTACTGGATTCTTTACAATTGACAGCCAATCACAGTCTGGCTACACCTGCTGATTGGGTGCCCGGTGATAAGGTCATAGTAGTTCCGGCTGTAGCTACTGATCAGATAAAAGACAAATATGGTGTTGAACCGGAAATAGTCAAATCCTACCTTAGATACGTGCCAGGTGATGTGATAAGTAAGTAAGAATCAGATCCGAATCAATAAAATGATAGTGATTTATCTCAGGTGAAGTAACCTGAAGGTGTGATATTTAGTGGGGGTAATTAAAACAAAAAAGAGAATATGATAATGTCATATTCTCTTTTTTTATTTACCACCCTTCAATCTTTTTAGTAAGATAAAGGTTTGGAATTAGTCAAACGACTGGTTATCAGTAGAAGCTCTTTTTACAATATCCTGATATTCTTTAGGTGTAAGTCCGTCGAGACAATAGTCTATAGGATTTATAGCTATACCATTTAACCAAATTTCATAATGAAGGTGTGGAGCAGTAGATGTACCTGTACTACCTACTTTACCTATTCTTTGACCTTTTTTAACTATACTACCTTCTTTTACATCTATTGAGTGCATATGCGCAAATAGTGTTTTGTATCCATATCCATGGTCGATCATCAGGTGTTTACCATAACCACTTCCGGTCTTATTGATAGAAACAACTCTCCCGTCACCTGTAGCCTGGATTTGGGTACCCTGAGGTGCTGTAAAATCAATTCCTTTATGAAATCTTCTCAGTTTGTGGATAGGATGTATTCTCATTCCAAAACCTGATAAAAATTTGACATCTTTTTTCAAAGAAGTTTCTTTTACAGGTTTTATTGAAGGTATAGAAGCCAGCTTTTTTTCTTTTACCAAAGCAACTTTATATAAACTATCTAATGAATTTTTCTGAATTTCTATTTTTAATTTAAGCTTATCAACCGTCTCCAGATTTTCTTTTATCATGTTTCCGGTTTCTTTGAAATTTTCTAAAAATTCGTATTTGTTGTGTCCCCCGGTACCTCCATTCCAAATACCATCATCAATAGGTTTCGCACCCAAAATCATTCTGTTTATTTCGCTGTCTTTTTCGTGAAGAAATTCAATTTTTTTTGAAAGAACGTTATATTCATCTGTAAGTTGAGTAAGGTAAAACTCTAATTGCTCTTTTTCTTTTTCCATTACCTTTTCCTTTGGAGTAGGAAAATACTGATATGCAAGAATAAACATTAAAACGGAGGTAAGTACAACGGCAGACGTAAAATACAAACTTTTACGAAATTTATCTTTCGGTGAAAGTTTGTGTTCCTCATATTGTAAAGTGTGCTCGTTGTATACGTATTTTACATTTTTCATTTTCAGATTACGTTTTGATTGACAATTACTTTTTGGCTAAAGAACTGTCAGAAAATACGGATACTATTGGTATTAAAAACAGCGTAAAAATATATTATTATATTTATCTTTCCAACATTAATTTAAATTATTTATATATATTTTTTAAAGTTTTATAACTTGAACAAATAATTATAAATAAAAGAGCAGGCAATAATTTTAAGACCTGATTAAGAATTAGGAAAAAATATATACAATCAACTAATTACATGAGAAAACAAACAATGGAGCAATGCTACATTAATTAACATAACATCTCTTCCTACTCGTTTTCATTAAAGATTTGACTCATATGGATTCATTTTTAATGTGAGCATAAAAATCAGACAATGAGCCTTTTGTTTGCTTGTTTAGGAGACCCCAATTATGGTTTAATGATTTTTCCGGAGTGATTCTCTCCACCAGCCAGATCGTCGCTATAACTATTTATCTGATTTAACTTTATAATTATTTTGTCTCTGAATTCAAAAAATGCAGGTAATTCGCTTGCCTTCATGGGCTGAGCTGATGGGAGTTTTTCTTTTAGATGATTGACCTGTCTTCCGTTTTTCCAGAATCTGAAACACACATGCGGACCGGTTGCTAACCCTGTGGACCCAACATAACCAATAGTTTGACCCTGGCGGATTCTGGTGCCGGGTCGTATGCCCTTGGCAAATCTTGACATGTGAAGATACTGCGTTTCATATTTATTGTCATGTTTTACTTTGACAAATTTGCCGTTGCCGCTGGTATAAGATACCGCAGTCACTACACCATCAGCTACAGTTCTTATTTCTGTGCCATACGGAGCGGCGTAATCCGTTCCCAGATGTGGCATAGTAACCCCTTTGATCGGGTGAAAGCGTCTGAGATTATAATTGGACGAAATACGTGAAAATTTTACAGGCGCTTTAAGAAATGCTTTTTTTGCCGGCCTGCCTTCCTGATCAAAATATCCTGATTCATCATTTGTGTTATACAGCATTGAATAGTTTGCTCCATTCTCATTCACATAACAAGCACCAATCAATCTACCTATACCTGCGAGTTCGCCATCTATATACTTGTTTTCATATATTAATTTGAATTCGTCTCCCTTACGTGTGTGATAAAAATCCACAGAACTGGACAATGCATCTTCCATCAGGTCAATGACTGCAGGATTTACACCTTTCGATTCCAATGCACTCCATAATGAAGTTTCTATTTTACCATATGCAAACTCTTCGCATATTTCAACATTTTTTTCTACCAATTTCACATTTACTGAATCTCTGAAATCATAGATTACATATTTGTACCTGTCTGGTTCGTACACAATGGCTATTGGTTTTTCATCGCATTCATGTCTTCTGATTACATGGTATTTTGATCCTACCTGGATTTTTCTTATATTAAATATGTCTTTAGCTTCATGTTCCAATAATAAAATAAGATTGGCTGTCAGACCCTGAGTACTCAATATTCCTCCAAAAAATTCATTTTTTCTAATGGTATTTTTTTCTATATGAACAGAATCCAGATTAAAACCAAATTGATAGACAGGATTCGAAACGGAAAGTGATTCTTCTTTATTTTTTTCTGATTTTGTATCTTCTGAATGATAGCTGAAGATAATAAAACTGGCAATAATCAAAGAAACGGTAATATCAGTAAAACGTTTTTTTGACTTACTCATTTTTAATGGTGTAAGTTTCAAAATACAACTGGTTTGCGGTTAATAAAATACTAAATTTTCTCTGCGTTGGTTGCAACGACACCGCAAGATAGTTTTCATATCCATAATTGTGAAAAAAAATGTGTTAATGTTTTTTAAATTATTGATTTCTTACAAATGAAAAATAATTCATTGCCCAGTCTCTGAGGGATTGAGTTATAACACATTTCCATAGTTAAAATATGTAATCCTGAATTAAACAAAGTTTTATATTCGGTTAGATTACCTCCAAACGGAGGTCCTGGCTGATCAAATTCTTTGCCGAACAGTACACCGACTAACTTTCCATTTGTTGATAATAGTTGTAACATTTTATCTGCATACTTTTGCCATTGACCAGGGTTAATGGCACAAAAGAATGTTTGTTCTAAGATCAAGTCATATTGTCCTGTCAGTTTGAAAAAATCATTGTTAATATATTTAATTTCCGGTTTGTTGCGAAGATTATTCTTTATTTTTTCTACAGCTACTGATGAGATGTCGCATATAGTAATGTTTTGGAATCCATTTACATAAAAATAATCTGCATCCTGAAAGTGTCCTGCTCCGGGGATCAGTATGCTAATATTTTTATCCGTCAATTGATCTATATATGCTTTAAGCGGTGGAGAAGTTTTCTTAATATCCCATGGTGTGTCACCAGAGAGATGTCTTTCATTCCAATATTCCTGATCAAGAGTTAACATACACACACAATTTTCTTTTTGAAATTCATGAATACAACAAGAAAGTAAATAAATGGATTAAATTTGCCTGCTCAATATAACTCTTGCTAAATAATGTAATCTGTGATTCATACACTTAATTGTAATGGAAGGCTTTTGGTGATTGATCAGCCGGTAGTGATGGGAATAATAAATGTAAATGAAGATTCTTTTTATAGCGGATCAAGAAAAACAGACATTTATGACATTTTATCAATGGCAAAATCCATGTTGGATGATGGGGCTTCTATTCTGGACATAGGGGCAATGTCCAGTAGACCCGGAGCGAAAATGATCGATGAAGAAGTGGAAATCAATCGGATAGTTACGGCAGTAAAATCTATATCAGACAGTTATCCTAGTGCTATTATCTCCGTAGACACCTTCAGAAGCAAAGTAGCATATGAAGCAGTTCAGGCTGGTGCGTCCATCATAAATGATATTTCTTCCGGGACTTTTGACACCGAAATGCTGAAGGTAGTTTCATCATTAAATGTGCCCTATATTCTTATGCATATGCAGGGACAGCCTGAAACCATGCAGATCAATCCTATTTATCATGATGTAGTAATGGAAATCACTCAATTTTTTGTCAGCAAAATTAAACAGGCCAGAAATGCAGGTATTACTGACATAATTATAGATCCCGGATTTGGATTTGGTAAAACCCTCGAGCATAATTATACCCTTTTGAAACACCTGGAAGTGTTTCAGATTTTTGATTTACCTGTTTTGGCAGGAATTTCCAGAAAATCTATGGTTTGGAAACAGTTGGATACCAACCCAGAACATGCATTGAACGGCACTACGGCACTTCATATGTACGCCCTTCTTAAAGGTGCTGATATACTCCGAGTACATGATGTAAAAGCGGCTGCGGAGTGTATTGCTTTATTTAAAAAACTCGCATGTTAATCCGAAGGATACCCGGAATTATTCTAAGAAATAAATGGCTGAAAGAAATTAATCAGGGGTTAACCCTGATGATAATCTGTTGACTTTGAATATTGATTTTGCACCAGATAATATTAATATTAATGTAGTGTTAATTTTGTGTTTTAAAGCGTTTTTTTCCTAATTTTAGCCGTTTAAGTAAGATAAATAAAGAATATTCAGGTTGACTGATGTAAAAGTTGAACAGGAGGTACAAAAGCAAAGACCGTTTTTAATAAAGTGGATAAGAAGGGTATTTGGTGTGGCATTTCTTCTATTGCTTCTTATCATTTTATTACTTCAGTTTTCTGTGGTTCAAACCTGGCTTTCATCAAGATTTACAAAATATATATCAGAGGCAACCAATACCATCGTAACAGCGGAGAGACTAAAAATTAGTCCTTTTGACGGAATTATTCTTCAAAATATTGATATTAAAGACAAACAATTCAATAGCATTGTGCATGGTGGAGCGATCAACGTTTCATTGCGAAGAAATATATTTTTCCTTTTAAATAATAAACTGGATCTTTCATATATTGGGATAAAGGAAGTTAAACTCAATATCGTAACCGAATATGGTGAGTCAAAATCCAACCTCCAAAAATTTATTGATAACCTTTCATCTTCACCAGATCAGAAAAGTAAAGGTAAACCGCTCGATTTTCAACTCAAAGAAGTCGATCTTTCTGATATTTATATCAAAACGGACAATAAAAACAATGGGAAATATGAAATTTTAACGCTTGCCGGAGGTAATATTGATATCAATTATCTGGATTTGGAATGCAGAGAATTTGACATTAATACCGTACTTCTGGACCGACCAACTTATCATTCATTTGTATACGAATATAGTTGTAATATTACAGATGAACTTTCAATACCTGTAAGTAATGCAGCTAAAGTGGACACGGATTCAGAGCCTATGACGCTTACATTCCGTGAGCTTGGTGTAAAAGATGGAAAATTTGGAAAATCCAATGCGTTGATTGTAGCTGAAAGTCAATATAAAAACTACCTGGACTTCAATAATTTTTATTTTGAGAAGATCAATCTTTTATTAAAGAATTTCAGCTTCAGAAATAATACCGAGATATTTTCCACTCTTGAGACACTTTCAGCAGTAGATAATACTGGCTTTGAAATAAAAAATGTAAAAAGTGATTCTATCCTAATTACGTCAACTTCAGCTGAAATGAGATCACTTCTCCTTGAAATGGGCAACACAACCATAAAGGATCAATTGAAACTCACTTTTGCTGATTTTGATTCTTTCTCAGAGTTTACTGACAAAGTAGTATTGGATATATCTTTTCTGGAATCAAAAATATATATGCAAGATTTGGTACATTTTATAAAAAGCCTTAGTAAAATTCCTGCCATTACCAATAATCTTAAAGAATACATTGACATCAGTGGTCGGTTTTACGGTAAAATAAATAACCTGGCGGGTAGAGATGTGGATATCAGAATTGGACAAAAGTTAAACCTGGCAGGTTCGTTCAATACCAGAGATCTTCTGGATCCTGATAATACTGTACTCAATATCAAACTTGAAAAGTTTAATACGAGTATGCGAAAAATAAAGATGATCCTTCCTGCATTTAATGCACCGGAGAATTTTAACAAACTGGGTTCAATCAATTTTACAGGAAGATTTGATGGCTATCTGGAAGATTTTGTTGCATATGGGAAGTTGAAATCTGATGTTGGAACCGCAGAATTAGATATGAGATTGGACATAACACAAGGTTCAAATAAAGCTAATTATTCAGGTACACTCAATCTGCAGGACTTTAATCTGGGAAAATGGAGTGATAATGCTGATTTTGGTCTGGTCAATTTTAAATCTAAAGTTGGTGATGGACGGGGTTTGACATTAAATACGGTAAAAGCAGATCTGGTGGCAACCGTAAATTCACTGATATTCAAAAAATATAATTACAAAGATTTTGTAATTGATGGTAAAATTGATAAAAATACTTTTAACGGAATATTTAAGATACAGGATCAAAATATTGATTTTGTTTTTGATGGCTCATTTGAATATTTGAACAAAAAAGCTTTTCTTAATTTCAAATCGGATGTAAAAAATATTGATTTGTATGCATTGAATTTAACTTCTTCACCATTTGCATTTCAGGCCAAAATGGATATAAATATTGCAGGTAGCAACATGAATGATTTTACAGGAGATATAAAAATTTCGGATTTGAGTATGATGTCAAAAGATTCAGTATATCATTTGTCAGAAATTGATCTTTTATCAAAAAATACGGTCAATGGTGGCAAATTAATAACCATGGTCAGTGATATTGGTACTATTAATATTAATGGGGAATATGACTTACCCAATATTCCAAAATCAATCAAAAAAATTCTTTACTCCAATTATCCATATTTAACCAGAAGTTGGAAACAGGATTTAACTACGACCACAGGTTTACAAAAATTTGATTTTAATTTTAATCTGAATGACAGCAAAAATTTTCTTTCACTGATAGGCTTGAATGAAAGCCATTTCAGACGGCTCAGTCTAAAAGGCAGATTGGATTCCTACAAAAATGAAATATCTATTGCTTCAGAAATTCCGATCCTTAAAATAAAAAACGACTCGATAAAAGATTTACAATTACTGCTTGTGTCGGATAGCAAATCAGGTGATATATTGATTCACGTCGATTCGACCTTTGCTTTGGGCAAACATTTTAATCCCATAGACATTCACACTACACTTAAAGGCGATACGTTGGATTTTTCTTTTTCCACTGAGAAGATTATTGATTCTCTGGAAAATTTTGATATCAAAGGTCGGCTGATTCCACATCCGAAAGGTTTTAATCTGACTCTAGCTGACAACTTATTGGTCATGATGGGTACTAAATGGAATATCAATAAGAGAAATAATATTGTTTTTGGCGATTCATATATAAATCTCGATAATATGATCATTTCTGATGGTCAGAGAAACATAGAAATCAATGATATCAACAATAATAAAGGGGTAAATCTTGAAATTGACAATTTTAATCTTGAAATAGCAAATAGTTTTATCAATTATGACAAAATGACCTTTGGAGGGATTACCAATATTTCTGCGAGAATAGAAGATGTTTTTACGACGGAAAAAGAAATGTCAGGCTACTTAAATATTCCACAATTTACTATAAATGGAGATAAATATGGATCGGTATTTATTGATATTGCAAAGGGCAATAAATCTCCGGTCAAAGCAGCCATATCGATTGGAGATTTCATTGCCATTCAAGGAACCTATGATGAAAAGACTAAAATGATCGATTCAAAAATAAAATTCAGGGATGCGCCCATGAAAATAATTGAATACCTGCTCAAAGATGGTATAAAAAATACGGATGGTTATTTAGATGCGGATATCGTATTCGGAGGGCCAACTACCAACCTTAAAATAAACGGTGAAGGTATAATAAACCGCGGAAAAACTACCTTAAAATATACCGGCACAACCTATCATTTTGATAAACAAAAAATCCGAATCAGCAACAAAACTATAGATCTGGATGGGGCAATTATTTCTGATCAGAATGGAAATTTCGGAACGATCAAAGGTGGTCTTGTTCATAATATGTTTAAAAATTTTGGAGTTAACGCTACTATTTCAGGCAATAATGTAGTTGGCTTAAACACTACCAAGGCCGATAATCAGAGCTATTATGGATATGGGGTAGGGCAGCTCAGAGCTGAATTTACGGGTTCTTTTGACAGAGTAGACATGAAAATTAACGCTGTGACAGGACCGGGTACAAACCTATTTATTCCTGTCAGTAATCATCAGTTAACTTTAAACCAGAGTTTCATAAAATTTATAAAAAAAGGGGAAGAAACAAATACCACTTTGCCCAATGCTTTTTCTCTGAGTGCAATAAATATTGAAATGACT
>Ga0138256_10006671_pt1 | contig 12208 bp, 10 predicted proteins | sample KNB2016incub_MG_FD_105486 | JGI IMG/M metagenome (GOLD analysis project Ga0138256, IMG submission 105486) | Active sludge microbial communities from wastewater in Klosterneuburg, Austria - KNB2014incub_MG | ecosystem: Engineered > WWTP > Activated sludge > Unclassified | place: Austria... | reverse complement strand
TTATTATCAGTTTTACTCACTGTCATTTCTCTCTTATTCCTGCTGCTTCTCAGATCTTACAGAAAGAAAAATACGATTGAGAGCAGCACTAAAGGCACAGTCAGATCGGCATCCTCATTATCACAGAATAATTCCGGAATTGCCGGTACACTTATATCCGCCGTATTTGTGCTTATAGTAATGCTGCCCATATTGGCTTTGATGTTTCTTTCATTGATACCTGAAGGATCTCTGATGAGAAATTATTTTACCGAATCTTTTACTTTAGAAAATTATAAAAAGATATTCAGTGACCGGCAGTTCTTTGATCCTTTTTCCAATAGTTTAAAAATGGGATTACTTGCTGTTTTAATAACTATCATTATCGGAGTGAGTGCGGCATTTTTTATAACAAGAAAAAAATTAAAGGGCGGAAATATAATGGAAAGTCTTTTATCTCTTCCTTACGGGATCCCCGGTACAGTCATTGCTCTTAGCTTTATCATTAGTTTCAATACACCGTCAGTTTTTACGGCTTTTGTTCCGCTTGCAGGAACATTCTGGATCTTGCCTCTGGCTTATTCAGTGAGAAATCTGCCAATTATCACTCAGTCTTCTATTGCGGGATTCAATGCATTTGATCCGTCTCTTGAAGAAGCTTCTTCATCACTGGGTGCTTCGGGATCAAGAACATTCAGAATGATAATTCTTCCGCTGGTGATCCCTTCGATTTTCTCCGGAGCACTGCTTGTATTTATAAATTCAGTCGGTGAATTTGTATCCACAATTCTACTTTACACTTTTTCAACAAAAACAATCTCCGTTGAAATTTATTCTCAGCTCAGATTATATAATACAGGAGCAGCTGCAGCTTACGGCATTATCCTGTTTGTTCTTGTAATGCTCATAGTATATGTGTCCGGAAAAAAGCTGGATAGATCAGTAAGTGTCGGATAATTACTTTAAAACTGAAATCACATTCGGAATCTGCTTTTCTGCAATATTTTATATTTAATCCCTGGCTGCACAACGGTAAAAATAAAACTGATTTAATCTATGTTTAGATAAAGTAATTACTGAAAGATCTCCGGAAATTTTTACATACAACCAATAAAGCCAAATTCCTTTTTAAATTAATCATCTTATCTGTTAAATATGTACTTCTGAAAACCCGTTTTCAATAATGCCTTCATATACCATACATAGAGCTTAACATAAATCCTGTTAATTTATATCACATTCAATCTTGAAATGCATTTCTATTATTGGTAATTTAAATTCAATTTATATATAATGACTCAGGATGATCGCAAAATTCAAAGCAATGAATTTTTTCAATGTTTTATTGCTGTTAATAGCAATAATTCAATATTATTTACTGTCCCCGCTAAATACTCCCGGTGAGACCTATATCAATACATCTTTAGATTTTGACGTAAAGTTAAAGCTGATACCGGGATTTCTGATCCCATATTTCTCTGTATATATTCTGATCATTTTTTTAATGATATTAATAATGAGGAATAGAGAATCCTGGGAAATGACAATATTTCTCATGTCTATTGTATTTTTATGGAGCCTGGTTAATTTTGCTCATGGATTTTTCCCGACTCAAAATACCATAAGACCTCAGATACCGGAAACAGGATTTTTTTTTGAAGCAGTAAAGAGTCTTTATACCGACGTAAAGCCATTCAGAACGCTTCCCAGCTGGCATGCTGCAACTGCAGTACTTTGCGCAATTGTTTTTTTTAAAATGAAATTCAGAAGATCTGTGCTTGTATTTGTGTGGTGTTTTTTAATTTTAATTTCTCCGATGTTCCTTAAAATGGCTTATGCTGTTGATGTTATTGTAGCAATTCCCTTTGCATTTCTGAGCCATGCCGCAGCACAGAAAATCTCTACCGTAAAAGTAAAGACCGAAACTGTTCAGGAAATTGTAAAAGCCTTTACGCTCGAATCGCTTGTTCAGTCGGTTGCAATAGGTATCAGGGATGAAAGCACAATTGTATCTTTAATAGAAGGACTTACGAGAATTGAAAAAAATCTGACAGATTCAGACAAAGAAGAGATAAAAAAAACCGGAGCAAATCTGAACCCACCGGTAAAAACACTTAAAGAAGTTATTAATAATTTGATTTTGTCAACAAATGTGGAACGGCATGTTGAAAAAGCCCGGGAAATGTTCGGCGCCGGAGAAAAATCATTTATACCTTCTGACAGAGACTTGAAAAATGCAACTGAGGAACTTGTCAGCGAAGCCTGCAGACCTTTTGATAATCCGAAGTTCAGATTTGTGATACTCGAGATAAAAAAGAATAATTCACAGATCATGAATACAAGCTCAATTGAAGAAGCCGCTAAAGAAAGATCTTCTGATATAATTTTCCGGTTTAACAGTTTTGTAGAATCTCATAAGAAAGACATACCTTTAATAAATGAAATAGTTAATTCTGCAGGCACTCATCTCAACTTATCTTTTGAAGAATTAAAATCAATTACAAGAGAGCTCCGGAAGCCGCCTTATGAAATTACAACTGAAGAAATATGGAATGCTTATCACAGGATTGATGGTACCAGGGTTAAGCCTTTAGGCGAACAGAAAAACCCTGCAAACATTATATCATTAATACAATATGCATCCGGTAAAATTGAAACGCTTGAGCCTTATGTTGATAAAATTGACAAGAAATTTAATGAATGGCTAAAAGAAAACCGATCTAAAGGAAAAGAATATTCTAATGAAGAACTAGAATGGCTCAACATGATGAAAAATCATTTTGCCGTTTTCCTTGAGATAAATATGACAAGTTTTAATCAGCCTCCTTTTGTTAATAAAGGTGGTGCTTCCAAAGCTTATAATATTTTCGGACATGATCTAAATAAGATACTTTATGAAATTAATGAAAGACTGATCTGAACATTTGCATTTTTATATTCTTTTTGCTTTAACAAATTATTTCCGCAATTCCACTTATGAGCATGATTACAAATAATGATCTTCAGCTGATCAAAAGAATATCTGAAAGAGATACTGAAGCTCTGAGTGAATTTTATGACCTGCATTCAAAATACTTATATACGATCATATATCATATTCTCAGGGATGAATCAGAAGCAGAAGACCTGCTGCAGGAAGTTTTTCTGCAGATCTGGGAAAAAACCGGTTCGTATGATGAAAACTTAGGCAATCCTCTTGCATGGATAACAAGAATTACCAGAAACAGATCCATTGACAGATTAAGAAGCAAAAGCTTTAAGAACCGTTCAAGTGAAACAGATATAGAAAGATTTTTTGATCTTTCTTCTGATAACGATTCATCTGCTCCTGATATAAATATTATACGGAATCAGGAACAGAAAAAGATCACCGAAGCATTGAAATCTCTAAGTCAGAATCAGAGAGATCTTATCGAGTTCGCATATTTCAGAGGATATTCACAGACTGAACTTGCTGAGCATTTTAAAATTCCTCTCGGAACGGTTAAAACAAGAATGAGAGCCGCTATGATCCTGCTGCGGGATAAACTTAAATACTTAGTGTCATGAAAGACAAAAAAGATAAAAATAATTTTGAAGAAAAAGTGATCCTGCATTCACTGGGATTACTTGATAAAAATGAAGAGGACTCTCTTAATTTAATAATAGATAACTCTTCAGAAACAGAAAGAGAGCTGGTTAAAGAGTTTAATAACCTGTCTTCTCTGTTTTCAAAAATACTGCCTGTCCCGGAAGTTGATTTTTCAAATTCATCAAAGATCAAGGACAAACTTTTTGAGAAAATAAATTCACAAAGCAAAGTTCAGAAAAATAAGACCGGTTTTAATTTTATTTTTGCAGGTTCATCTGAATGGATTAAACATCCTCAAATTAACGGTATAGAAGTAAAAACCCTGGCAGTGAACGGGGATAAAGGCTATTTGATGATACTGATGAAAGCTGCAGCCGGAGCCGAATACCCTTCTCATCATCATAGCGGAGCAGAAGAATGTTATGTGATCGAGGGAGATCTGTATGTGGAAGGAAAATATTTGGGTCCGGGAGATTTTCATCATGCTGAAGGAGGAAGTGATCACGAACCGCTCAGAACAAAAAACGGTTGCACTTTACTGCTTGTTGTCGATCCAAAAGATTATTGAAATGACAAATTAAGTTAAACTCTTCTTAGTTTTTTTCTTGAGCTCATTTCGCTTTCATAAACCTTTTTTAATCCGTCTCCCAGAGCTTTTTCTATGTCTCTGATATTTTCAACCAGTCTTTTAAATCCACCTATTTCTACCGAAGCTGCCTGGTCTGTTCCCCACATTGCCCTGTCAAGAGTTATGTGTCTTTCAATAAATGCAGCGCCAAGCGCTACTGCTGCCCAGGACGGAGATAATCCGGTTTCATGACCGGAATATCCTACAGGTACTTCAGGATAAATATGCTTAAGTGTCCTTATAACCTTTAGGTTCAACTCCTCTAGTTTACAAGGATAAGCTGAAGTAGAATGTGCGATCATAAGATCTTCTGTACCAATAGCTTTTACCGTTGAATTTATTTCTTCAATTGTTGACATCCCTGTTGATATCATAAGGGGTTTGCCTGTTTCTCTTTTTTTATTCAAAAGACTCAGATCAGTCAGTGAAGCTGATGCGGCTTTAAATAAAGGCGTATCGAACTGATCAATGAATTCAACGGATTCTTCATCCCAGCAGGATGCAAACCAGACAATGTTTTCCTTTTTGCAATACTCATCTATTCTGCAGAAATCATCAAAGTTTAATTCTACCTTATGTCTGTAATCAATGTATCGCATTCTTCCCCATGGGGTTTCGCGCTCAATATCCCACTGGTCTTTTGGTACACAAAGTTCGGGAGTGCGTTTCTGAAATTTCACCGCATCACATCCGGCAAATTTCGCTCCCTTGATAAGCTCTTTTGCAAGGACATAAGAACCGTTATGATTAATGCCTATCTCTGCAATTATATAAACTCTTTCACCATTTCCGATGTACTTGCTGCCGATTTTTATTTTTGCCATGGCTGATTAAGTATAGAATTTTATAAATTGAATATAAATTGTAAACTCTAAAACTACCGGAAAATCCAAAATACTCAACTAATTTAACTTACTCAACTAACTCAACTAACTTTTTTCGGTTTTAAATTAAAATTGCTTGTCTTCCGGAATACAGGTTCAACTGCTTCCCCTTTCAGATATTTGATCACAGCATTTTCTTCAACGGCTTTTTTCAAAACCGGCAATACATCTTCATAGGCTTTCAAAGTATATTCAATATCCCCGTCTGAATGAGAATAACACATATTATGAAATCCTCCCCACAGGATCCCGTGCTTTATCATCTCCTGCTGAACCAATGATTTCATCTCCAGCGGATTTCCTGCAGCAGCATCAAATGTAATAATAGTTCTGCAATTATATCCACTGCATTTTGTAAAACCAATACCAAGTTCAACTGCAATTCTATTATAACCTTCTTTCAGCTTTTCTCCCTGAACCGACAGGTACCCGGGCACATTATTGATTTTTATCTCCTCTATTGTTGCCATAGCAGCTGCCATAGATAATGCTTCACCTCCGAAGGTAGTAAAAAAGAAAACGTCTCTATCAAAAAGTCTCATCACATCTTCTCTTCCTGTTATTACAGAAAGAGGCATTCCGTTTGCTATGGCTTTGGAATAGCAGGCTAGATCAGGAATAACACCGAAATATTGCTGCGCCCCTCCGACTGCAATTCTGAATCCCGTCCACATCTCATCGAATATTAAAAGTGTTCCGTTCTTTTTGCAGACTTCCTGAACTTCTTTAAGAAAATTATTTTTTTCTTCTTCAAATACAAATGGTTCGAGAATTACACATGCTGTGTCAGTATCCATTGACTGAATCAATGATTCAATGTCATTATAATTAAATGTATGAGTCAGATCTTTAATTACTTCAGGTATTCCTGCATTCCTGTCAGTAACACTAATATACCAGTCATGCCAGCCATGATATCCGCAGCATAAAACTTTTTCGCGTTTTGTAAATGCTCTGGCAAGACGCACTGCAGCCGTCGTCACATCACATCCTGTCTTTGAAAATCTGACCGACTCCGCATTCGGTACGATGCTACTTATCTTTTCAGACAGCTCAACTTCAAGAGGATGCATAAGAGAAAAAGTGATCCCGTCCTTTAGCTGATTTCTTATTGCTTCATCAACTTTATCATAACAGTATCCCAGTACGATTGGACCTATACCCATATTGTAATCAATATACTCATTACCGTCTGCATCCCAAACGTGAGAACCCTTTCCCTTAATCAGATATTTCGGTGCAATTCCTTTCACCCACTGAGTCGGACCTTTTGCAAGTGTCTGAGTGTAAGCCGGGATCAAGCCTTTGCTTCTTTCGAAAAGTTTGTTTGATTCGGTTATATCCGGAAAGTTTTTGTTAAATTTAATGCCGTTATGCATTCTAAAAGTTTGTTAAGTTTGTAAAGTTCTTTAAGTTCTTTAAGTTCGTAAAGTTTGTTAAGTTTGTTAAGTTTGTTGAGTTTGTTGAGTTCATAGTCATCATTCAATCATTCAATCATTCAATCATAGTTTAAAAATCCTTTCCGCAATTTTCTGGCCTGTAAAACCTTCATACTCAAGTACATCATTCATTAATGCCGGTTTGAACCATTTATCCATCAGTGCAACAGGAAACACATCACACATAATTTTATTCTTTAAAAATATCTCGGCGACAATTGTAAAAAGTCCGCCTGTAATAAAATGATCTTCGAGAGTTACAAGAAGTTTTGAATTTTTTGCCGCATTTAATATTGATTCTTCGTCAATTGGTTTAAGTGTTCTGAGATTTATCAATCCAACTGACCTTCCTTTATTCTCCAGAATTTCCTTAGCTTCAATTGCCTGTCTAAACAAAACTCCATAAACTATCAAAGTTACATCTTTACCTTCACTTATCACTTCCGCCTTTCCTATTTCAAATTCCTGTGAATGTTTATAAACAGGTTTAAGATTATTATATCGGATATAAAACGGTTTAGGATTTTTCAGTACTTTTCTCAATCCGATCATCATATCCTCTTCATCAGCCGGACAAAAAACATTCACATTCGGAATTCCCCGCATTATGGAAACATCTTCGATCGCCTGATGAGTAGGACCGTTAGCTTCGGATAAAAATCCTGAGAATCCGCCGACAAGTTTAACAGGAAGGTCAGCAATGCCGACATCTGTCCTTATGAATTCAAATGCACGCATTGTCAAAAAGGAAGCAAGCGCGTGTGTCACAGGTATCCTTCCTCTCAATGCCAGCCCTGCTGAAACACCGATCATCGTCTGCTCTGTAATTCCCGTATCAATGAATCTGTCTCCGATCTGATCCGGCAGATTCCTGATTGCGGCTCTGTTCTCTGCTGTCAGGATCATAAAACGCTCGTCGTTGTCTACAAGATCCTTTAATAGTTCTTCGTATGTCATTTTATAAAAATAATTTTTTGAATAGCATTAAAATCAGAAACAACTTTTTGATTTCTTTGATGAGCTTCTAAAGAACAGAAATAAGTTCCGCTTTTTAATTTTTCAATATTCTGACTGATCCAGTTTAATTTATAACACCCATTACCGATTATTTGCTCAAACTTAAAAATAGTATTGTTATCAGCTGCATTAAATATTCTTATTTTTATGTTAGAAGAATCCGGGACCCCAAACACTATTTCAGAATTCTTTCCGTTTGGAGAAAATGGATTCACAATATCAAAATAATTGCTTAAATAAAATCCGCTTCGGCAATCCGTATCAATAACTATTATTTCATAATTCTCAGCTTTAATATTTTGCGCAACAATATTCTCTCCGGAAAATAATAAAATAAATATTAAACATTTTGCAAAAATAAATCTCATAAAAATTAAATTTTGAATTCAATATTCATAGTCATCATTAAATCATTTCCATCAAAGTTCATCGCGCTACGATCGTCTCCGAAGTCAGCTCACTCACTTTCCCGCCATGCAGTTCCTTCAAAAGCATCTCAACTTCTTCGCCGGTAAAATTCACAAACCATCTGTCCGCTCTTTCCTCTATACTCGGCAGTCCTTTCCCGCGCGCCGTCTCAGCAATAATTACACTTGGTTTTCCGCTTTCAATTGGAAATTCTGAAAACGCTTTTTCCATATCTTCAAAATCATGCCCGTTGCATGATCTTACTTTCCATCCGAATGCTTCGAACTTATCCGTGATCGGATTCAAAGGTATTAATTTTTCGGTTTCGATATTCGCCTGAAATTTATTTCTGTCAACTACAGCTATTAAATTATCTAACTTCTTTGCTCCCGCTACAAGTGCGGCTTCCCAGACCGAACCTTCATCGAGTTCACCGTCGCCGAGTATCACTACAATTTTGTTATTCTGTTTTTTTATTTTACAATCAATCGCTACTCCGATAGCTACGCTTAATGAATGACCAAGCGAGCCGGAATGAAATTCTATCCCGGGAATATTCCGGTTTGGATGCCAGTAAATAAAATCATTTGTCTTAAGGTGATTCTTCAGTCTTTCTTTTTCTATAAATCCAATCTCTGCAAACGTTCCGTATAATGCAGGCACATCATGACCTTTTGACAAAAAAAGGTAATCCCTGTTCGGATCATTCAGATTGATTTTATTTACATTCAGAAATTCTTTATAGAGAAAAACGATCAGATCCGCGCATGACAAAGACGCTCCTATAAAACACCCGCCGTCAGTTGACATACGTATTATATGCTCTCTCACTTTGAATGCAGTCTCTTTTAGCTCTGTTAGTTTTTCATTATCCATATTATTTGCGGTTATTGGTCAATCATGAAGCGTAAATTTATTTTGATCCCGTTTCTTGCATCTCTTTTCCTGCGTCTTGCGTTTGACATTTGACGTTTGACTTAATGAAATCGTCTTCAACTCATCAAGATGATTCCTGTACCAGTTAACACCTGCATACATTTCATTTATCTTTTTTATTTCAGGTTTCCGGTCAAGCAGCATCATTACATCACACAGAGTGAAAATTTTATCCCCGTCATATATTTCATCATAAATCCTTTTTATGAATTCATAATCTTCTTTATAATCAATAGTAAACCTGTGGCTCATCGATAGATCAAGTCCTGTATCCCATTTGACATTTCCAATTCTGAATCTTTCCGGTCTTTCCCATAAATAAGGTGTCGTATGCTCTCTTTCAAAATCTTTGTCTGCTTCTTTCCATGCTGTCTCAAGTGTACTAAAGCTCATAACTTCGACATCATTACCGTCAGGAAAAGTCGCAGGATGAAGATTGCTTACAAAGTCAAAATCATCTTTATTGTTCAGATAAAATTCCAGAACCTGATCTATCACAACCGGACAGATCAAAGGACAGTCAGAAGGAATTTTGACTACGATATCCGCTTCAAATTCCAAAGCAGCTTTGTAATGTCTGTCCAGCAGATCGGCCGGATGTCCCCTGAAAAAATTTATGTTATTGGAGAGGCAAAGCTTTATCACTTCATCATCATGATAATCCGTGGTTGTTGCAACTACAATCTCTTTCTTCGTATTTGAAGAAGCTACCCTTTCATACATTCTTAAAAGCAAAGGCTTTTCGGCAAGCGGAAGAAATATTTTATCAGGTAATCTGGAAGAACCTCTTCTTGCCTGAATTATTATTAATATTTTAGGAATAGATTTATTCAAAATAAATTAAGCTGTCTGATAGGTAAGACCATACTTATCTTTATTATTCTTAGGTGAAAAATTCTTTTCCGTGACAGGTTCCTCTTTTAGGAGCTTTAGACAGATATCTGCAATGATCCCTGCAGATCTTCCTTTGTTCTGGATCGGCATTAATTTTTTCAGGTCATTGAGATCAAAAGCTGAATATACTTTCTTTCCCAGTGCCATTCCAACATATACAACGGTTGAATAATGTGTGATCAGTATATCACAGTTTGCGATCATTTCATTTGTATTTCCGGATGACTGGACAATTGAACCGGGCGCATACTTATTAATTTCTTTTGTTGCCCTTTTCACTTTTTCATTAGGGTGAAGCTTAAAAATTAATTGCTTCCCTTCTGACAGACTAACTGCATTCAGAATAAATCTTTTCCTGTTCTCGAACTTATAAGTTTCTCTGGAATCCGAACTGCAGACAAGAGTATAATTTTTGTAGAGAAAATCATTTTTAAGGAATTCCTCACAGTTGTCAAAATTCGGGATACCGGTAACAATTATCTTTTCCGGCTTTACCCCTTTGCGTATGAAAAGGTCCCTGTAACCTTCAGATGCGACACAGAAGTAGGTGTAATAGTCCGACAGGCCGGTGGTAGCAGTACCACCGAAATATCTGGGTATCCCTAACTTTTTTACGAGATGAAAGAAAATATTTTCCGGATCTGTCATTCCTTCCTGCACCATTATCATTTTCTTCTTGCGAATATTCTTCGGCATTATCAGATCACTGCAGACGACTACGAGATCATAATTATTCCTTTCTCCCCTGTAATCCATTGCAAGATCATTCTTTCGAAGATATGATTCGGTTTGTTCACGGAACTTACCTCCCAGCACGGAAAAGTCAAGAATACCTGTTTTCGCTGCGATCCGCTCTGCGCCATCCGAATAATAAGCAGTAAAAAAATGCTCATGTCCGGGAAGGTACTTCGATATCTGATGAAGCATCGTAGTTTGGTTAAGAGAACCGCACATATAAAGAATTTTCTTACCGTCCATATGTCCGCAAATTAAACAAATATTAAATATTAAGATACAATAAATTTAATGGTATTATATTATTGAAATGTAAAAAAATTATTTCCGGTTTTTTAATCAATATCACAACGACTCAAAGACATAAAGTTTTTGAACCTATACTTTTAGTGTGTTTTAGTTTTGATCGATTAAATATTTTCAGAGAGCAGGTATTAAAACTTTTCGGTCAGATATTATTTATTCCGTAGTGTAATTCTGAATTCTGTTCCGAGTGACGGCTTGCTGATGATTTCAAAAGAGGAATTATGTGAGTCAAGGATCTTCTTTACTATGCTTAAACCCAGACCGTATCCTGATATCTTTTTATCCCTGGATTTGTCTACTCTGTAGAATGGTTCAAATATTTTTTTTAATTCTTCCTTTTCTATTCCGCGTCCGGAATCTTTTATGGAAATGAGAGTTTCATTTGGCTCAGAAGGATTTTTCTTTAAGGATATTTCAACTGGCTTCCCTTCCGAATACTTGACGGCATTGTCTATAATATTCCTTAATGCAGTTTCAATTTTTTTCCTTTCAATACTTACTTCGAGCTTTTCACTGTCAGTATTGATTTTTATTTTAGCATCACTAAATTTTGTAGTAACTGACCTTATCAGGGAAATAATGTCAGATTTCTCAGGAACTGAACTGCCGTTCATATTTTCTTCCCTGTAAGTTTCAAGCAGACCCGAAACCATTGCTTCCATTTCTTTTACATCCTCATGAATTTTATTTTTTATCTTCTCATCATCTACAAATTCATTTGCAAGCTTTATTCTTGTCAAAGGACTTCTTAACTCATGAGATACGTCTATAAGCAGAGACTCTTTGGACTTTAACATATTTGAAATGCTGTCTTTCATTTCATTGATCGAGTCTGCAAGTTTACCCAATTCATCGTTTCTATTCACTTCAAGCTTTGTGTCAAAATTTCCCGAACTGATCTGTACGACAGCATCCGATAATTTTCTTATCGGACCGAATATCCATCGCAGAGAGAAATATAATAATGTCGTTAAAATCGTGATCATAATTATCAGAGGAATTATCACCTTTTCAAGATTGATCTCATCTCTCGGCATAGGCGGTGAAAAGATAATATAACCGCTGCCGGTATTTAATATTTCGTAAAATCGCTTATTTGTCCGAATGGTAAATTTATCTTTATTATTATCAAATCCTGATTCGCTTCTCAGATCATTTATAGTCGGGATATCGGGGCTGCTTGCCCATTTAGAATTTGTTGTCTCATATCTGACATTCAAACCCATTTCACTTAATATATTCCTTGCTTTCAATGTATCGGGAGGATCACCGATATCTTTTATAAAGTAATCATTGAACATGGATGAGAGCTTATTCGGCGGGCGGAACGGTCCTCCTTCAAAGCTCATTCTGATGATAAAACCTATCGAAGCATTTACCAGTATGATAAATACTATTATAAGCAATATGA
>Ga0138256_10006670_pt1 | contig 12209 bp, 8 predicted proteins | sample KNB2016incub_MG_FD_105486 | JGI IMG/M metagenome (GOLD analysis project Ga0138256, IMG submission 105486) | Active sludge microbial communities from wastewater in Klosterneuburg, Austria - KNB2014incub_MG | ecosystem: Engineered > WWTP > Activated sludge > Unclassified | place: Austria... | reverse complement strand
TGAGCTGCAGCTGGGTTCGTGACTCCTCCGCTCCCTCATCTCCTTCCTCATCACCCGAGTGCTCGTCAGGCGACGCCTGCCTGGCCGAGTCGGTAGCTGGCGCTTCGGCAGCATGCTCGAGAGAGGCGGACACAACCTCCGCCGCGGGCTGCTGCTCGGCACGCTCACAGGCGGTGATCAAGGCGAGGCTGGCGAGCGTCGCGAACCACGAGGCGGTGCAGTAACGATCGATCATTTCTTTCCCTTTCTCGTTGGTCGAGCGACGCGGAAGGCCGGCTCGCGAACCCCAGTCGTTTGTTGCCCTAGGGGACATACAGCTCGATTGCCAGGTGCTAGTCGTTGGTCGTGCAGCAATTGCGGCGGTCGCGCCGCAGGAAACATCACGTCGGCCGCGGGGACAGCCGCAGGCGCACGAGAGAGATGGATCTCCACCAACGCGAGAGCCGACTCGGAATCGTCAAGACCAAGGGCGCCGCGATTGAACGCCACATCGCGAGTCGTACACACCCACACCGCGAAGCTGGTGTCTCACGCAATTTCGCCAGCGGGCCGAGGTCCGACGTCGCGCGATCCTACTGGCCTGCGATGACCTGAAAGCGCACGAGGCTCGGTACATCGTTCTCGTCGAGGGCCTCACCCCAGGCGATTCCGTGGCCGACAGAGCGAAGCCGCGTCTCGGCCGGCGCCGTGACTTCGGCAACCGGAACGCCGTCCGCGCCGAGCACCGTGAATCGGGTGGCATCGCCAGTGCCCTCCCATGCGATCCAGAGCGTGCCATCCTCACCTGCCAGGATCGCGCTGATGGGCGTGGCAAACTCGGGGACGAAGAGTGCCCGTTCGACGTCGGCGGCGCCAATGCGCTGTGACATCGCACGCACGAGACTCGAACGAACGCTGTCCACGAGGTGCGCATCCAGTCGGCGCGGCACGTACGGCAGTTGCCGCGTCCAGGCCGTGTCGCCATTCACGCGCAGCGCGATGATGCGCACGGCCGGAGCCCCCACCCCGTTGTGGGCGAATCGTTGGGCGATGAACAACATGCCGGCTCCGGGTGCAGAGGCGGTCAGCGGCGCATCGGAGAACGGCTGTATCCGATAAATCATTCCACCGCGCCAGCGCAGGGTCATCTGTTCATTGACGATCGGCACCCATCCGATCGTGTCCGACGGTGCGGCAGCGTTGGCGAGGTGGAGCAGAGGAGTAGCGGTGACCTGCCCCGTCGCGATCGCCTGGGCAGACGTTCCACCAAAGCCAAGCAACGAGCCGTCACGCAGCACCGCCATCGGGTAGGCGAAGTAGCGCTGGTCGGCGCGCCCGAGATCGGCAGACAGGGCGGGGAGCCGTGACGCGGACAGGAGCGCTCCTGTTGTCGCGAAGTACGAGATCCGACGCAATCCGTTGTCGATGGTCCATAGCGTGTCGCCGTGGAGCCCGACAGCCGATACCTCGCCGAACTCGCCAGGTCCCCCGCCGCGCCGTCCGATGGTCCGTACGAGTTGGCCACGGCGATCAAAGACCCTGATATCGGACACCTCAGCGGAGAGGACGAACACCAGCGAGTCCGACGCGACTACCTGTCGGATCTCGGTAAACTGGTACGCGGCCCCACGATCCTCGGCGCCGATTCGAAGGTCCGGGACAAGTCGCCGCCGCTCCATCGCCGCACTCGACGGAGTTTCGACGCACGATGCGCTGGACATCGCGCCGAGCAGGAGCATGGTGCACCAGGCCTGATTCACTAGTGTCCGAGCCGAGATTGCGGGCGCAAGAACGTATGCTCTGGCGTGCCGCCTCGCGAGACGTTCATCGCGCTCGATTCGAGGCGCGTGGGGTGCGGCATCGACGTATAGGCGGCCGCCTTGCGCGGCACGAGCGCGCCGAGTGATGCGGTAACCTAACGAGCACGACAAGGGACGCCGTTCGCCTCGTGCTCTTGCCTAGCGGCGCATTCGGAGGCATGCTCCCCACCCCACGTCGTCGAGCATCTCCGCCGCAACTTGCCTGCTCCTCGCCCTCCCTCAGTCACCCCCCCCGCGTCGTCCCGGCGCATCGCGACCGGCAGGAGCACGCCGGCCCCGTCCGAGGACCAACCATGCCGCACGAGCTCCACGTGGTCGCCCCGGACCGCGCCGAGGTCCTTCGCTTCTCCGAGACGGTGCGCGTCGGTCGTGCCGAGTCGAACGGGTTGGTGGTCAACCACGCGGTGGTGAGCGCCGAACACCTCGAGCTGCGACGCAGCGGGAACGGGTGGGAGGTCGTCGACCTCGACAGCACCAACGGGACGCTGATCGATGGGAAGCGGGTCACACGCGCCCCAGTCGGCCCGCAGACGACGGTACGTCTCGGTCTCGGCGGCCCCGACTTGCACCTGACGCTCCCCGAAGCACAGCCCGCGGAGCAGGCCGTGCGGAGAGGGACGCCGAAGGGCGAAACGAAGGAAGTCGTCCGCAAGGACCTCATCGACCGGATCTTCGGCGCGCACGATCCCGAGAACATGTCGTCGGATACGCAGATGATGCGCGCCGCCGCACAGGAGATCCGCGACCTCGACGCGTTCACCTGGCTGCGGCGCATCCGCCGGCACCGACTCGCCATCGGAATCCTCGCCCTCGTTGCCGTCGTCGCCGGCGGCAGCGCGCTCTGGCAGATGCGCCGGGTGAGGGCATTGCGCACCACCGCCGGGGCGGTCTTCAACACCATGAAGGCGCTCGACCTCGACATGCGGCGCCTTGCGGCCGCGGCCGGTCCGGACAGCACGCTCGACGAACGTCGTGCCCGCCTCGAGTCGCAATACGACGACCTGCTCAAGACGCTCGGCATCTACAGCGACCAGACACCGGCCGACGTGCAGCTCATCTATCGCACGGTGCACCGCCTCGGCGAATCGGAGGCGATGATCCCTCGTGGTTTCGTCGACGAGGTCCGCCGGTACATCAAGCGATGGAATGCCGAAGACCTCGAGGCCAGCCTCGCACGGGCGACCCGGCAGCAGCTGGGGCCACAGGTGGCGGCCATCCTGCGGCAGCACCACCTCCCCCGCGAGTTCTTCTACATCGCCCTGCAGGAGAGCAAGCTCGACCCCAGGGCGATCGGTCCGTCCACGCGACTCGGCGTCCCCAAGGGGCTCTGGCAGCTCATTCCACCCACCGCTGAGGCATATGGGTTACGGCTGGGGGCGCTGCAGGGGGAACGGGCGTACGATCCAGCAGACGAGCGGCACGACGTGACCAAGGCGACGAACGCCGCCGCGCGCTACCTCGCAGACATCTACACGACGGATGCGCAGGCGTCGGGGCTGCTGGTGATGGCTTCGTACAACATGGGAGAGACGCGCCTGCGCGCGCTGATCCGTTCGCTCCCCGAGTCCCCGGCCGAGCGGAATTTCTGGGCGCAGATGGCCACGCACCGCCGCGACATTCCACAGGAAACGTACGACTATGTGTTCCGCGTGGTCGCGGCCGCAGTGATCGGGGAGAATCCCACGCTGTTCGGCTTTGGATTCGCCCCGCCCCTTGGCGAGGTGCCGTCGCCGCAGGTGGGGGGTATCTCGAACTGAGGGGCAGAGTGCCCAGCGCGCGAGGGGTGTCTCTGCCCGCGCGCCAGTGTCAGTCGTCCTGCAGGTCGAACAGGGGGCCGATGGTCCACCGCACTACGTCGCGGCGGCCAGCCAGCCAGGCGTCGGTCGCCACGCGATCGGCCTCGGTGGCCTGCGACGCTTCGCTCACGACGACCCGTATGCTCGCGTCGCGCCCTCGCACGTGACACGTGAGGGCACGTGTCACGAGGAAGGCGATCCACGCGCCCTCGAGCGTTCGGAGTGCGTGTTCCCGGCACCCCGGATCGGGCGTCAGGTTCACGATGAAGGCGAGCGTCGGGCACGCGGCGGTCATGCGTCCATGATGTCGTCGTTCGTTCTCGGGCGCGACGAGCGCCGTCGTGACATGACCGGCGCTAGGCTACGTCCAACGGCGTCGCTACCTCGTGGCGCAGGCGGCGCCATTCCGCCGTATTCTCGCGCAGGCGCTGCGCCAGTTCCAGCATCACGGAGAGCCAGGTGTCTGCCGGGACGGCGATCTCGAACCCGTAGCCCGCGGCCCCGAATGCCGCGCTCTTGAACGGAGGGACGAGACGTCCGACGACCCGGTCGTCGACGCGCACGCGCTCGTCGGGGGCGAGCGGGCGCGGGAACGGGACGGGAAGCGACACCTCCCGTCCGAGCGACCAGTCCCGCAGGGTCGACGCGGCGGCGTCGGCGGCGAAGTAGGCGTCGACCCGGCTCGGGTAGCCGGCGAGACCAACGATTCCTTGCTGAATCCATCCCACGATCTCGGACTGCTCCTTCAGGATGTACCCGAGGTCGGCGTTCCGAATCAGTTGCAACTGGCTGTGCATGCGTGAGTGCTCCGGTATGGCCCGTTGGCGGGTACCCCTCGTGGGCACCCGCGAAAACACGACGCCCCACCTGCGCCAAGCACAGGTGGGGCGATCGGACGGCGGACTGGAGGCCGCCGGCGGTGCCGGAATCGAGGCTGCGCTAGCCGCGCTCGCGCGCGTGCGCCGTCCCCACCTTGTGCTCGAGGCCAGGTGAGCCCCCGTGCGTGCGACGTCTGATGGCAGATCGGCGCAGGGCACGGGGGGCGACAGCGCGCAAGTCGGACACGCGCGTCTTGGGCGCTCCAGCGGTCGCGATGCGGGGAAGCGCCGTACTGGTCACGCACTGAATCGCCGAGCGTCCGGTCCATGCACGCACCATCGCCTCCTCGGCGCCGTCTCCGGCGCCCCGGGAGGGCGATGTGGCTTCGCGATGGATGTCGACGGCAAGAAGCATCGGCGATGGCGAATAGACGAAGGCCCGAGCGAATCGCTCGGTGTACGACGCAAGGTAGAAGAGGGACCGCGGGGCGCCAATCGGGGAACTCCCGACCGCGCCACGTCTCGGCGCGACATAAGATCGCGCACATGACGCGACTCACACTGGTGACGCTCGTGGCGACACGCATCGACCGCGAAAGGTACTGCCTGAACACATCCGATCCGCGTGACTGAGCGGCCGGGTGCGTCGGTCATCATCGCGGGCGCCGGAATCGTGGGGGCCTCGATCGCCTATCACCTTGCGGCTCGCGGCTGTCGAGACGTCCTCGTCCTCGAGCGCGCCGACGCACCGGCGAGCGGGAGCACGGGCCGCTCGGCCGGCGGCGTGCGGCACCAGTTCGCCACGGCGGTGAACGTGCGCCTGTCGCACTACTCCATAGAGCGACTGCAGGCGTTCACCCAGGAGGTCGGCGGCTACGCGTCGCTGCGACAGGTCGGCTACCTGTTCGTCCACACCGACCCCGCGTCGTGGAAGCGTTACCAGGAGCAGGCGAAGCTGCAGCGTTCGCTCGGTGTCCCCACAGAGCTATTGAGCGCCGACGAGGCGGGGCGGTTGGTGCCGGGAATGCGCCTCGACGACGTGCTGGGCGCGTCGTACTGCCCGTGGGACGGCTACTGTGACCCGTACGGCATCGCCACCGGCTACCTCGCGCGGGCGCGGTCGTTAGGCGTGCGGGTGCGGTGCGAGGCACCGATCTCTGCGGTGCACCGCGTGGGCGGCCGCGTGGTGGGGGTCGAGACGCCGGACGGGACCTATGGCTGCGAGACCTTCGTCAATGCGTGCGGGGCATGGGCGGGACCGCTGGGAGCCATGGCCGGTCTCGACATCCCGGTGCGCCCCTTTCGCCGCACCATCTACGTGACCGACGACTTCGACGGTCTCCCCGACGGAATGCCGTTCTCGTTCGACGTCGCGAGCGGCTTCTACGTGCGCAAGGAAGGGCGTGCGCTGTTCTTCGGACTCACCAATCCCCACGAGCCGTCCAGCGAACGGCTGGACGTCGATTGGGGGTGGCTCGATTCGGTGCTCGAGCATGGCGTGCGCCGCTTCCCGATGCTTGGGGAGGCACAGCTTGCGCACCGACGTTGTTGGTCAGGGCTGTACGAGGTGACCCCCGACCACATGCCCGTCCTGGGACGGCATCCCGCGCTCCCCAACTACCTCGATGCGAGCGGCTTCAGCGGGCACGGGGTGATGCACGCGCCAGCGACGGGCATGCTGATGGCCGAAGAAATCCTCGACGGTCGTGCACACAGCATCGACATCGACGAGCTGCGCGTGGATCGCTTCGACGCGCGGGCGCTACGGGTGGAGACCAACGTCTTCTAGCACCCCGGCAGCGGCTCGCGATCACGTGCGCCCGTTTGGGCCATCCGTCGGCAGGACGGTCACGCCTCACCTGGGCGGCGGCGCAATCACGTGCTCGTCGGGCGCCTTCCCGCCCAGCAGGTTCTCGACGAAAAAGTCCCACGTGCGCCGGATGACGTAGGGATGCTGCGTCAACCCGTGATCGGCATCGGGGAGCATGAGCAGCTCGAAGCGCTTGTTGGCCTTCACCAGCGCATCGACCAGCGCCAGGGTGTGCGCGGGGTGCACGTTGTCATCCATGTCGCCATGGATCAGGAAGAGCTTGCCCTTGAGGTTGGCGGCAAAGGTCTTGTTGGCTGCCGGGGCGTAGTTGTCGGTGCCGCGCAGCGTGTCGCGCACCAGGAGTCCCTGGAAGCGCTCCCCCCAGCCATTGTAGTAGGTGCGGTTGTCGTGGTTGCCCGAGGTGGAGACGGCCACCTTGAAGAAGTCGGGATAGCGCAGCATGGCGTCGGTCGACGAGAAGCCGCCGCCGGAGTGTCCGTAGATGCCCACGCGCGAGAGGTCCATCCACCGGTGCTGCACGCCGAGCTGCTGGATGGCGGCGACGTGGTCGGGGATCCCGTTGTCGCCCAGGTTGCCGAATTCCCGCGTGTAGATCGCCTTGGCGCGCCCGGTGTTGCCTAACGCGTCGATCTCGAGGACGATGAAGCCGAGCTCGGCGAGTGCCTGCACCTGCCCCATCGTGGAGTACGAGAAGGCGATGCGGGAGGGGAAGAACTCCTTGGACACCGGGGTGATGAGCGGCCCCGGATAGATGTGGTCGATGACCGGATAGCGCTTCGTGGAGTCGAAGTCCGAGGGCTTGTACATGACGCCGCTGATCTCGGTGACACCATCGCGCGCCTTGGCGCGGAAGATCTCGCCGGGACGCCACCCGGTGGCGCGCAGTGCCGAGATATCGGCGCGCTCGAGTTCCTTCATGATCCGCCCGTCAGCCGCACGCAGCACGCTCACGGGCGGTGTATCGACCCGGCTGTATGTGTCGACGAAGTACTTACCCGACGGCACGGCGGTCACGGCATGGTCGGCGTCCTCGGGAGTCAGCAGGGTGAGTGCCGTGCCATCGAGTCCCACCGAGTACAGGAAGTCGTACTCGGGGTGGCGCCCCGCTTCGCGACCACGCGCGGTGAAGTACACGCGCCCCGCCGTCTCGTCGACGCCGAGCAGCGCGGTCACGACCCAGTCGCCCGCGGTGAGCTGGTGCCGAACGGCACCGTCGGCACCGAGGTGGTAGAGGTGCGCCCAGCCGTCACGTTCGGAGAACCAGATCACGTTGCCGTTACGGAGTGGCTTCCAGTTGATCGCGCCGTTGGTGATATCGATGCTGCCGACGACGTATGAGGCAGCGCTGTCGGCGGCCATCGCGCGCGGTGGCCCGCCGGCGACGTCGGCAACCATCAGTTGGACCTTCCTCGGTCCGCGGTTGACATGGGTGAAGTAGACGCGATCCGACGCGGGTGACCATTGCACCAGGCTGCCGCCAAAGGCATAGAACGACATCTGCGGCTGCGGCGGTGACTCCAGACGGCGGCTCGTCCCGGCAGGGACGTTGACCAGGTACAGGTCGGTCATCGGGACGATGGAGTCGCCGGGGAGTGCGTAGGGATAGTCGTACGCTGTCGGACGTGCACTCGTCGACGAGTAGAGATGGAAGCGCTGCACGCCACGCTCATCGACACGCGGCACGACCAGGCGGCGCGAGTCGGGAGACCAGGTGACCTGTGCAATGTCGGGGAGCTTCTGCTTGATCTGTGTGGGCGAGCGCGAGGTGACGCCGTAGGCGTGGAGCGCGATGCCGTCGGTGGTGAGCTGGGTCGAGTCGTTCGCTCCGGTGCGCCGCGCCCAGAGGTTGTGGCCCGAGGCGAAGGCCTCCCACTGGTCATCGGGCGATCGCACGTACCGGCGGCGGTCGGGAAGCGTATCGGACTTCGTGCAGGCGTAGCCCGCCAGCTCGCAGACGAAGTCTCGCTTGCCGACGCGCACCCTGATGCGCTTCTCGTCTCGCCCGTCGTCGGCGAAGTCGAAGCGCTGAAAGGGGAGCGTCCCGGCAGCGACCGCGGAGTCGGCGGCGCGCGAAAGGGCCGCGGCGAGCCGGGCATTGTCGAACAGGGGGGCCCGCTGGCCGCTCGTCGGCGTCACGGAGATGAACTCGGCGCCGCGCGGCGTCATCACGCGGTACCAGAAGCGCGTGCTGTCGCGGTAGAACGTCGGTGCCACCTGGTCGCCGCTCACATGGCGCAGCGCGTTCCACGTCAGCATCTGCTCGGCGCGCTGGTAGTCGACGGCCGGTGCCTGGGCGAGCGCGAGGGCGGGGGAGAGGAAGAGGGCGAGCGAGCGAACGAGCGATCGGGAACGACGCATTATCGGAGTCCGGTGAGGTCGGGAGGAGCGGGCGTGGTCAACGTGAGGCGGGGCGAGGTGGAGGTCAACGGGCGTCGATTAGCCATCGCGTCCCAACGACCACGTCTTGCGCCGCCAAGCTTTGTATGATAAAGTGCTTTCACATGAACGCCCTTGACCTCTTCCAGGATTCCACGCCAGCGCCCGAGCCCTCATCGGCGGCGCGGCGTCTGCTGTTTCGCGACGCAGCCGGCAACGAGAGCGCAGCCGAGGTCGTGCGGTGGTGGGAGCGCCGACGCCTGCCTTTCAACGTTGCTGTGGGCGCGACCGGTCTCGTTTCGCTCACCAGCATCGCGGTCCTGAGCGCTGTTGGACCGTTTCCGCACCACGTCTTCGGCCCACCGCTCGTCGGTGTGCTGGCCTACGGAGTCATCGCCAACGTGGCCTACACGTCGGGGTGGATGCTCGAGCTGTTGGTACTGCGTCCGATCTTCGGACATCGCACCGGGACGGTCGGTGCCACGCTCTTCCGTTACGGCCTGGCATTCTCGGTCGGAATCTCGGCGATTCCGATCGGCATTTCGGCGGTGGACTTCGGCATCCGGATCGTGCGGTGGGCGCTGGGACTCGGCGGCGCGTAGAGAACTCCGATTCCCGGCGGCGCCTCCTGCGCCCCTGACCGTCGGTGTGGTAGTCGTCGCTGCATCGGCATCGGTCGAGCCGGCCTTGGCCATGCGCCAATCAGGACCGCCCTGATCCGGTCCGGGCTCCGGACGGCGTGCACCTGCCGGGTCCGCTTCCGCTCACCAACGCACCCGCCGGCGTAACCGCCCACGTAACCGCCCGCGTACCCGAAGGCGCCGTCGCCGTCGCGGTGCGCTCAGTTCTGTACACACTTTACAACGCATTCCGCACGGTGTATACCTATGCGCGCACGTCCCGACGTTCGCACGCGCGCGTGGATGTTCCCCAAGACGTTCCGCGCGCCGGCACGGTGGCGTGGTGCTGCTACTCCTGTTTTCGCACCATCACTACACGGAGGTCGCATGCTGAAGCGTGTCCATCGAAGCGCTCGAGGGACCGGAGTCCGGGCGCGACACGTCCTGCCGTTCCTCATCGCGCTCACGGCCCAGGTCGCCCAGGCGCAGGTCGGCGTCCTCAGCGGGACAATCACGACCGCGCGGACCAACGAACCGATCGCTGGCGCCACGATCGCGATCGAGGGGACCCGGCTCGGCTCGATCTCGGCCACGACCGGCGTGTACCGGGTGATCAACATTCCCCCGGGCACGTACACCGTCTCGGTACGGCGCCTCGGCTATGCGCGCATCACCCGCGAGATCACGCTGCGCGACTCGCTGCGACTCGACGTCGAGCTCGAGAAGACGACGATGACGCTCGACCAGGTCGTCGTGACCGGGACGCCGAACGCCCAGGCAAAGCGCGAGCTCGGCAATGCGATGGGGATCGTCAGCGCTGCCGACATCTCCAAGATCGCCCCAAAACCGAACGTGCAGCAGTTCCTGAACGTCGTGCCTGGCGTGCGCGTGGCCTCAGGGGGTGGCGACGTGGGATCGGGAGGGAATACGCGCATCCGCGGGGCGAGCAGCATGACGCTCTCTTCCGAACCGCTCATCTACATCGACGGGGTGCGCGTCAACAATGCGGCGGCCGACGCCGGCGGATTTCCCGGGCAGGGCGGTGTGGACAGCCGCTACGCCCCGTCGCGCATCAACGACATCAATCCCGAGGAGATCGAGAGCATCGAGGTCATCAAGGGACCCTCGGCGGCGACGCTCTATGGCACGGAGGCCTCGAACGGGGTGATCAACATCATCACCAAGAAGGGGGCCCGTGGCCGGCCGACGGTCAACTACCAGGTCAAGGGAGGCGCCAACTGGCTCCCCGACCCGGAGAACCTCTTCCAACACAGCTACTACAAGAGCGCAGCCGGTGAGATCGTCGACGTCAACATCCTCAAGCGCGAGCGCGAGATCGGCTTCCCGGTGAGCGTCTACGGTCGGTGTCCCGCACCGTACAAGCTGGATGGCGACAGCTGCAAGGGGTCGCCCTTCCGCACCGGGATGCCGCAAGGCTACGACGTCACGATCTCGGGCGGCGCCGAGTCGCTCAACTACCTCTTCTTCGGTGGCTGGGACCGCGACGAAGGACCGGTGGAGTACAACTGGAAGAATCGACTCTCCGGGCGCAGCAACCTCACGTTCACGCCGAGCGAGAAGATCTTCCTCGACTTCGGCCTCGGCTACGAGCGCAGTCGCCTGCGTTCGGCCGGCGTGCAGCAGCCGATCACGACGGCCATCACCTGGTCGTGTCCCTCGCCGGGTTGTGAGCCGGGGCGCAACCTCCCGGGCGGTATCGACGGTCCGACGCGCGGCTTCCTCGCCTATCTCCCCGAGGTCTATCACGACGACATCCAGGGCTACGAGGACGTCGGGCGCAATACGCTGACGACCACTCTGCGGCACATCCCCACCGGCTGGTTCAACCAGCGCATCACCGTGGGCGGCGACTTCACCGACCAGCGCCTCTCCAGCCTGTGGAAGAAGATCTCGACCATCGGATCGCTCTATCCGCAGGGACGGCGGGACGTACAGGGGTCCCAGGCCTCCTACGTCAGCGCCGACTACTCGGGAACAATCACCTGGCGCCCGTCCAGCTCACTAAAGCTGGAGAGTGCCTTCGGCGCGCAGTACTACCGCAAGCAGAACCAGTCCATCCTGTCCCGTGCCGAGACCTTTCCGGTCAAGGACCTGGAGACCGTGACGGCGGGGGCGACGAAGACCGCGCAGGAGACCTTCGTCGAGAACAAGACCGTGGGCCTGTACGTGCAGGAGCAGCTCGGCTGGCGCGATCGACTCTTCCTCACGGCCGCCGTGCGCGGCGACGACAACAGCGCCTTCGGGAAGAGCTACGCCGCGACGTACTATCCCAAGTTCAGTGCCTCGTGGGTGGTCGGCGAGGAGTCGTTCGCCCGCGACCTGCCGGGTCTCTCCTCGCTGCGCGTGCGTGCCGCATGGGGGCGCGCCGGACAGCAGCCCGACGCCTTCGCGGCATTGCGCTCCTACGCACCCGAAGCAGGCCAAGGCGGCACGCCGACGCTGACGCCGCAGAACCTCGGGAATCCGGACCTCAAGCCAGAGGTCGGCGAGGAGTTCGAGACCGGGCTCGACGCCACGTTCATCGACAATCGGATCGGCGTCGAACTCACGTACTATCGCAAGACCACGCGCGACGCCCTCGTGTCGGTGCCGGCACTCCCGTCGCTCGGATTCCCGGGTGTGCAGTATCGAAACATTGGCTCGATCAAGAACGACGGCTGGGAGCTGGACCTCAATGGCGACGTCTTCCGCTCGCGCAACGCCGACCTCCGCCTCGGCCTCAAGTTCTCGCAGAATCGCAACGAGATCGTCTCGCTCGGCGGTCCGGCGTCGCTCGTGCTCAACGCCGGCTTCGGCCAGTACCACGTGCCGGGCTTCCCGCTCGGCGCGATCTTCCATCGCCGCATCACCTCGGGCGAGATGACGACGGTGAACGGCCAGCCGCGTCCGGTCAACCTCATGTGTGAGAGCGGCTCGTTGACTCCCGGGACGACCTTCTCGGATGGCGG
>Ga0138256_10006669_pt1 | contig 12210 bp, 9 predicted proteins | sample KNB2016incub_MG_FD_105486 | JGI IMG/M metagenome (GOLD analysis project Ga0138256, IMG submission 105486) | Active sludge microbial communities from wastewater in Klosterneuburg, Austria - KNB2014incub_MG | ecosystem: Engineered > WWTP > Activated sludge > Unclassified | place: Austria... | reverse complement strand
CGTTGGGTGGTTGTTTCAGGCCGAGTTGCTGGAGTAATTCTCGGAACTGCTCACGATCTCCCGCTCGATCGAGCGAGTCGATGCTGGTTCCGAGCAGTGGCACACCGGCTTCGTGAAGTCCACGCGCGAGGTTCAACGGCGTCTGGCCGCCGAGTTGGACGATGACGCCTTTCACAAGGTCGGCAGTCGGCGGTCGGCGGTCGGCTGGTTTCTCCGCGCCGACTGCTGACTGCCGACTTCCGACCTCGAATGGCCCACCGTTCAATCGCTCACAAATGTTCAGCACATCCTCATGCGTCAACGGTTCGAAGAAGAGTAGATCGCTCGTGTCGTAATCCGTGCTGACGGTTTCGGGATTCGAATTGATCATCACTGATTCGAATCCGAGCTCACGCATGGCAAAGGCGGCGTGGACACAGCAGTAGTCGAACTCGATGCCTTGGCCGATTCTGTTTGGCCCGCCGCCGATGATGATGACTTTGGGTTTGTCGGTTAGGCGGATTTCGTCTTCGGAACTGAGTTGTGAGTGGTGAGTGGTGAGTTGTGAGCCGGAGGATTTTCCAGAAGCCGTGAGCTTGCTCACGCTTTCCGATTTGGAGCTTTTTGAAGCTTGATGCGCGAACAAGTTCGCGGCTTCGGGTTCGGGTTCTTGGAATGGGGATTCGTACGTGGAGTAGTAGTACGGCGTGGCGGCTTCGAACTCGGCGGCGCAGGTGTCTACTAGTTTGTAGACGGGCATCACGCCAGAGGCGATGCGAGCCGCGCGGACTTCGGAAACCGGTCGATTCCAGATCGCGGCAAGTTGAACGTCGCTGTATCCGTGTTCCTTTGCCGATCGAATGACGCTGGCGAACACGTCAGGCTTGGTCTGGCGATACGACCAGTGAATGGCCGCCTCCTCCGGTGCTCCTTCGAACTCCACCAACTCCTTCATCTGCCCAATAAACCACGGATCATACTTCGTCAGTTCATGAACCTGCTCAATCGTCCAACCCATCTTGAGCGCGTAGCGGGCGTAATAGAGGCGATCCTGGGTTGGGACTGCTAATTTGCCGCGCAGCACTTCGTCTGGGATCGGCCACTTGGGTTCTTCAATGCCCACTGTGCCAGTAGTGCCAGCTTTCGTTGACGCGTTCTGCGCATTCAACCACTTGTCGTTCTTATCAAGACCAAATCCAAACCGTTTGATCTCCATCGACCGGATGCCTTTTTGCAGCGCCTCTTTGAATGTGCGTCCGATCGCCATCGCTTCGCCGACGCTTTTCATCTGCGTAGTGAGCGTTTGATCGGCGTGCGGGAATTTTTCGAATGTCCATCTGGGGATTTTGATGACGACGTAATCGATCGTCGGTTCGAAACACGCGCTCGTGTGAAGTTCCCACTTGCCGTTCGTTCCCATTCGACTTGTGATCGGATTCGGCAACTCATCAAGCGTGTAACCCACCGCCAATTTCGCTGCGATCTTGGCGATCGGATAACCCGTTGCTTTTGAAGCCAGCGCGCTCGATCGCGAGACGCGCGGGTTCATTTCGATCACTACCATGTCGCCATTCGCGGGATCGATGCCGAATTGAATGTTCGATCCGCCCGTCTCAACACCCACCGCGCGAATAACGGCAATCGATGCATCCCGCATCTTTTGATATTCCTTATCAGTCAGCGTTTGAATCGGCGCGACCGTGATGCTGTCGCCCGTGTGTACTCCCATCGCATCCAGATTTTCGATCGAGCAGATGATGATCACGTTGTCGGCCTTGTCTCTGACAACCTCCATCTCGAATTCTTTCCAACCGATCACGCTTTGCTCGATGAGCACTTCACCAACCGGACTCGCATCCAGTCCACGCCGCACGATCGTTTCGAATTCTTCGGAGTTGTAAGCAATCCCTCCGCCCGTGCCACCCAAAGTAAACGCCGGTCTGATGATGGACGGCAGGCCAGTGATTTCCAGGGCTTTCAACGCCTCGCCCATCGTTTTGACAACCGAACTCTTCGGCACCTTCAGACCGATCTCGAGCATCAGCTCCTTGAACCGCTGCCGATCTTCCCCTCTAAAAATCGCTTCACGATTCGCACCGATCATCTCCACGCCGTACTTCTGCAGGATGCCTTTGTCGTAGCAGGCCATGCCGGTGTTCAATCCGGTTTGTCCGCCGAGCGTCGGCAAAATCGCATCGATCGGTGTGCCCTGCTCCTTCTCTCGTTTCAAAATCTTCTCGACAGTTTCGGGCGAGATCGGCTCGATGTAGGTCGCATCCGCAAACTCCGGGTCGGTCATGATCGTTGCGGGGTTGCTGTTGATCAGCACGACGCGATACCCCTCTTCGCGCAGCGCGCGGCAGGCCTGCACGCCGGAGTAATCAAACTCGCAGCCCTGCCCGATCACGATGGGGCCGGAACCAATAATCAGAATCGAATGGATGTCGGTGCGTCGTGGCATTTCGACGCGCGAGTCTATGCGAAAAGAAAACTCAATGAAAAAACCCACGATGCCTGGCATCGTGGGCTTTGATTGTTTCGTTTGATTCGTTTGGATCTACGGTCGGATCTATTGCGCCGAAGTGCTGAGCGATTCCATTCGATCGAGTCGCTGCTGCGCTTCCTTGAACTTCGGATCAAACACCAGCGCCGCCTGGTAATGCTCGCGCGCCATCTGAATCTTTCCACGAATCTCGTACACGCTGGCGAGGTTGTACTCGACCTCACACGCGGGCAGATTCTTCGAAAGCCACTGCCGGGATTCTTCAATCCGATCGCGCTTCGCCAGCATCAGGCCGTAGTTCACCTGTGTCTGCTTGTTGTCTGGATTCTTCTGTAGCGATCGAAGGTACGATGCCTCGGCATCATTCCACTGGCCGTTCAATTCATAGCATCGCGCGAGATTGTTCCATGCGGTCGGATCGTCGTTGGTCGCGCGGACGTATCGTTCCCACGCGGGTATCGCCTGGTCGAACTGCCCCTTCACGGTGAACAACCGCGCGAGGCCGTAGAGTGCCGTCGTATTGTCCGGCTCGATCTGCAGCGCCTTGCGATACTGCTCCGCTGCCGCATCCGCGCGATCCTGGCTCTCGGCCAACTGGGCCGCAGCGATGTGCGTCTCCGGCGTCATCCGTTTATTGAATGACTTTGCATCGCCATCCAGAATTGCATCCGGCTGCGAATACTTCGGCTGTACCTTTGCGGTCTGCTTGTTTGAAGAGCAGCCCACCACAAACAAACATGCCACCAAGACAATCGTCCAACCACGCATAGACGTTCTCCGTTTCTGCGCGTAAGCGCCTTGCAACTCTATCGGCCAGCAAGGGGCGGATAACTTTAATATCGCTCGGTTGGATCGGTTCGACTCGCCCTGTCCATCTAAAATGCCTCACTACCAGATCGCGCGGCGATTCCTACAATGCCTCATCATGACGAAGCCTCGCCTGCTTTTGCCTCAATTACTTCTCGCTGGATCGATCGGATTGACGCTCATCATTGGCTGCTCAAGCCGATCGACGACCAAGCCCACAACCCGCGCGACATCCACATCCACATCGGCGCCAACGATCCAATACACGTTCCTTCCCGATGCGAATCCTTCGCGCACGGTTGAACAATTGGCGACGGCATCAAAAAAAGAAATCACCTACCTCGCCGACGATAAACGCGAAGGCAGAGGTCTCGGCACGAAGGGCCTCAATCAGGCAGCCAATTACATCTCGACTCGCTTCAAATCGGTCGGACTCAAACCGGTCGAAGGGTTGGATAACTACTTCCAGAAATTCGAACTCCCCTTCGGTCGGGAAATCGACCCGGCAACTCGCCTGGCAATGCAGGATCACACGTTCGAACTGTCGAAGGATTTCGTGCCAATGAGTTCGAGCGGATCAGGTGAGGTCAAAGGCGAAGTGGTGTTCGTGGGGTATGCGATCAACGATGATGATGTTGAGTATGCAATCGAAGCCGCTTCGACTGGTCCTTCAACCGCACCGACCACTCAGGGTGTGAAAGGCTACAACGATTTCAACGGCGTGGACGTGAAGGGCAAAGTCGCGCTCGCCATGCGTTACGAGCCGCATGGCAAAGATGGAACGAGCCGATTCACCGGCAAGGAAGATGACTACTCCGGCAACGCATCGATCATGGCGAAGACGTTCGCAGCGCGCGAGGCGGGTGCGACCGCGCTCCTACTCGTCAATCCGCCGGAGTTTCATGAAGATCAGGAACCACTTCAAACATTTGGACCGGGTGGCCGCGGCGCAAGTCTCCCCGTGATCCACATCACCGAGTCCGCTGCCAACGAGTTGCTCGAAGCTGCCGGCGAACCCGATCTCAAAACTCTCCAGGCGCGCATTGATGAATCAGTCATTCCCAATTCCATCGAACTCAAAGACGTGAAGCTCGATGGTGAAATCAAACTCGAGACCAAAGACGTGAAAGTGAAGAACGTCGTCGGCGTGTTGCCCGGCGTTGGCCCGCGCGCCAATGAGTACGTGATCATCGGCGCACACTACGACCATGTCGGCAAAGGCGAGATCGGCGCGATGCCAACCAATCGGGGACAGATCCACAACGGCGCGGATGACAACGCCAGCGGAACCAGCGCCGTCATGCAGCTCGCTGAAGAATTCGCAAAACTCGGCCCGCAACCGCGCTCGATTATTTTCATGGCATTCACGGGTGAAGAATCCGGCCTGCTCGGTTCGGAATACTTCGTCAACAACCCGCCGATCCCGCTTGAAAACGTCGTCGCCATGCTCAATCTTGACATGGTCGGGCGCGTAAAGGATGAGCATCTATACATCGGTGGCGCAGGCACAGCCCCGATCTTTGATCCGCTGCTCGCACTTGCCGATGAAGGCTCTGCACTCAAACTCTCCAGCATCGGCAGAGGCGGGCGCGGGCCGAGCGATCATGCGTCGTTTTCCGAGCATGACATCCCTGTGCTGTTTCTCTTTTCGGGAAACCATCCTGACTATCACAAACCGGGCGATGACGTTGAGAAGATCAACTTCGAAGGCGTCGCCCAGATCGTCGGATTCTGCTTCGATCTCGTGCGGAACTTCGCAGCGATGGAGCGCGAACAGTATGTAGACGCGTTCGACAATCAGCGTGTTGAAGTCGACGTCAACAGCGGCGACGAGCCACCCGCACCGAGCGAACGCTCACCATCGAGGCGCGGCCCGCGCGTGCAGCTCGGAATCGAACCCGATTACGGCACCGGCGGAGAAGAGTCCGGCGTGCTGCTCGGAGGCGTGACCCCGAAAACAGCCGCTGCTGATGCCGGTCTGCAAAAGGGAGATCGCATCATGCAGCTCAACGAAACAAAGATCGACTCGCTCGAAACCCTCTTCGCCTGGCTCGGCAAGCAAAAAGTCGGCGATAAGGTGACGATCACTTTTGTGAGAAATGGCGGGACGAAAACTGCAGAAACCACGTTGAAAGCACGAGGAGAATCAAACTGATTTCACGAGCGATTGACTTGGTGAAGTACGTTGCAGATACTATTCGATCCCCAATGGTGGCCGTAGCTCAGTTGGTAGAGCGCCAGGTTGTGGTCCTGGACGTCGCGGGTTCGAGCCCCGTCGGTCACCCTTTTTTCCCACTCATCATTCATAGTCGGTCGCACGCTTCGCGGCGATGAGTGAATGCATACAATCGGCCCATGCGCGTTCTGGCTCATACCGGCGGAATTGTTTCCACGAATTGTTTTCTCGTCATTGATGATGAGTCGAAAAAGTGCGTGCTGTTCGACGCGCCGGATCACACGGTTGATCCCGTTCTCGATTTCGTCGAGAAGGAAAATCTTGATCTGATCGGACTCTGGCTGACGCACGGACACTTCGATCACCTGGCGGATCACAAGGTTGTTTCGGATCGATTTCCGAACGCAAAAAAACTGATTCATCCGCTCGATGAATTGAAACTCACGCGACCGGGCAGCGCGGTCTTTCAACTGCCGTTTGTGATTCCGCCGGGCAAGGCGGATGAACTGATCTCCGAAGGCGAGCGCCTGTTGATCGGACAATTGGCGGTCGAGGTGATGCACACGCCGGGACACTCGCCGGGCCACGTTTCGTTTTACATTCCGAGTGAATCGTTGTTGATCGGCGGCGATTTGATCATTGCGGGTTCGATCGGGCGTACCGATTTGCCGGATTCGAATCACGCGCATCTGGTAGCGAGCATCAAGCGCGTGATGGCGCTGCCGGGCGAAACGCGACTGCTCAGCGGGCATGGCGAGCCGAGCACACTCGAAGATGAGCGGAACGGGAACATGGATGTGAGAAGAATTTTGATGAGGTGATCGTACTCATCGCTTGATCGCGCGGTAGCCGACACAAACGCCGAACGTCATCACGTCGATCGATACATCATCAAACCCAGCCTGTTGAATCAGCGAGATCATTTCTTCACGACTCTTAAAAGTCTTCACACTTTTCGGCAGGTATTTGTACGCGCCAGTTTGATCGCCTGAGATCCATGTGGCCGTCATCGGCATCACGACGTGAGAATAGAAATGATTCAGCTTTCGAATCAGCCAGTTCTTCGGCTCGGAAAATTCGAGGATGATCAATCGACCGCCTGAACGAAGCACGCGATGAAACTCGCTTAGAGCGCGTTCGACGTTTTCGACGTTGCGGATTCCGAAGGCGATTGAGATGACATCGAATGAGTCTCGTTCGAAATCGAGAAAGCAGGCATCGCCCTGCTCGAACTTCACATCTTCAAAGCCAAGCCGCTTTGATTTTTCACGCGCGAGGGGAAGCATCTCGGGCGTGTAATCCACGCCGATGACTTCGCCTTTTTCTGTTGATGACTTTTCGATCTCACGAAGCCGACGCGCCAAGGCGAAGGTGAGGTCACCGGTTCCACAAGCGACGTCGAGCACATGATCGCCTGCTTTAAGATCAGCGAGTTTCGTTGCGCGCTTGCGCCAACGTTGATCGATCCCGAAACTGTGCAGCCGATTGATGAGGTCGTAAGTACGAGCAATTCCGCCGAACATTTTTCGCACTCGCTCGCGCTTGTCGACGACATCGTGCGGCTTTTCGAGCGCGGCATCGTCCCAGACGGAAGAGCTTGTCGGAAGCGTGGTCACAGTTCAGACATCTTACACATCGTCGGAGAATCGTCCTTCAGATTCGGCGCGCAGCTCGATCAAAATCTCTGAAAAGTCCGCGTCATCCAGTTCCCACCAATCTGGGATTTCGCCTGGCATCATTTCACGAAACTCTGCGATCTTCGCGCGGACCTGCTCGCGCAGCTTTTCGTCCTCGATTTCGCGGAGGCGGATCATTTTTGGATTGTGGAGTGTGGATTGTGGAATGTCGAAGCGCGTGATCGATTTCAATTCTGCTGGGGTCATCGCGCGTTTCGTTTGAACTGGGGAAGTTTTACGCGACGCATTGATGTCTTCCTTGTGAACGCGCGGAAGTCGTCGTCCGTCAAATCCAGAATCTTCTCGCGCGAAATCGTTGACGGCACGCGCGGTTTGGTTTCTTCGAGAGTCGAAATCGGCACCTTTCGATTGTGCGGGCAGACATCCTGGCAGATGTCGCAGCCGAAGACCCAGTTGCTCAATTTCGATTTCAATTCCGGCGCGATTTCTGTGCGGTGTTCGATCGTCAGATAGCTGATGCAGCGGCGCGCGTCGAGCGTGTATGGTTCAATCGCCTGCGTCGGACACGCATCGATGCAGCGCGTGCAGGTTCCGCAGTGATCGTCCATCGGTTCGTCGATCGGTAATTCGAGACTCGTGAAAATCGTCCCAAGAAATGTGAACGATCCAACGCTTGGATGGATCAGCATCGTGTTCTTTCCGATCCAGCCGATGCCCGCTCGCGCTGCCAACTCGCGCTCCATGATCGGCGCGGTGTCGGTCGCGCAGCGGGTCTGAACTTCGGGAACGAGTTCGCACAGCCAGTCGGAAATCATCCACAATCGATCTTTGACGTGTTCGTGATAATCGAGTCCGCGCGCGTACGAAGCGATCTTCAAATCGTGGGATTGATTCGATGACTGCTTTGGTTCGACGAAGTAATTCAGTGCAACGCAGATCGCGCTGCGCGCTGCGGGAAAATATTTTCGAGGATCGATGCGCTCATCGAAGCGATTGGCGAGGTAACTCATCTCGCCGGCTTTTCCTGCATCGAGCCACGCGCGAAAATGATCAGCGCGGGCGGACGGCTCGACCGATGCGATGCCACAAAGGTCGAAGCCGACCGCGCGCGCTTTCTGTTTAACGAGCGCTGCCAGTTGATGTGAGTCGAACGTCGCTTGGTTTGGCATTGATTCGCTGCCGACGCATCCACGGCAACAGCTCAGGTTCAGAATACGCGCGATCCCACGCATTGTGGCTTAAAAATCCGCCGTAGCCGGTCAATTTTGAATTGCCACCGGCGGCCAGCAACAGTTCGTTCATCTTCTTCGCGCCGCCGTAGGATCGGAACGGATCGCCCTGATTATGAAACGCCCAGACGGATCGCTTGGCGATGACGGGCACGGTTTGTTTTTCCGCGCCGGCACAGATCGGAATAAACGCAGCGAATCGGTCGATCGCGCGGGCACCGAGCAGCCATGTGCCTTCGCCGCCGGTTGAAAGGCCGGTGAGAATCACGCGATTCTTGTCGACGGAATAACGCTTCTGAACATCATCCAGCGCGCCAAGCGCGATGTTGAGTTCGGAATCGTCGTTCCAGGTTCCATCGCCTGTTTGCGGAAAGATGGTGAGAAAATCCCATGTGTGAACGTCGCGCTTGATTGCCTGGCCGATGCCGACAGTCGTGCATTTCTTCCCATCGGAACCACCTTCAAACTGGCCATGCAGAAACAGAATTGCGGGCGTGGCCTTCTTCGGGCTGTAGTTGAGCGGGACGAACACGCTGTAGTTGCGCGTAATTCCCTTGGAATCATTGAAGCTCAGCAGCTGGAAGCCGGTTCCCTTCGGTGCAATGCTGTTGACCGATCCGGATGGATCAGACGCGCAGCCGGCGAGCACCGTCGAGAGCAGAATCAGAAACCCAATCCGACTGAACTTCGAAATCACATTAGCAACCATGAGACTCCTTTTTCTTGAATTATGAATTGAGAATGATGAATTGAGAATGATGAGGACTTCAATTCGTAATTCATAATTCGTAATTCGTAATTCGTAATTCTCAATTCTTAATTCGAATGACGATCCAGCGCGGTCACAATCTGTTCCTGCGCCCTTTTCGCCGGGCGAATCTTGTCTTCACGAAGATCGTTGAAGAGAAGACTGAAAGCGTACCAGTCGCCCGATTTTGTCTGGAGATAGCCGCTCAAGCAACTCACGCCTCGGATGTATCCGGTCTTGGCGAAGACTCGGCCTTTGAGGCCGGGTTCGAAGCGCTTGTCGAGCGTGCCATCGATGCCGGCGATGGCGAGTGATTGTTTGAACTGTTCCGCGCCGGCGAGGTCGTGATGGCGATGCGCGAGGACGGATGTGATCGCGCTAGCGGTGACTTTGTTGTTGCGGCTCAGGCCACATCCATCGTCAAGGGCGATCGGCGAAGCATCCACGCCGAGTTCGGTGAGATAGGCCTTCATCACGTCGGCCCCACGCGCCCACGAACCTTCAACTCCGCTCGACACCGACGCGCGTTTGAAGAGCGCCTCGGCGTAGAGATTGTTCGATTCCTTGTTGGCGATTCGCACGACGCTCTGGATGTCGGTCTCGAACGATTCGAGAATGCTCCACTCGCCCTGCTGTTTCAGCATCGACGCGCGGACGGTTCGATCGCGTTCGACTTTTTCGATTTCGATCGAGCTTCGCCGAAGCACCGAGTTAAATGCGTGGCCCGCAAACATCGATGGATCGTGAACTGTGACACGATAGGGCGCGCTGTTAGCGCCGGTGACGGTTCCACGCACGGTGATCGCGTTCGCGGTCGGTTTGCGATCGAGCCAGATCGATTGTTCGCTGCCGATCTGCGTCGCGTTCTTCATGTCGATCCACGCGCTCGCGGGGCGGAAGCTGGCGATCGTCGCGCCGCCCTTCAGACCGACATACACATCGAGACAATTCGCATTCAGATTGATGCCTGCGACCTCTGCAACGTACGGCAGACCAATCTGATCCGCAGGCCAACTCGGGCAGAGCGTGAGCGTTTCGAAAATGCTGTCATCCACACGAAGAATCTTCGCGCGATCGATGTTCAATTCCTTGAGCCGCTCGGCCCACTGCTCAAAGAGCGTGGTCGAATCCCAACCGTGTTCCCTTAAATGCTCCGCATCACCCAGTGTCGGATCGCCATCACCAATGATCGCCAACTCATCGTCGCGCGAGACGAGCAGCGTTCGAAATCGAAAGTCCGCTCCCAGCCGATCGAGCGCGAGCGAAGTCGTCAACACTTTCAGATTGCTGGCGGGGATCATCGGGCTGTGGCTTTGCAGGTCGATCACCACCTGATCGTCCGCCCGTGTCGATCCCAGCTTGATGATCGAGACGGCGGCCGTTGCATTTCCGAGTTGTGGATTAGTGGTGATCGCGCGGACATCACCCATCAGATCGGCCCGCGCAGCATCGTTCAGGATAAACAACAACAGAAATGAAAGTGCGATCCGTCGCATTGGCCTTGGATTGTGGACTGTGGATTGTGGATTGTCGAGAGGCCGCGCGCGTATCCTGATGGTAAGTTCGAACTCGGGCCGACGGGCGCAAATGCGAATCCACACTCACATCTTTTCATTACTTCTCGCCACGATCGTCTTTGCACAGCCCGCTCACCAGCTGCCAGCGCCGATCGATCTCAAACAAGCCACAATCCGCCACCATCCCAAGCTCACGTTGCCCGAGCATGTCATCGGGCCAACCATTCCCGGGCTGAGTCAGGGTGCGATTCCTCAGGGATTGGCATACTGGCCGAAGCACAACTGGTTTCTGATTTCGCACTACTTTGAGAAAGCATCAAACCCATCCGTGGTGACTGCAATCGATGCCAAGACCGGCCAGGTCGTGCGATGTCTGACACTCATCGAGGCAGAAGACGAACCACACTCCGGGCATGTCGGCGGGCTGGCAGTGTCGGATAAGTATTTGTGGATCGGCAGCGAACACCTCTTCCGAGTTGCGTTGACGGCGATCGAAGATGCCAAGCCGGTCGATTACCTCCAGCTTCATCCGCCGATCAAGACAGAATGTGCTGCAGCCTTCGTCGCTTATCACAACGGTCTGATTTGGATCGGCGAGTTCGTCTCGCGCGGGAGTCGCTACGAAAGCGTCCCCACTCATCAGTTGAAGGATCGCAACGGAGTCGAGAAGTACGCGTGGATCGTCGGCTATGCACTCGATGCCGATGAAGATCTCAAATCATCAGACAACGATCGACCTCAAGTCGCAGCGATCCTCAGCATTCGCCAGAAAGTTCAGGGCATGACCTTCCTCGGCGATCAGATCATCCTGAGCATGTCGTACGGCCGAAAGAACAACAGCACCATCGCAGCCTACAAAAATCCGCTCGACGAAAAGCATCATCAGTCAGTCGAGATCGATGGCCAATCAATCCCCCTCTGGTTCCTCGACGGCCAGAACAAAGAATGGGAAGCCGACTATCCACCCATGAGCGAAGGGATCACATCCTTCGGCGAGCAGTTCGGATTGATCTTCGAATCAGGCGCGGAGAAGTTTCAGAACGGAGGGCGCGGGCCGATCGATACGATTCTTTTGTTTGATTCGGCGGAGACGAAGTGAGTTGATCGAACGGCCACATCGGCATCATGCTACTATCCGCTGCTGACTGGAGGACAGCCGCGTGCGACGTTGGTTTCTTCGCATCCTGACTTCGATCTCGCTGATGATGGCGATTGTCTTCAGCGTGGTTTATTGGAAGAGCTATTCGGAGTTTCATTTGCTCCGGCTGGCTCGGTCGAATGATCAGCTTTACATCTTTATCGAACCCGCGGTACCTGGCGAACTGCGGATTGCACACATCGCTCAGCCTAGTCCAAGCCATGGCCCTCAGTGGCGCTACACACGCTATCGAACTGAACACGGCCTATTGCGATTTACGCTTGGTGTACAAAAGTCTCCCTTTTCTACGGGTTCGAGTCCGAAATCAGGGGACTGGCGAATCCCACTCTACTTTCCCCTCACTCTTTCCCTGCTGCTCCCCACATGGATGTTGATCCGAACAATCATCGCCCATCGCCGACGAATCGCGGGTGAGATGATAAATCACTGCAAGAAGTGTGGCTACGATCTACGCG
>Ga0138256_10006668_pt1 | contig 12211 bp, 7 predicted proteins | sample KNB2016incub_MG_FD_105486 | JGI IMG/M metagenome (GOLD analysis project Ga0138256, IMG submission 105486) | Active sludge microbial communities from wastewater in Klosterneuburg, Austria - KNB2014incub_MG | ecosystem: Engineered > WWTP > Activated sludge > Unclassified | place: Austria... | reverse complement strand
GTGATGTCGAGGTAGTGGATCCCCGTGGCGAGGCAGGCGTCGACCATCGGCCGGCTGGTGCGCACGAACGGGCCCGCGCAGTGGAGGACGGCGCCGGCGCCGGCGATGCCCGCGGTCACGGCGGCGGCATCGGCGAGCCCAAAGGCCCGCCAGGGGAGGGCGAGCGACTGTGCGAGCGCCGCCACGGCCGCCTCGTCCCGCCCGGCGAGCGTCGGCGTCAGTCCGCGCCGCACCGCCTCGCGCGCGATGAGCTCACCGGTATAGCCGTTGGCGCCGTAGATCAGCATGGCATCCCGTGGGCCTCGCTGGTGTCGATCCGGTGCGTTCGCTCGAAAGTGTCGGGGAGGGGGGCGGAGGGAGCGAGCCGGCGCTGGCTCAAACCGCCGGCGTGAAGAAGTCGGGCCGCCGGGAGCGCGCCAGGGAGGCCTTCTCGAGCTCCTCGATGGCGCCGAGACCGCGCGCCGCGCGATAAGCGGTGAGGCCGGCCGCGAAGACCTCGACAGACCGGGTCAGGTCCTCCTTCTTCAGGACATAGGCGATCCGCACCTCGTCGTTGCCCAGGCCCCGGGTGGCGTAGAAGCCGGGTGCCGGAGCCACCATGACGGTCGATTGCTGGTGCGCGAACTCGGCGAGGAGGTAACGCGCGAAATCCTCGCTGTCCACGATCGGCAGACGGGCGATGAAGTAGAAGGCACCCTCGGGCTTGCGCAGGAAGACTCCCGGGATCGCGGTGAGACCGTCGTAGAGCAGGTCCCGTCGGCCCTGGTACTCGCTGACCACCTGCTCGAAGTACTCCTTGCCGAGCTCGACCGCTCCGCTCGCCACGAGTTGCGCGAGTCCGGGTGGGGAGAGCCGCCCCTGGGCCATGCGCAGCGCCGCCTGGTAGACCTCGCCATTCCTCGTCGCGAGCGAGCCGAGCCGGATGCCGCAGGCGCTGTAGCGCTTCGAGAGGCTGTCGACGACGATGACGTGGTCTTCGAAACCGGCGAGCGACAGCGCCGAGACCGAATGGGCGCCGTCGTAGACGAACTCGCGGTAGACCTCGTCGGCGACCAGGAAGAGGCCGTGGTCGCGGCAGAACGCGGCCACCATCTCGAGCTCCTCGCGGGAGTAGACGGTGCCGGTCGGATTGTTCGGATTGCACAGCAGCACGAGCCGGGTGCGCGGCGTGAGGGCGCGCTCCCAGGCCTCGCGCGGCGGCAGGTGGAAGCCGTCCTCGCCCTTGCTGCGCAGGGGGACCAGGCGCACGCCCGCCATGGTCGCGAACGAGTTGTAGTTGGTGTAGTACGGCTCGACGACCAGCGCGTCGTCGCCGTCGGCGGTTGCGGCAAAGAAGGCAAAGAGCAGCGCCTCGCTGCCGCCGGTGGTCGCGATCAGCTCGTCGAGCTCCAGCTCGATCCCCAGCCGGCTGTAGTAGAGGCGCAGCGACTCGAGGTACTCCGACGTGCCGTTCGACGGCGTGTAGGCGAAGACCTTGTCGGCGCGCTCGAGGCGCGCCCGCATCACCGCCGGCGTCTCGAGATCCGGCTGGCCGATGTTGAGGTGGTAGACCTTGACGCCGCGCCGCTTGGCCTCCTCGGCCACCGGCATCAGCTTGCGGATCGGAGAGGCCGGCATCGACCGGCCGCGCGCGGAGATGTGGGGAGTCATGACCGGAATTGTAGCCCGGCCTGCGCCTCCCGGGAGGTCAGTCGAGCGCCGGGTCGCGGCACGGTTCGCCGCGGCGGTAGCGCTCGAGGTTGCCGCGCATGCGGGAGAGCGCGGCGGCGGAGAAGTGCGCGGCCTCGGCGGCGGCGATCGCGGCCTCCTGCCCGGCGACGGCAGCGCCGAAGGCGCCGGTCTCGGCGAGCGCCATCGCCGCCGTTTCGACGGCCAGAGGTGTGGCCCCGGCGGCTACTGCAGTCTGGGCCGTCGCCAGGGCTTCTGCGCCGTCGCGCACCCGGTCGTCCGGCGCCGCGGCGAGGAGGCGGGCGCGGGTCAGCAACAGACTGCTGTTGCCCGGCGCCGCCTGCAGGCCACGGTCGACCACAGCGAGCCCACCGGCATAGTCCCTCCCTCGCGCGCGACAGGCGGCGAGGCCGGCGGCCGCTGCGGAGCGCGCCGGATTGCGCGCCAGAAGGGCGGAATACTCGGCCTCGGCTTCGGAACAGCGCTTCGTGCGGCGCAGCAGGTTGGCCAGGTTCTGCCGCGCGTCGTCGAGACCGGGATCGGCGGTGAGCGCTGCGCGATAGTGCTCGAGCGCCTCGGTGTTGGCGCGCTCGCGACGGTCGCCGTCGGCTGTCGCGGCGAGTTGCTGGACGGCGACGGCCAGATTGAAGTGCGCCAGGGCGTGATCCGGAGCGCGGCGCAGAGCCTCGCGGTACTGGTCGGCGGCCTCCGGCCAGCGGCCGCTGCGGGCGAGCGCGGAACCGAGGCCGACGCGGCTCTCGGGGTCGTCCGGCGCCGCGGCTGTCGCCGCTTCGAACTCGACGAGAGCGTTGGCCAGGTCGCCCGCGAGAAACAGCCGTTCGCCCGCGGCGCGTCGCCCAACGGCGTCGAGGCGTTCGTCGGCGACCTGCTGCAGCCACGGGTCGTCGATGGCGAGAATCCCCTCGCCCCGGAGACGTTCCTCAGCCTGACTCCCGACGGCGTCGCCGGCGCGCGCGAGCGCCGTGGCGAGCTGGCCGTGGATTCGCGTCGCCGCCGGTTGCAGCTGGAGTGCCCGGCGCAGCGAGGTGGCGGCGCCGGCGGCATCGCCGCCGCCCAGTTGCGCGTTGCCGAGAACGCTCCAGGCCAGCGCCAGACCGGGATCGCGCCCCAGAGCGCGTTCGGCGAGCCGACGGCTCTCCTCCCAGTCGCCCGCGAGCGCCGCCGCCCGCGCCGCGCCGACGAGAGCCAGCGGCTGGTCGGGGGAGATCTCGAGGGCGCGCGAGAACGCAGCTTTCGCGGTCGCCGTCGAGGTGGTCGCGCCGGTCGCCAGGGCGAGCTGTCCGTGCAGGTAGGGCCAGCTGAACTCGCCTGGGGCGAGCCGGCCGGCGTTCGTGTAGCAGCGGGCGGCGGCGCCCGGAAGCTCGTGCGCATCGAGGACGCGACCGAGACTGCCGTAGGCCTCGGCGAGCTCGGCTGCCGGGGAGGTGGCGCGCGCGACCAACTCCTCGACGCGTGTGGCGCGCCGCTCGATCTCGGTCCGGACGGCGGGCTCGAGGCGAGAGAGCGCGGGCAGCCCGACGGGATCGAGGGGCGGTCGCGGTTCAGCCCTTGTGCAGGCGATTCCGAGCAGGACCAGGAAAAGCGCTGTCGCGGCGGCACGGTGGCTCCGGCGGCGGGCCAGGTCGAGCAGGAAGTGCTTTCTTCGGGTCATGGAGCTTTCTCTGTCTCGCGGTGCGATGAGGTCCTGGGTGCGATCCCGGCGTGAGGCGCGGCAGAGGCTCTCACAGCCGCAGCCGCCAAGGCGAGCTGGCGCTGCGCGTCGAGGTCCGCCGGAACCAGCTCCGCGGCGCGCTCGAGGTGGGGCAGGGCCTCGCCGGGGCGGCCATTGACGAGGAGGAGATTGCCCAGGCCCAGCTGCGCTCCGAAGTGCTCCGGATCGAGGGCGAGCGCCTGGCGGTAGGCCCTCTCGGCCTCGGCGAAACGCCCTTCGAGCGCATAGGCGAGGGCGAGGTTGACCTCGGCCGGCGCCGGCGGCGAAGGGACCTTGCCCGGACCGTTCGCGAGCAGAAAGAACAGTCCCGAGACAGCGAAGGCGATGCCGGGCCCCGTGCCCGACGGCCACTTCCTCTGGCGCACGCATCCCGCGAGTTGCGCGATCGCCAGACCTGCGAGCAGGAAGAGCGGCGGCAAGAGCAACGCGCGATAGCGGCCGAGCACGTAGAAGAGGACGAGTCCGGCGAGGGCTGCTCCCAGCCATGCAAGAAGCAGGGCCCGGGCTCGGCCGGAGGTCCCCTGCCAGCCCCAGAGGAGGCCGAGCAGGGCGAGCGGCGCGAGGACGCCGAAGTGACTGACTTTGCCCAGCACGTGCAGCACGGGTGAGGCACCCGCATAGACCCAATCGGCCTCGACGTCGGCGAGCTCCGGCGCCTGGAGCGCGAGCCGGAGCTTTTTCGCCAGGAGCGCCGCGGCCGCAAGCGGCTCGCTCCGCCAGAAGTCGAGCCCGCGCCCCAGCCAGTAGGCCGAGACGCCTTTCGCGGAGAGCTTCTCGCCGCGCGCCTCCTCGGCGAGCGCGATCGCATCGCGGCGCTCGAACTGCGCGTCGCCGCGGGCAGCGCGCAGCGGCTCGTACGATCCGGTCGCGCCGGGGTGGTTGCCGATGTAGAAATTGGGGCCGGCCTGCGCAGTGGTGAAGGCGAGCTCACCGCCGGCGGCGAAGTTGCGCACGGCGACGGGTCCGAGCGTGGCGACGAGGCCCGCGCACCCGGCGAGCAGCCAGCGCGAACGCCAGACTTCGCGGGGCGCGGCAGGAGAGCTCGCGCTCGCAGGCTGGCGGGTCGGACGAAAGGCGAACCAGCTCCACGCGCCGAGTGCGACCGCGAGCAGCAGGGCACTCTCGCGCAACAGCGAAAGAAAGCCCAGCAGCAGCCCCGCGACGAAGAAGAGCCCCATGCGCGGTGCGCGCCCGGCGGCGAGGAGGAGGCCGAGCAGGGCGACGCCCAACGAAACGACCAGGCTTTCCTTCGCCAGCTGGACGTCGAGCACGATCGCGGGCGCGTAGAGAGCCATGGCGAGGCCCGCGGCGAGGCCCGCGCCGCGGGAGTGAGCGCGCTCGCCGAGCTGCACGAGCGCACCGCAGGCGAGCGCGGCGAGCGCGATCTGCAGCAGCCGCACGGCGAGCAACGCGGCGTCGAGGCCGAATCCGGAGCGCAGAATCGCCAGCAGGTACGGGTAGAGCGGCGCCTGGTAGAAGAGCCCCTCGGCGCGCCCGAACCAGTCGCCGTTGGCGATCCGCGCCGACCAGTCGAGATAGGCCTTGCCGTCGCCGATCGGGGCGCGAAAGAACGGCAGGTCGCGCGTCTGGAAGAGAACGGCGAGGCGCACGAGCAGCGCCAGCCCGGCGACCGCGATCGCCGCCGCCGGAAAGCGAAAGGCCACCGCTCCTTGCGGAACGGTGGCCTCGGGGACGGGCGGAAGATCCGCCGCGATCCGCTGTCGGGTCACTCCACGCCGAAGCTCAGGAGCTCGACCGGAGTCGAGTTGACGAAGGTGAGCGACCAGGAGGTCAGGGTTCCGGTGTCGCCGGCCGCCGAGTCGCCGGCGCAGAGCGTCCAGACGCCGTTGCGCTGGCCGCCGGTGAACTGTGCGAGATTGGTGCCCTCGCCAGCGATCGGAATGTCGGCGACGTCGGGGGAGGGGGTGTAGTTGTCGGGGCAGCCGGCGGTCTGTCCGATGGTACCGACGCAACCAGCACCCATCGTCTCTGCCGCGGTAGCGCTCGCTGCCGTATCGCTGTAGGTGATGGGCGCGGCCGTCACGAGGTTGTCGTCAGCACCGGCACCGGTTCCGATACGACCGGGTCGGTTCAGCAGGGTGAGATTGGTTCCCACCGGCGGCTGGAGTCGGAAGGTGAGGTCGCCGATCCAACTGTGGCTGGCGGTGACTTGCACCGTCACGTCGCCGGTGATGTCCTCACCCGGCACCGCGGGCACGGTGATCGTCTGGCAGGCGCCGAGCGTGTCGGTGTTGTCGCCGATCGCCACCGCCGCATCGGTCGTCGTGTAAGGGCCGCTGCCCGCCCAAAGCGGCAGCGTCGCGACAACTGCGAATCCAAGCAAAGCCGCTCCCGTCTTCTTGCGCATGGCCCTCTCCTCGTTCGATTCCGACTCTCGGTCCTGCGGGTGATTTCGGCGTTTCTATCGCAACGGCGAGTCCGATGCAAGCGGGGGGTTTCCCGGGCGGCCGGACAGCACGCCAGCCGAACGGGCGCGGGATATTCTCCGAGCTTCGATGCCTCCCTCTGTCCTGCCGGCGCGCGACGGACGGCGCGAGCGATGATCCGGCCGATGAAGCGGGCCAGGCGCCCGTTCGCGACCGTCTGCGGCGTCGTCGCGGCGGTCGCGTCGTGCCGCGGGGGTTCGGCGCCACCGGGGGGTGGCGAGCGTCCGCCAGTCCGGTTCGCGGAGGTGGCCGTCGCGAGCGGCATCGACTTCCGGCACGACAGCGGCGCGGTGGGCGAACGTTGGATGCTCGAGATCCTGGGCTCCGGCGCTGCCGCCTTCGACTGTGACGGCGATGGCGACCTCGACCTGTTGTTGCGTCAGGCGGGCCCCCTTCCGCAAGCGCGGGAGGACTCCCTCACGCCGCCGGCTGGGTCCGCGCTTCCGACCGACAGGCTCTATCGCAACGACACCTTCCGCGATGCCTCCGGAGCCCTGGTCTGGCGCTTCGCTGACGTAACTGCCGGCAGCGGCCTCGATCGCCCCGCCTACGGCATGGGGGTCGCGACCGGGGATGTCGACGGTGACGGCCGGGTCGATCTCTACCTCACGAACTACGGTGCGAACCGCCTCCTGCGGGCCACGGGCGACTGCCGATTCGTCGATCGAACCGCCGCGGCCGGCGTCGCGAACGACGGCTGGAGCTCCGCGGCGAGCTTCTTCGACTATGACCGCGACGGCGATCTCGATCTCTTCGCCGGCAACTATGTCGACTTCACGCCCGCCAACCGGAAGCGCTGTCTCCAGCCGGGCGGCGGCCTCGACTACTGCGGCCCCGAGAGCCACGCCGCGCTGCCGTCGAAGCTCTACCGCAATCGCGGCGACGGGACGTTCGACAACGTGACGCTCGCCGCGGGACTGGCGCGCGCGCCGGGCAAGACGCTCGGTTCCACCGCCGCCGACTTCGACGGCGACGGCTGGATCGACCTTTTCGTCGCCAACGACAGCACCGAGAATCACCTCTGGCGCAATCGCCGGGACGGCACCTTCGAAGAGCAGGCGCAGCTGCGCGGCTGTGCCCTGAACGCCACCGGTCTGCGCACGGGCGACATGGGGGTGGACGCGGCAGACTACGATGACGACGGCGATCTCGACCTCCTGGCGACCCACCTCGCGATCGAGGGGATGTCGCTGTGGAGAAACGACGGCGAGAGCGGTTTTCAGGATGTCGCGGCGAGGACCCGGTCGCTCGCGGCGACGCTCGGCCGGACCGGCTTCGGTGCCCTCTGGTTCGACCCCGACAGCGACGGTGCGCTCGATATCGCGATCGTCAATGGCGCGGTTCGACTCGTCGACCGGATGGATGGCGGCAGCGCCGAGCCGACGCTCGCCGAGCCCAACCTCCTGCTGATCCGGAAGGGCGAGCGCTACGATGTCGCCGCGCGCGAGTGCGGCATCACGACGGGCGAGGGCGACGTCGGCCGCGGGCTCGTCGCGGCCGATTTCGACGACGACGGCGATCCCGATCTGGCGATCACCAACAACGGCGGCCCGGCACGCCTGCTGCGCAACGACCTTCCCGGACCGGAAGCATGGATCGGCCTGCGCCTCCTCGAAGCCAGCGGAATGCGGGATGCACTCGGGGCCGTCGTCACTCTCGATCGCCTGGGGGCTGCCTCACTGACCCGCCGGGTCGCGACCGACGGCTCCTACCTTTCGGCCAGAGACCCGCGCCTGCTCTTCGGGCTGCGTGGAGCGGCCGCCGGCGCGGAGCTTCGTGTGCGCTGGCCGAGCGGTCGCGCAGAGAGCTTTCCGGTGCCGCCCCTCGGGCGTTATTCCACTCTGCGCGAAGGTACGGGTCGGCCGCTGGCGACCCCGGCCGAGTGAGCTTTCGGGGCAGCCATGTCGGCGGTTGAGCGCCCAGAGGAGTTGGTACGGCCCGGCCCGGCGACGGGCGCGAGACTCCCGGCCACCGTCGCGGGCGCGGTGCTGTTGGCGCTCGTCCTGGTCGCCTTCCTGCCGGTGCTCGATCACCAGTTCGTCTGGGACGATCACGAGCAGGTCGTCGACAACGAACGGCTGCGCTCCTGGTCCGAGCTCCCGGGCCTCTTCGGTGGAGATGTCCTCGCGCTGACGCGCGCCGGCAACGAGCGCTCGAACTACTACCGACCGCTCTTCCTGGTGCACTATCTCGTCAACTACCAGCTCTTCGGCCTGTCGCCGGTCGCCTGGCACGCGCTCGCGCTGCTGCATCACTGGCTGGCTGCGTTCGCGGCCTGGCTCTTCACGCGGCGTCTGGGCTTCGATTCCCGGGCGGCGCTCGCCGTGGCGGCACTCTTCGCGCTCCACCCTGCCCACGGCGAATCGGTCGCCTGGGTCGCCGCAGCCTTCAACGACCCGCCCGTCGCCACACTCTCTTTCGCGGCGCTCATCGGCTACCTCGCCTGGCTCCGGCGCGGTAGCCGAAAGGCGCTCGCCGGCGCGGCACTCGCTTGCCTCGCGGCCCTCGGCTTCAAGGAGTCGGCGATCGCCCTGCTGGTGCTCGTGCCGCTGCTGCATGCGACGGTGGCGCCGCGAGACCCCTGGCGGCGCCGCGGATTCGGCCTGCTGCCGTTCGCCGGGGTGACCGTCCTCTACCTCGCGGCGCGCGCCGCAGCGCTAGGCACTCTCGTCGGCTACGCTCCTTCGGACGTCTCTTTCGCGAGCCTCAGCGCGACGCTGCCGCGTCTCTTGATGACCTACCTCCGCCTGCTCCTCTGGCCCTGGCACTTCGCGCCCACCTACCCGCTGCGCTGGGTCGAGGGCTGGGGATCCATCGCCGCCTGGGGCTCGGTGCTCCTCCTGCTCGGCGCCGCCGCCGGCGCCCTCTATCTCTGCCGCGGCCGGCCGCTCCTCGGTTTCGCTCTCGCCTGGATTCCGCTCTGCCTCGCGCCGGCACTTCACGTCCAGAGTTTCCGGCCGACCTACCTCGTGCACCAGCGCTATCTCTACCTTGCCGTTTACGGTCTCGCGCTGGCGATCGTCCTGGCCGCGGTGCGGAGCCGCCTCTCGCTGCGCCTGCGCACCACGGCACTCGCCCTTCTCCTCCTGCTCTGGGGGGCGAGTCTCTGGGCCCATCACCGCTACTGGCGCACGGATCTCGAGCTCTGGCAGCGCATCGCCGAGGTCGACCCGGGCAACGCTGCGGCTCACGACTGGTTGGGCTCGCAGGCGCTCGCCGCCGGCGATACCGTGCGCGCCGAAGCGCTCTATCGACGCTCGATCGCGGCCGATCCGGACTCGGCGATCGGACTGTGCAATCTCGCCCGGATGCTGCATCGTGAGCGTCGGGAACCGGCCCGGGCTCTCGGGCTCTACCGCGAGGCCCTGGCGCGGCTCGACCGCTCCTCGAGCGCCCCCGACTGGCGCCCCGCCTGCGAGGTGAATTTCGGTCTCGCCCTCGCTGCGGCCGGTGACCGGGAAGCCGCGCTCTCGCGCTTCCTCGCCGTCGCCGCCCGGCCGCCCTACCCGCCCCTTGCGGCGCGCAATGCGGCGGTCCTGCTGGTCGAGAGTGGACGGATCGTGGAGGCGCGCCGAGTGCTCAGCGAAGTGCTGAAGCGTCATCCGGAAGCGCCGGATCTGGTCACCATGCTGCGCGACCTCGACAGCGGCCGGGTCGGAGCGCGGTAGGGCGCGACCTGGGCGCGGTCCGGCTCAGTCGGCAGGGGTCGCCGGTGGCGCCAGCGACTCGAGGGTGCGCGCGGCATCGGCTCGCGCGCCGCGATGAAGGTCGACGTTCGAGGCTTCGCTGGCGCGCAGGTAGTCTTCGAAAGCACGCCGCGCCTCTGCGGGCCGGCCGAGCTCGAGGTAGAGGCTCCCCAGACGATAGAGCGCCAGGCCGCAGGCCGGCGACGAATCGACGGCGCCACCCTGACGGAGGTTCTCGAGCTCTTGCGCGGCGGCCTCCTTCTGTCCTTCGAGGTAGAGCAGTACCGCGAGATTGCCGGTCAGCGAGCAGTGGCGCCAGGGAGCCCGCAGGCGCGAGCTGCGCAGCAGTTCGATCGCCTCGGCGTTCCTGCCCTGTGAAGCGAGCGCGATCGCGAGCCGTTCGATGGCCGCGGTCTGGTCCGGGAAGGTCCGCAGGATGGCCTCGAGATCGGCTTCGGCGGCGGCGAACCGCCGCTCCCGCGCGGCCAGGTCGGCGCGCACCAGCAGGGCGGCGGTGACCGGTTGCAGGGCGAGCGCGCGGTCGGCGGCGGCCGCCGCCGCCGCGAACTGCCCGAGACGGAGCTCGGTGGCAGCGAGCTGCGCCCAGTGGAACGAGGCGCCCGGGTCGTTCGCGACCGCCGCGCGGAAAAGGCTCCGTTCGTCGCGGTAGTCCGGCACCAGGGCGAGGACCTTCGTCACACAGGTCGCGAGCAGCGCCAGCCCGAGTCCGCCGGCGACGGCTCGTCTGCGCGATGGCGCCAGGCGGGGAAGTTCCTGGCGGACGGCCGCGAGGCCCAGGCCGGCGAGTCCGAGCCACCCGAGAACCGGCAGGTAGAGATAGCGGTCGTGGACGAGCTGCTCTTGCATGAAGGCGCCGAGATGGAGCGCCGGCGCGAGCGGCAAGAGAGCCAGAGCGAAGAAGAACGGGCGAAGCGGCGAGCGCCGGCTCGCCGCCCAGAGAAGTCCCACGGAGGCGAGCGTGACGAGGAGCGGAAGGTCGAGATTCGTCGTGCTGGCGGATGCGGGGGTGACGATCCGCAGGGGATAGGTCGGGCCGATCCAGAACGGGAGAAAGGTCTGGCGCAGATAGAAGGCGACGACTCCCGGCAGGCTCAGGGCGAGATCGATCCAGCGCAGCGTCCAGGGAGTCGGTGTCGCGAAACCGCCGAGGACCGCGTGCCGCGTGGCCAGGAAGGTGGCGGCGAGCGCGGCGTACGGCAGCATCGACGAGACGGCGGCTCTGGCGCGCAGGCCGCCGGGCAGCTCGGATTGTCTGGCCCAGGCGAGGGCCGCGACGAGCAGCGGAAGAAGAAGGGCGGTTTCCTTGCTGCCCAGCGCCAGGACTGCGAGCGCGAGCGCGAGCAGGCGTCGAGCGCCGCGCAACTGCCCGGGCGCCGGAGCTTCGAGCGCCAGCGCGCCGAGAATGCCGATCGACATCAAGAGGTCGGGCGAACCCGAAATCCAGGCGACCGACTCGACATGCACCGGGTGGACGGCGAAGAGAGCGGCGACGAAGAAGGCGCCGGGAAGCGCCACGCCGAGCCGGCGCAGGAGCGCGAAAGCGAGCAGGACGACCCCGGCGTGGAGCGCGAGGTTGCCCACGTGCCAGCCTTCCGGTTGCGGGCCGAAGAGCTGCCAGTTGACGGCCAGCCAGAGAACGAAGGCCGGACGATAGTAGTTGCTCCAGGCGCGTTCGCGCTCGCCCTTGAAGCTCCAGACGTCCTGGGTCAGCGCCTGCCCGAGGAGCTCCGGCTGCTGAATCAGCGGATTCTCGAGAATCTGGGTGCGATCGTCGTAGACGAACTCGCCGCGCAGCGCGCCGAGGAAGGGCACGACAGCGAGCGCGACGAGGAGCGCGAGAGTGAGCGCTGTCCTGCGCCTGGAGTCGCTGTCGTGATTCACCGGGAGGTTCTAGCAGACGCCCGGAGCGCCGGCAAGCCTGCGTTCTGCCCGGGGATCCCGCGGCGCGGAGGCGTCAGCGTCCCGGCTTCTTGGCCTTGGCGAAGAAGTCGCCGAAAGCGCCGAAGCCCGCGCCGCCGGTGCCGGCGCGGGCCTGGGCGAGATCTTCCGCACCGGCGTCGTCGCCCTTCGCCGGCATGCCGAGAGCGATGCGGCGCGTTTCGCGGTCGACGCTGAGGATGGCGACCTCGATCGCCTGGCCGATCTTGAGGAGCTCGCGCGGGTGGCGCACTTCGCGGCCGCTGCCGGCCGCGAGCTCGGAGATGTGGAGCAGGCCGTCGACACCCGGCGCGAGCTCGATGAAGGCGCCGAAGAGCTCGAGGCGCGCGACCTTTCCCTGCCGCCGGCTGCCGGTGACGAGGCGCGACGCCTCCTCTTGCCAGGGGTCCTTCACCAGGGCGCGGCGCGAGAGCGAGATCTTGTCGCGTCCCTTGTCGCCCTCCGCCGGGGTGATCTTGAGGATCTGCACCTCGAGCTCCTGGCCGACCGCGACCACGTCCTGCGGATGGGCGACGCGGCCGTGTCCGAGCTCGGAGACGTGGAGCAGGCCTTCGATGCCGCCGAGATCGACGAAGGCGCCGTAGGCGGCGAGCGAAGTCACCGTGCCGCGCACCGTCTGGCCGACCTGGATCCTCTCGCGCGCCGCCGCAGCCTTGGCCTGGGCCTCCTCTTCGAGCAGCGCGCGCCGCGACAGCACCAGATTCATGCCGCGCCCCTTG
>Ga0138256_10006667_pt1 | contig 12211 bp, 9 predicted proteins | sample KNB2016incub_MG_FD_105486 | JGI IMG/M metagenome (GOLD analysis project Ga0138256, IMG submission 105486) | Active sludge microbial communities from wastewater in Klosterneuburg, Austria - KNB2014incub_MG | ecosystem: Engineered > WWTP > Activated sludge > Unclassified | place: Austria... | reverse complement strand
ATTCAGAAATGAATCGCGACCAAGAAGCGGCGTTATACGTGGCAGACAATTTTTAATGAAGGATGCTTACAGTTTTGATACAAGCTGGGAAGGATTGGACAAATCTTATGAACTGCACGATAGTGCATATAGAAAAATATTTGATCGATGCGGATTAAAATATTTTGTTGTTGGCGCATCCAGCGGAGCGATGGGTGGAACAGGTTCTGAAGAGTTTATGGTTAAATCTGCTGCGGGCGAAGATACAGTTGCTTATTGTGAGTCCTGTGGTTATGCTGCAAATGTTGAAGTTGCTGCATCACGTATTGATTCTGTTGAACGAGATGCAGATAGTAAAACTATTTATGAAATATCAACACCAAATGTTCATTCTATAGATGAGCTTTGTGAATTTCTTAAGTTAGATGAAACACAATGTGCAAAATCCAGAATTTATATTCACGATGAAAAACCTGTTTTAATTTTAATGCTTGGAAATGATGAAGTGAATGAAACAAAATTAGAAAAAGTTCTTGGCGGCAATGTTCGTCCTGCTCATCCGGAAGAATTAAAAGATATTTCCGGTGCTGATGCAGGCTCAATTGGTCCAGTTGGATTTAATGGAAGAATATTTGCAGATAATCGATTGAAAGATGCAAACAATATGTTTAGCGGTGCTAATAAGAATGATTATCATATAGGAGGAATAGATTTTAAACGTGATGTTCCAACAGTTGAGTACGCAGATTTTAGAACCGTAAAATCTAGTGAAGGCTGCCCAAGATGTGAAAAACATCTTGAAGTTTTTCCTGCGATTGAACTTGGACATATTTTTAAACTTGGTACAAAGTATTCTGATTCTATGGGTGCTTTGTTTACAGATGAAAAAGGTGAAGAGCATCCGATAATTATGGGTAGTTACGGAATCGGTGTTGAACGTGTAATGGCTTGTTACATTGAGCAGAATCACGATGCAAGTGGAATTGTTTGGAATAAACTACTCGCACCATTTCAAGTTCACTTACTCGGATTGAATTTAAAGAAGCAGGAAATTGTTAGTACGTGCGAAAAAATTTATAATGATTTAAACAAACAAGGAATCGAAGTTCTGTTTGATGACCGTGATGTAACCGCAGGATTTAAATTTAACGATGCAGATTTACTTGGAATGCCGGTTCAAGTTGTAATTGGCGAAAAGAAACTAAAAGAAAACAAATGCGAAGTTAAACTAAGAAAAACCGGTGAACGCTTTGATGTTGAGTTGAGTGAATTGATGAGTAAGGTTAAGGAGTTGTTGGACTGATTGTTTTTAAGTACAGACGCATAGCGATGCGTCTCTACAATTTTAGTGTTGATCGTCTCTTTTCTAATAATTCAAAATACTTTTCTTTCATATCATAGCTCCCGTTCAGGTATAAAATTCTAAAAACCCCTTGCATTTATACCCATTCAGGTATATTTTTGTCTCAAGCAAATATAATTACACCCGTAAAGGTATAAAAATGAGCAAACTTTCAAATTTTGTAAAAGAAAAAAGAAAAAAACTTGGGTTAACTCAGCCACAGCTTGCAGAACGAGCAGGAGTTGGTTTGAGATTTATCCGTGAACTTGAACAAGGAAAGAAATCTTTACAAATGGATAAAGTGAACCAAGTTTTATTTTTATTCGGGCATGAACTTGGTCCAGTAAAGAAGTCTTATGGAGATGATGAATAATGAAAACTGGGAAAGTACTTTATAGGGATATTTTTGCTGGAATCATTACAGAAGATGAAAATGGATATTCGTTCGCTTATTCTGAAGAATATCTTAGCTTAGGAATCGCAGAGCAAATTAGTTTAACTCTTCCTTTACAAAAAGAGATATTTAAAAGTAAGACAATGTTTCCCTTTTTTGATGGATTAATTCCAGAAGGCTGGCTGTTAGATATTGTAGAAGCAAACTGGAAAATTAATCCAAGAGATAGGATGAGTTTGCTTTTAACTTTTTGTAAAGACTGTATTGGCGCAGTAAGTGTTGTTCCATATGAAAGTGAAATGGTGAAGAAATGAAAAAATGTTTGTATTGCTATTCATCACTTGCTGAAGATGAAAAAGATTTTCACCCGCATTGCAGCAAAAAGATTTTTGGCACAGAAATACCACCAGAAATTGATTTTGGATTAGATGAAATTGATAATCTAGCATTAAAAGTTTTAGGTAGAAGTGTTACGCTTACAGGTGTACAACCCAAATTATCAGTCGAATTATCAAATGAGAAAAAAGGAAAGAATAGGTTAACAATAGTCGGTTTATGGGGAAATTATATTTTAAAACCTCCGTTTAGTAGATTTCCTGAAATGCCAGAAGTAGAAGATTTAACAATGCATCTATCAGAATTGGTTGGGATAAAAACGGCAGAACATTCATTGGTTCGATTGAAGTCAGGTGAACTTACATACATCAGTAAAAGATTTGATAGACTAAAATCTACCAAACTTCATCTTGAAGATATGGCACAGATAACAGAAATGTTAACTGAAAGAAAATACAGCGGATCAATGGAGAAAGTTGGCAAGGCAATCCTAAAATATTCTGATTATTCAGGGAATGATGCGATAAGATTTTTTGAGTTAACATTATTCTGTTTTATTACAGGTAATGCTGATATGCATTTAAAGAATTTTTCGTTGCTAAAAAATTTAGATAAAGAGATAACACTATCTCCTGCATATGATTTACTATCAACAAAAATCCTAATGCCAGAAGACAAAGAAGAACTAGCACTAACATTAAATGGTAAAAAGAATAATCTTCGAAAGAAAGATTTTGATTTATTTGCGGAAAAATTAGGAGTTACTCAAAAAACAAAGGAAGTGATTATCAATAAATTCTTTTCCTCACACCAAACTCTAAATACAACAATTGATGCAAGTTTTATGAAAGATGAAACAAAAATTCTTTACAAAGAATTGATTGAACAACGATTGGATCGTTTAAAATAAAAAGACGCTCAAATTTGAGCGTCTTTTTAAATCTTCCTAAAGTCTTCCCCTTAGGGTAAGATTTAGATGGGGTTTCTTTTTCTAATCTTCTTCCGGTTTTCCTCTCAAAGAATCCCAAATCATATAAGCACAAAGTGCTGCAAACATTACAAGAGCTAACAACTCTGCTGAGTGAGATTCAACCCAGGCTGTATTAACCCAGTTCAATTCAAAAAATCTTAAGAATGCACTGAACACACCCATAAGAGCACCACCAGCTATAAAGCCGGACGCAATTAATGTTCCGCGTTCTCGTCTTGCATTATTAATTTTTTCATCTTTACTTCTTGTGGAAACAAAATGCGCAATTAATCCGCCAACTAAAAGTGGAGTGTTAAGTTCAATTGGTAAATACATTCCGAGCGCAAATGCTAAAGCAGGAACTTTTATCATTGTTAATACTAAAGCTAAAATTGCTCCAACTATATAAAGTGTCCATGGTGCTGGTTGTTGGTCCATAAGCGGCTGAATAACTGCTGCCATCGCATTAGCTTGTGGTGCTGCAAGAGCATTATCACCGGTAAAACCAAAAGTCTGATCTAAAATCATTATAACAAATCCTACCGTTAAAGCGGAGACAAGAACACCAAGAAATTTCCATTGTTCTTGTTTTTGAGGTGTTGTACCTAACCAGTAACCGATTTTTAAATCCGTTATAAATCCACCTGCCATTGAAAGAGCTGTGCAAACAACTCCACCAATTAATAATGCGGCAATCATTCCTGATTCACCCTTCAATCCAATTGAAGTTAAAATGATTGATGAAAGAATTAATGTCATCAAAGTCATTCCGCTGACCGGATTTGTTCCAACAATAGCTGTTGCGTTTGCTGCAACTGTTGTAAAAAGAAATGCTACAACTAATACAATCAGCAGTCCTGCGATTGCCCATCCAACATTATAAACAACACCCATCTGGAAGAAAACAAAAAGCAGGATTGATGTAACAACCAATCCACCAATTATAATTTTCATTGATAAATCACGTTGGGTTCTTGCTGTTTGACTATTAGCATCTTTCTTTTCAAATATTTCTTTGAAACCTAGAGTTACAGCATCACGAATAATTTTTGATGAACGGATGATCCCAATAATTCCTGCCATTGCAATTCCGCCAATACCAATGTGGCGAACATATTGTCTGAAAATTTCTTCAGCACTCATTGCAGAAATTAATTTTGTTGCACCGGTTCCAAATGTTTCCGTTAATCCGCCGCCAAAGTATGATACAAGCGGAACAAGTAAATACCAGCTAACAAAAGACCCTGCAGCAATGATCGCAGAATATTTTAATCCAACGATATAACCTAAACCCATAACTGCGGCGCCAACATTTAATCTGAAGACAAGTTTAAATTTATCAGCGAGCATTTCACCAAATCCAAAAACTCTTGTAGTAAAAGTTTCACTCCACCATCCAAAAGTTGCAATTACAAAATCATAAACACCACCGATCAAACCGCTGACAACAAGCACAAAAGCTTGCTTGCCGCCTTTTTCACCAGCGACTAAAATTTCTGTTGTGGCAGTTGCTTCTGGAAAAGGAAATTTTCCGTGCATCTCAGAAACAAAATATTTTCTAAAAGGAATCATAAACAATATTCCAAGTATTCCGCCGAAAGCTGATGCGAGAAATACTTGCCAGAATCCTGCATTAAGATTTAAAATGTATAAAGCAGGAATTGTGAAAATTGTTCCAGCCACTATCAATCCTGAGTTTTGCCCGATCGATTGAATGATCACATTCTGACCTAGTGAACCTTTAATTTTTAGAAGTGATGACAATCCAACTGCTATAATTGCGATTGGAATTGCAGCTTCAAAAACCTGCCCGATCTTTAAACCAAGATAAGCAGCTGCTGCTGAAAACAACATTGCCATCAGCAAACCAACAATTACAGAGTAAGGTGTAATTTCCTGCGGAGTTGAATTTGCAGGCATAACTGGTTTGTACTCTTCACCAGGCTTAAGTTCTGCATAAGCATTTTCCGGTAGTCCTTTAATTTGTCCGCCTTGATGTTCGCTCATATTACTTTCCTTTATTAGAATTTAAAATTAATTGGAAGTTCATATTCTTTTTTACCTGTTGATGGAGATTTAAAATATACTTTGCCATATACATTTGCATCAACTGGAATTGTGTTTTCAGGTTTGGCAAAACTAAAATCGAGATACTTAATATTATTTGGATAAAGTGTTAATGAAGTTTTACCGGCATTTTTAACATCAACTGAAACAGGAGATTCAAAGTAAGCAATTTCATTAACAGATAGATTTGCATTAAGTTCTTTGCTTACAAAAGCCGGAATAATTTCTAAAACATATTTTACAGTGTCTTTGTCTCCGGAAAATTCGGCAACTATACTTCCTGTGCGATATGATAATCCATCTTTATTAACTGCATGTCCACTTTCATCCAATATCTGAAAAGCAAAATCAGTGATCTTGCTAAAATCTTCTTTTGTTAAAGAAAAATTAAATTCTTTTGATCCTTCGCCTTTTGTAATTGTGAAAGGCATTTTGTATGTACCGTTTCCATCAACTGTTAAATTGTATTTGCGCTGATAGCCGAGCATTTCTGAATTGATATTATAAGTTTTAGTTTCATTAAAGTAGTTGATCAATTCAATTCGCTTATCTGTTGAAGAAACTTCTTTTGTATATACAACTTGTAACGATGAAAATTCAACTGCAAGATTGTATGTTGATGGATCAGAAGCTAAGAAAAAACCATCCATATCTATTTCATAAATTCCCGGTTCAAGATCGTAATAATAATTTTCAATCTTTTCATCTTTGTTTACAGAATATAGAACAGCGGATTGATGAATCTGAATTCCATTATTATCTGATAGAAAATATTTGCAGCGTGAGTATTTGTTGGATGAAGCATCTCTGCTTAAAGTTATCTTCATACTATTTTGTCCAGCAGGAACTTTTACAAAATATCTTTTTATCATTCCCTGGTTTATTGTTTGATCTTTCCAGTTCATCTTGTAATTGTTTGATGAATTAACTTCATAAGGAATCACAACTGTCGCAAGCAATTCAAATTCAGGAGTTTTACTTGCATCATCGCGGTAAGCTGTGATTTTAGCGGTGTACATTCCTGGTTCTTTAACTTTTGATTTATCAATCTTAACGTTAACAGTTGCGGTTTGATTATTTCTTATATAAGTTTTTTTCTGAACAAGTGTTAACCAGTCAGCATCACATTTCAAATTGTAAACTCTGTAAAACTTATCTGATTTAACTAAGTTATCTCTTTTAACAATGTATGAAAACACTTCATCGCCGGTTAAGAAAGAACCATCCCGTATGTAAAGATTTCTTGATTTGTTATCAGGTTGATTTGGTGCGAATGAAGAAACTGTATAAGTCTCAAACTTTGAGATCTCATTATTCTTTAAATATTTTTTAAGAATTTCATAAGAGTTTATAACATTTATATATCCGCCGCCTTGATCAATTGGAGTATATTCATCTCTTTTAACTGCACCTTCTCTTATAACTTTGAAGAGAAGCTGCGATGGAATTTTTACTCCGGGAAATTCTTTTTCTGCAGCGCTTAATAATAACGCCATTACACCGGAAGTATAAGGGCAAGCCATACTTGTTCCCCAGAATTTATCTCCGCCACTAAAATTTGGAACTGTTGAAGTTGCAGCGCCGGGAGAAATTACATCAGGTTTGCTTACTTCTCCGCCGCGTGAACTAAAATGTAAAAGCATATTGTAAGGAAGTAAATTTCCGTAATTATCACGCGCTATTTCCTGTGTCAAAACTGCACCGGATGAAAAAACAAAACTGCTTGATGAAGGTAAACCCGCAGATGAAATTCCTGGTCCATTGTTACCATTACTTGTACTTACATATAAGTATGGATTTTTACTTAGTAAGTCGGCAAGAAATTTTTCCAATTCGGATCGCGCTTCAATTTCACTTCCAACGCCAAAGCTCATGCTTACTATACAAGGGATTTTCATTTCTTTAGATATTTTATCTGCATATAAATAAGCTTTTTTCATGCTTTCTGTTACAGTTGCACCGCCGGGATAATTATTGTTCCCAAGTTTTATTCCAATAACCTTTGCCCCAGGTGCAACGCCATTTATTCCTGCGTCTCCAATATTACATCCGGCAGCAATTCCGGCACAATGTGTTCCGTGTGAGCCGTCATCAAAGTAAAGTGAGATTAATTTTTCATCCGGGAAAATGTTTAAAGCAAAAGTAAGTGGAGTTAATCCTTTTTGATTTTGAATTGTAAACGAATCATAATTTTCTTTATAGTTTCTTATAGGAGTTTCATCTGATAAATCACCGTTACCATTTTTGTCAAAATAAACAACCCAGTAACCTTCGGTCGTTTTATAAGTTACCATAAAATATTTATCATCTTTAACGCCATTGCCGTTTAAATCCTGTGCGCCAGAGCCCGAATTCATCAAATGAGTTTCATTCAAAACAGTTATCCAGTAAATATCATCAGCACTTTTTAACATTTTATTTTTATCTGCTAAAACAGAAAATCCTTTTGCTTCATTCTCAAAGACATCTTTTCCATCTTTACTTGTTAAATCAGCTTCAACAAGCGGCATATCACCCTGTCCAGTAAAATCCTGTGCATCAATTACTTTAACTTCTCCTGTTGATGTTTTAGTCAATCCATCAATTCCCATATCAACGCCGGTATCGAGAACTAAAATAATTGTTCCTCGTCCATCATACTCAGGATGAAGTTTAATAAACTCTTCAACGCCGGTATCTTTTAATGAGAGAAATGTCTGATCATTTTCCTGTGCAACGATTGAAATTGTCAGTAGGAATAAAATGAGGTAAAGAAGTCGTGTCTTCATAAAATTATAGCCTGTAAGTTTTGTGTTGGATAATGTAATTTTTTCGAGGTGAGAAAATTTGTGATGAAGTAATATATAAGTTGCTTCATAAGCCTGAATTTAATTATAAAATTTATGCTTAAATTTAAGCACAAATAACCAGAGTTTTCAAACTAAATATTGAATTTAAACTTAGTGTCTTTGAGCCTTTGTGGCGAAAAGTCTTGCCACAAAGTCACGAAGTCACAAAGAAAAATTATGAAATCAAAACTATACATCGTTTCAACTCCAATCGGTAATTATGAAGATATGACTTTGCGCGCTTTAAGAATACTTAAAGAATGTGATTTTATTATTTGTGAAGAATTTAAAGAAGCACGAAGATTATTATCTCACTACAAAATAGAAAAAGAACTTTTTCCCCTTAATGAGCATAACGAAAATGAAAGTGCAAATGAATTAATTCTAAAATTGCTCGAAGGAAAAACAGCTGCCCTTATTTCCGATTGCGGTACTCCGCTTTTTTCTGATCCCGGACATTTACTTGTTGATCTTGCATTGCAAAATAGAATTGATGTTATTCCCGTTCCCGGTGCTAGTTCTTTGCTTACAGCTTTGGTTGGAAGTGCTTTAGACTTTGAAAAATTTTATTACTACGGCTGGCTATCACCAAAGAAAGATATTAGAAGGAAACAATTACTTGATTTAAGAAAGAGTAGGGAGACAATTGTTTTAATGGATACTCCTTACAGATTAAAAACTTTGCTGGAAGATATTGTAAAACTTCTCGGCCCAAACATTCCCTGCGTTCTTGCCTTCGAGTTAACAAAAGAAAAAGAAAAGTTTTATCGTGGTAATGCACAAAATATTTTGAATGCTGTAGAGAGAGAAAACCTTAAGGGTGAGTTTGTGCTTTTAATAAAAAACTAATATTTAGTGTAAGGAAGAAAGAACATTGAAAGCTAATTCAAGTTAAAAATACGAAAATCCACAAACAATATTTTCCTTAGTGGGCTTTCACTGAGTTAGCAATACTATTTAATACTTGTTCTTTAGTTTTAAAAACATTTTTTAATTTTATTTTTGACCATTCGCTCACTAATGAATCCTTACCATAGTAGTAAATACTCTTTTTATTGCTAAACTCTTCAAATAGTTCGTAGAGGCAAGGAGCAAAGTCACCATTTCGAAGATCAAATATAACAGGTTTTTCAACCGGTAGGTCATTTAGGAATCTTTGTAATTCCTGGTTGTTATAGCGACATCCAGAAATTGTTCCCCAAACTCTATATTCAAGAGGCTCTTTACTTGCCAATTTAATAGGCAAACCATATGAAAAATAATCTTGAATATTTTCGACAATACACATTCCATCATAGTTATTGATTGTAGTGTAAGCAAGTTGAAAAAAAGCGTCTAAAATGGTGTAGTCTAACTTATATCTACTAGTTCTATCAGGGCAGCGACTCATTAATGAAAATGTGTCATTATTACAACTTGTAGCCATAAAACTAAAGGAAATTCCATCCAGAACATCATCTCTATCATGAACTACATTAGAATCTATTTTAATTTTATTAATAATTCTAAGAAAGCCATCCAGATTGTTGTCGTTGATGTGAAATGACTTTTCATAATGGACTATTAATGTATCTTTGAAAATAACTTTATGTAACTTGAAGCCGTATTTTTCATCACGATCAGTTGTGTCTTCCTCTTCATAACTATAAGAGGATTGAGATTGATATTGCGTAATAATATTATTATCTAAATCAATTGTGAACTTTGTCGGATACATGAATGCAGGCTCAAACGATATTTGAATTTTCTTTAAATCAGTTCGGTTGCTACATGAAATTATTAATAATGCTATTGCGGAGATAAATATTTTTTTCATTGTATATTAAATTAATTCTTTGAGAATAGTAACGTCATTATAATCAAGTTTTTATAACAAAATATTGATATGGGAATAATATCTTATGATCTATTAATTACTCTTTCAAGTAAAGCCACGTTCTCAATATGAAAAGTATGTGGAAACATATCGACAGGTTTCATCTTAATTAATTTATAACCAGCCTCAACCATCAATTTAATATCTCTCACTTGTGTTGTGGGATTACAACTAACATAAACGATTTTATTTGGAGAAAGTTTTATTATATCATCAACTGTGGTTGGGTGCATTCCGCTTCGTGGCGGATCAATTATCATTACATCTGGTTTTGGGATATTGTATTTATCAACTATCGGAAGAAAAGATTTGTAAAGATCAGCTGCAAAAAATTTAACATTTAAAATATTGTTTAAATCAGCGTTTACTTTTGCATCCGCAATTGCTGATTCCACAGCTTCAAAAGCATAAACTTTTTTTGCTTTATCCGATATAAAAATTGTAATTGTTCCCGCACCGGAATATAAATCATAAACAATTTCATTCCCTTTTAACTCAGCAAAATCCAGTGCAGTTTGATAAAGTTTTTCTGCCTGCAAAGTATTTGTCTGGAAAAACGAGTTAGCACTTATACGGAATTTATGTTTTCCTATTTCATCATAAATAAAACCGGAACCGTAAATAACTTTTTCATAATCACCAACTGCAACAGCCGCAAACTTTTTGTTTATATTATTTATAACTGTTGTTACTTGCGGAATTTCTTTTATTAACTCATCACAATATTCATTAACCAATTCATCGTTTTCTTCAGACGTAACAAGATTAACCATTAAATCATCGGTTAAAGAAGCTTGCTTGATTACAAGATTGCGTAAATAACCTGTGTGGGTTTTTGTTGAATAGATTGACGTGTTTTTCTTCTTAAAAAAATCACGGGTAAAATTTAAAATTTTATTACTTACTTCAGATTGAAGAAAACATTCATCAACATCAAGAACTTTATCATAAATTCTGGGAATGTGAAGTCCGAGTGAAAAATCTTTATCAAGTATTCCTTCTTTGGAAATCTCTTCTTTCGTTAACCATCTTTTTTCACTAAAGGAAAATTCCATTTTATTTCTGTAATGAAAAACAGTTTGTGATGGAATAATTGGTTCAATTTCAAAACCTGCCTTGCCGGTAGGCAGGTCAGAAAATCCGCCTAACTTGTGAAAAATTTCTTCAACCTGCTGCTGTTTATATTTTGCCTGAGCATCATAATCCAGATCCTGTTGCTTACATCCGCCGCAAGTACCAAAGAATTTACATCTTGCCTTTACTCTTTCGCTTGAAGGTGTAAGTATTTCCATAACCAAAGCTTCGGCGTACGAGTTTTTAATTTTTAACAACCGAGCGTTTACTATGTCGCCGGGATAAGAGCCTACAACAAATACAACGTAATTCTTTTCGTTGCCGTTTTCTTCAGTTAAGCCAAGCAATTCATTTTTAGAAACTTTTGCAATTCCTTTTCCTTCAAATGCATACTTCTCGATTTGAAATTCTACTATGTCGCCTTTTTTTATATTCATTTTTCTTTCTGTAACCACCCTGAACTTGTTTCAGGGTCTTTGACAATTTCGAGAGATTCCGAAACAAGTTCGGAATTACTGAAAACTAATTTTTCTTCAATATCAACATCTTAAATCCAATATATCTATCAGCACCAAGTTTTAAGTAGGCATTGGATTCGTGACTAATCTTACTTAATAATTTTTTGTAATAGCTTTTTTCTTTATCCGTAAGTTTATAAATTTTGTCATCTAACTCTTGAGCAGTGTGTTCGTAAAAACTTTGTAATGATGATGATAAATCTTCTTCGTATAAGACGGAAAAATTTCTTTCTGTGTAATAAGTTCCACATTCATTACTAACTAAGGCTAAAATATCGGAAGTGTCAAAAATATTTCTTACGAATGGAGGAAAATCACTTATCAGCGCTGTAATCTCTCCAACACACAAAGTTGCTTCAGGTTTTAAAATTCGTTTAATCTCTTTCACGATTTTATTTCTGTTCAACAAAGAAATTGAGGCCTGTGCATAAACAAGATCAAATTCTTCAGCATCAAAATCTGTGTTATCAAAATCCATCATCTTAACTAAAACTTTACTGTCTTTGATAAGATTTAAGCGTGCGTTAATCAAAGAATCATAATCATTTACAATCATTGTGGCAAAACTTGCACCGGATTCAATCATTTTCTCAGCAATTTTTTCACTTCCTGAACCGATAACCAGGACTTTTTTATCATTAAGAACATATTTTGTTTTGAGAATCCTGAATTGCTTGAATCCGCCGGGCAGAAATATATTTTGACTTTCTTTCATCGTATCCTAAAATAATGTGAGCAAAGTTACTCATAATGAGTATAAGATTGAATTTATAACACGGCAGCAATCTTTACTTTGTCTTTATCTGCCAACTGCTTTATTTTTGGCT
>Ga0138256_10006666_pt1 | contig 12212 bp, 10 predicted proteins | sample KNB2016incub_MG_FD_105486 | JGI IMG/M metagenome (GOLD analysis project Ga0138256, IMG submission 105486) | Active sludge microbial communities from wastewater in Klosterneuburg, Austria - KNB2014incub_MG | ecosystem: Engineered > WWTP > Activated sludge > Unclassified | place: Austria... | reverse complement strand
GGCCGGTCGGACGCCACGCTGAACCCCGGAGGCGTGCGCATTGGCACGGCCGAAATTTATCGACAGGTGGAGGGCATGCCCGAGGTGGTCGAAAGCCTTGCGGTGGGCCAACACTGGGACGGCGACGAGCGCATCGTCCTCTTCGTGCGCCTGCGGGAAGGGGCGGTGCTGGATGAGGCGCTGCAGAAGCGGATTGCGCTACAGATTCGCGCGAACACCTCGCCGCGCCACGTGCCCGCAAAGATTGTGCAGGTCACGGACCTTCCGCGCACCAAGAGCGGCAAACTGGTGGAACTCGCCGTCAGACACGTGATCCACGGCCGCGAGGTCACCAACCGCGAAGCCCTCGCCAACCCCGAAGCGCTGGAGTTGTTCAGAAACCTGCCGGAGCTGTTGACTTAAGAGCCGCGGCCTTGAGACCCAGGCCGCGCTACGAGGACAGTTCCCCAGTTCCCCAGTTCCTAATTACCTTGAACTTTGATCGTCTGCCTAAGGCTCAGCACGACCTTGGAGCCTTGTTTCATCCGGAAGATGACCTCGAAGCTGCCGCCCCCGCCTGACATGGGGTCGTTCCTGAAGTTGTGGTCGGCCGTGTAGCGGCGGCGGATTTCGCTCTTGCCGGCTTCGTAGGGCTCACAGTCTTCTCCCGATTCCGACTGCGTACCGTCGCCCCAGATCCACTCGATTTTCGGACAGTAGTAGTCCTGGTAGTCGTTGGCGCCCTCGGTCAGTTCGGCCGTGGCCACGATGCGGGCCGGAGGGAAGACGAGGGTAGGGTTTACCCGGAGGGCGGCCTTGGGCCGGCCTTTGCCCTGTTCCGCCCACATGCCGGGCTGGATCAGGAGGATCGATGTACAAACCAGCGCCAGGGCGCCCGTCCGACGGGATATCATGCTCAATCTTCCTCTCACAGTAAGGCTCCAGTCTAGAGCAGTTTTTGGGTGCAGGGATAGCAGAGAGGCGCGGGGAGGCACGTGAACGGAACGCCAGAGTTTGTCGGTGCAGTGACCACGCCGGGTGCGGTTGAGGTCGACATGTTGTTTGTCCCTGTCTTCGACGGCGAGGACAGGCTTGAGGACTTGCCAGGCCTGGATGAGGCGACGCTGGGCGATATCGGACGCGCCCGCGCCGGCGGAGAATTCCGAGGCGGCGCGTACGAGTGCTTCATGACTCGTGTGATGGCGGACGCCTCGTATCGGGCCACCCGAGTGGTACTCGTGGGCGCAGGCCGGCGCAGTGACGTGGATGCCGAACGGTTGCGGCGCGTGGCGGCGGCGTGCAGTTACACCGCGCGATTGCGCTCGGTTCGAAGCGCGGGGTTGGTGGTGCGGGCGGGACTCGATGTGCTTGCGGCCGCCCAGTTCAGCGCCGACGGGTTTTCTGCCTCCGAGTTTGATGGCGGCACCAGAAAGACGGCCGATCGATCGGCCGGCGCGTTTCCGGAACGCGTGGTGATCGTGGCGCCTAGAGCGGACCCGACTGCGCTCGCGAACGCGGTGTTTCGGGGCCGTACCATCGGGCATTCGGCGAACCTGGCGCGCGCATTGGGGAATGAGCCGGCCAATGTGCTGACGCCGACCGAGTTTGCGAACCGTGTGGCCGAGATGTCGAGTGGCGTTGGGCTGTCGGTTGACGTGCTCGACGAGCATCGCATCCGTGAACTCAAGATGGGCTTGCTGCTGGGCGTGGCGCAGGGGAGTGCCGAGCCACCTCGTCTGGTGGTCATCCGTCACGACCCGCCTGGCGCGCCCGAGACGCCCGTGCTGGGGTTCGTCGGCAAGGGCGTGACGTTTGATACCGGTGGCGTCTCGATCAAGCCGGCCGACGGCATGGAACGGATGAAGCTTGACATGTCTGGTGGTGCGGCGGTGGCCGCGGCCATGCGCGCGTTGGCCGTGCTGAAGGCGCCGCGGCGTGTCGTCGCGGTGATCCCAATGGCCGAAAATGCCGTGGGCGGACGCGCCATCAGGCCCGGTGACGTGCTGGTGGCCGCAAGCGGCACGACGGTGGAAATCATCAACACGGATGCCGAAGGACGGCTGATTCTCGGCGACGCGTTGTGGTACGCGCAGCAACTGGGGGCCACACACCTTGTGGATGCCGCGACACTGACCGGCGCCTGCGTGGTGGCGTTGGGCCGGGCCGCGTCGGGCCTCTTCGGAACGCCTGCGGCATGGACCGATCACGTCAGGAGCGCGGGCCAGCGCGCCGGCGATCGTCTGTGGCCGATGCCCCTGTATGACGACTACCGCGAGATGCTGCGCAGCGATATTGCCGACATCGCGAATTCGGCCGGTCGATGGGCGGGGGCGAACACGGCGGCGATGTTCCTGCAGGAGTTCGTTAAGGATGTGCCGTGGGCGCACATCGACATTGCCGGCACCGCGTGGCTGGACGAGCGGCGTCCCTATCAGCCCAAAGGAGCCACGGGCGCGGCCGTCCGCACGTTCATCGAGCTGGGCCTGACCCCGGTGGGGTAGGGGTGTCGTTCTGGAGCGACGGACTGATGTGCGGCATGTGGCTTGATTCAGGCCGTCGCCTGCGGTTCCACTGAATCAACAGGTAGCCTGCGACGATCCCCAGCGGCACCGCGGCGATGGCAAACACGCCGGCCAGGCTCAACGCGCCGACCAGGACATCCACAACCGTCAGTTCTTCCGTCGCCGGACGGATGATTTCGACGATGAACGGCTTGGGGTCCTGGGGAAGAAACACGGTGATCCCAGTCTAGATCAACGGCCGGTGGCGGCCGCCGTCGTGGTGACCTTCTTCAGCGACGCCTGGTATTTCATGACCGCGTCGGCCAGAGCCTGCGCGATGCGCTGCTTGTACGCGTCGCTCTTGAGCAACGACGCCTCAGGCTTGTTCGTGAGGAAGGAAATTTCCGCGAGCACGCTGGGCATCTGGGCGCCAATCAGCACCACAAACGGCGCCTGCTTCACCCCCAGATCCACGACCGCCTTGTTCTGGGCGCGCATGGCCCGCACCATGTTCGTCTGCACAATCTGCGCGAGCTCGCGCGACTCTTTCATCTTGTTGTGGAGCGTGATCTGCTGCACCAACTGGGGCAGCCGGCCCATCGATGTGCTGCTGCCGGCGTTCTCGCGGGCGGCCACCTCTTCGGCGTCAGCGTTTGTCGCGAAGTTGAGGAAGTAGGTTTCGACGCCCTTCGCCGCCACGCGCCTGGCGGCGTTTGCGTGAATCGAGAGGAAGAGGTCCGCGCCCTCACGATTGGCAATTTCTGTGCGCTCCTCGAGCGGAATGAAGTGATTCGTACGCCGTGTCAGGACGACGTCGATGCCAGGCTGCTTCTTGAGCAGTTTCTCCACTCGCAGCGCGATGTCGAGCACCAGGGCCGATTCCACCAGTCCGTTGGCCTGCGCCCCCGGGTCGTGTCCGCCATGGCCCGGGTCGATGACGATTCGTGAAATGCCAAGTCCGAGCTGCCGCGCGAGCGAATAGTCACCGCCCGACGTGGCTGACGGTGGCGCGGGCGGCAGAATGGGCACCGGCACTGGCACGTTGTTGACCGCGGTGGGTGGCGGCGGTGCAGGCTTTGCGGGTGACACGGTGGGCCCGGCTGCGTTGATCACTGGTGGGTTAGACACCGGCGCGGCCGCAGCAGGTGCGGGCCTCGTCACCAGCGTGCCGCCCTCACCCTCCAGGTCGATCACGATGCGGTACGGGTGGTAGACCCAGAACACGCTGTGCCGCGGCGCGCCGGACAGTTCCATGACCACGCGAACGGTGCGGGCATCCTGGCGTCCCACCCGGGCCGAGGCGACGACCGAACCCGCCAGACCTTCGAGCTGCTGTGCCAGGCCGGCGTCAAACTGGGTGTCGCGCAGGTCGAAGAACAGGCGCTCTGGTCCGGCGATGCGTTCGGGGGCTACCAGCACCTCTCGATCAAATTCAAACGTCAGTCGAGTGCCGTTCGGCAGGGCGCTGCGCGTGACACTCCGAAGCGTTGCGGGCGTTGATGGTGGCGGCGTCGCCACCGGAGGCGCGGTGGCAACCCCCGGCGCTGCTGCGCGGCCTGCGGCCGTTGCGGCCGGTTTTGACAGTGCGCCCAATTGAGCCTGCACCTGCGCAGTCCACTTGCTGGTGGGATACTCGCGGCGTAGCGTGTTGAGGAGTCGTGTGGCCGTGGCCTGGTCCGCCGGCTGCCGAAACCGTTCCCAGGCAAATCGGGCCGTCAGCGCGCCGTTCCACAACGCATCGTCGCTGAAACCGCTGCGAGGGTAACGCAACACCACCTGCTCGTACGCGCTCGTGGCCGCGCGCAAACCGACGACGGTCGGCGACTTGCGAGCGGTGGCTTCGCGGGTCTGGGCGCGCTCGTACAGCACACCAGCCGTCTGGGCACCGGCGGCTGCCGGCGCGCCAAGGCCCACCCACGCAGCCAGCATCAATCCCATCACGCGAGGCGCGAGGGCTGTCACGATGCGGCGTCGGGGCAGTGTGTTCATACTTCTTTCAGCTGCGCGTCCACTTCCTCAAAGTAGTTGGACTCGACGAGGACTTCACGCTTGCCGTTGACGGCGGGCGACACCACGCCGTCCATCTCCATCATGTCCACGAGGCGCGCCGCGCGGCTGAATCCGATGCGCAGACGCCGCTGCAGGTACGAAATCGACGCCTGTCCACTCGAGACGATGATGCGGGCCGCCTCGTCGTACAGATCGTCCTTCTCGAACTCCAGGTGCTGGCTCGTCTTTTCCTCGGCGGTAATCGACGTGTCGTACACGGGCTTGCCCTGTTTGCGCAGGAAGCTGCACACGCGTGCGGTTTCCTGCTCGGAGATGTAGGGGCCGTGCACGCGCACAAACCGCGAGGATGCGGGCGCGAGATACAACATGTCGCCCTTGCCCAGCAGTTGCTCGGCGCCATTGCCGTCCAGAATGGTGCGAGAGTCAATCTTCGACGCCACGCGGAATGCGATGCGCGCCGGCAGGTTGGCTTTGATGAGGCCGGTAATGACGTCTACCGACGGCCGCTGCGTGGCCAGAATCAAGTGGATGCCGACGGCGCGCGCCATCTGCGCCAATCGCGCGATCGACTCTTCCACTTCCTTGCTGGCCACCATCATCAGGTCTGCCAGTTCGTCGATGATGACAACGATGAAGGGGAGGATCTTGAGGGGTTCGCCCGCTTCCTGCTCAGCCTGATCCTTCTGCGACTCCTTCAACTCGGCCAGCATGGCCTTGATGTTCCGGTTGTACTGCTCGATGTTGCGCACACCCGATTTGGCGAGCGTCTTGTATCGCTCTTCCATTTCGCGCACGGCCCAGCGCAGGGCATTGGCGGCCTGTTTCGGATCCACCACCACCGGGGTCATCAGGTGGGGGATGTCCTCATACATGCCCAGCTCAAGTCGCTTGGGGTCGATCATGATGAGGCGCACCTCGTCGGGCGTTGCGCGATACAGGATGCTGGTGAGCATCGCGTTCACGCTGACCGACTTGCCGGCGCCGGTGGAGCCGGCAATCAGCAGGTGCGGCATCGATGCCAGGTCGGTCATCATCGGTTCGCCGTGAATCGTCTTGCCCATCGCCATCGTCAGGCGCGAGGCGGAGCGGGTGTAGCCGTCTGATTCGAGCAACTCACGCAGGGAGATCGGTTCACGCGTGGTGTTCGGGATCTGGATGCCGACGGTGGACTTGCCGGGGATGCGATCGATGAGGATCGACTCGGCGCGCATTGCCAGACACAGGTCTTCGGCAAGACTGGTGATGCGGTTGTACTTGACGCCCGCGTCGGGCTTGAATTCAAAGGTGGTCACCACCGGGCCGGGGTGAATCTGCACGACGGTGCCTTCCACAGAAAATTCCCGGCACTTGTCTTCGAGCAGCCGCGCCGATTCCATCAGCTCTCGCTCGTCGAACTTCTGCGCCGCCTTCGCGCTATCGAGCAGCGTCAGCGGCGGCATCACGTATTCGCCCTTGCGTCGCTCGGGCAGCGGCCGCACTTCGCGGTTCTCAAGCGGCAGGCTGGGCGTAGTCGGCTGAGCCCGCTTGATCGCGGGCGGCTTCGCGGCTGGACGACCGCCAAGACCCGGTGCGACGAGGAGTTCCTCTTCATCCTCGGCCGCGCCACGGGACGTTTGCCGCGCGGCCTTCAGCACCGCCGCTGATTCAGCCGCTTTGATGGCAATCTCGGGCGCCTTGTCACGCCCGGCCTGCTTCACGTGTTTGTCGACAATCTGCTGCCGTTCCTTCACGCGACGACGTTCGGCTTGCCGAGCCTGAAAGCCGGCCCAGAGTCCCGTGGAGCGTTCGCGCACGGCACCGGCCGCGGCTTCAGACGCGCGACCAAACGAAAACTGCGTGGCGAGGATGACTGACAGCGCCATGAGCGCCATGAGCAACACGACGGCTCCGGTGCGCGCAAGATACGCGACCAGGGTTGACGACAGAAGTTCTCCGACGACGCCGCCGCCGGCGAAGGGGCGGGGCGTAGCCCCGAACACATCGAACGCGAGTGAGAGAAGGGCCGCGGTGCACAGGAAGAAGAGGCCGCCACCCACGAGCTTCGTGTACGCGGCGTCGATCTTGTGACACCAGAACGCGCGCCAGCCCACGATGCACAGCGCCGCGGGAATCAGGTACGCCGCGTAGCCGAGCAGCTGGAATGAGAGTTCCGCGACGAACGCGCCGATGCGGCCGGCGAAGTTCACCGCATCGGTGCCCGTGCCGTTGTTGAAGAACCAGGTCGGGTCGGTGGGGGTGTAACTCATCAAGGCGATGAGCCAGATGATCATCACCGCGAAGAGGGCCACCCCCGTGATTTCGCTTACGCGTCGAGAACCTGCAGTATCAGCCAAGAGTAGCGCTCCTCACATCTCCATCACGACCGGCAGCACCATGGGGCGCCGGCCGGCTCGCCTGCGGAACATCCGCTGCACTTCGAGCCGAATGCGTTCTTTCACCAGACCCGGGTCGGTGCGTTCGTCACGTGGCGCTTCGCCCAGAGCCGACGTGAGCAGTGCCGGAGCGTCCCGCAGCAGGTCGTCCAACCGGGGATCGGTGGCCATGCCACGCGCAATGACCTCGGGGGCGCGTTCAAGCGCCCCGGTCTGGCCGTTGATGGCAACCACCGCCACAATCAATCCGTCGCCGGCGAGGTGGCGACGGTCGCGCAGCACCTCGTCGCCCACTTCGCCCATCCGGGTGCCATCCACAAGGACCCGCCCGGTCTGAATCCGCCCCACGACTTTCGCTTCGGTCCCATCAAAGCGCAGGACATCGCCGTCCTCCAGCATCTGCACCGAGGTCGCCGGGCACACCGCCCTGGCCAGGCGGGCGTGCTGGGCGAGTTGCCGGTACTCCCCATGTATCGGCACGAAAACCCGGGGCTGCACCAGGGAAAGCACCAGTTTCAGCTCTTCGGCGGACCCGTGGCCGGAAACGTGCACGTGTTTCATGCCGTCGGTGATGATTTCGGCGCCGCGCTTCGCCAGGTGGTTCATCACCCGGCCGATGGCTTTTTCGTTGCCCGGAATGGCCCTGGCCGAAAACACCACCACGTCATCGTCTTCAATTTTGACGTGACGATGGTCGTCGATGGCGATGCGGGGCAGCGCGGCCATGGGTTCGCCCTGTGACCCCGTGCAGAGGCAGAGGATGTCCTGCGGATGGTAGTCGCGGACGTCGCTGTCGGCGATTTGAAGCCCGCCCGGCATGCGGAGGGCGCCCAGACGCAGGGCCGTCTCAGAGTTGCGCACCATCCCGCGGCCGACAAACGCCACCTTGCGTTCAAACTGATCGGCCATGTCCACCAGGACCTGCATCCGGAAGATGGACGTGGAGAACGACGCCACGATGATCTTGCCCGGCGCGCTGCTGAAAATTTCCTCGAACCCGGGGATGACATCGCGATCGGAGCCGGTGACGCCCGGGGTGTCGGCGTTGGTGCTGTCGCCAAACAAGGCGAGCACGCCCTGCGCGCCAAGCTCGGCGAGCCGGTGAAGATCGAAGCGCTGTCCATCCAGGGGCGTCTGATCGATCTTGAAGTCGCCCGTGTGGATGATCACGCCCTGTGGCGTGTGGATGGCGAGCGCCATCGCGTCGGGAATGCTGTGGGTGACGCGCAGGAACTCGATCGTGAATGGCCCGATCTCGATGCGCTGTCGTGGCGCGACCGGAATCAGACGGCCCTCGTAGTCCACGCCATGTTCGTCGAGCTTGGGCGTGACCATGGCGAGTGTGAACGGCGACCCGTAGACCGGGCCGTCGAAGTGGGGCATCACATACGGCACGGCGCCGATGTGGTCCTCGTGACCGTGCGTGAGAATGAGGGCCGCGATGCGGCCTTTGTACATGTCGAGCGTTGCAACATCCGGGATCACCAAATCGACCCCGAAGAGTTCAGGCTCTGGAAACATGACACCGGCGTCCACCAGCAGGGCCGTATCCCCGCAGGAGACGAGCATCATGTTCATGCCGAACTCACCGAGGCCCCCGATTGGGATGACCTCGACGGCAGGCGCGCCGACAGCAGTACTCTGAGCCGTCATCATCGACAGCGACCTTCAATCTCTCGCTCGGACACCAGCCCTTTGACGAGCGGAAGCTCGCGCAGAAAAAGGCAGGACCACGACGCGGGTGCGTCGTTCAATCAGTCAATGTGCCCGACCTGTGGGTCGCTGGGAAGACCCGGAAAACAGGCAGGAATACAGGCGGAACTATAACACAGGGGCTCTGCGCGTACAAGGCCGGTTCAGCGCGACGAGCGCACTGAAACAAACAACTCAGTCAGCTTGGCGAACTCCGCCAGTGTCAGCGTTTCGGGCCGGCGCTTACCGTCAATGCCGGCGAGCGCCAGCACGGCCGGTGCGGTCGCGTCGAAGTGCTTGAGGGCATTCGACAGCATCTTTCGCCGTTGCATGAACGCCGTCTTGACCACCTGCTGGAACACGAGTTCGTCGACGATGCGCACGGGACTACGCCGGAAGGTGAGCCGCACGACGCTGGAGCGAACCTTCGGCGGCGGCGAGAACGCCGTTGGGGGCAGGTCGAGTTTGCGTTCAATGTCTGCGTAGATTTGCGCGAAGACACTCAGGACGCCGTAGGCCTTGGTGCTGGGCTTGGCCACCAGCCGATCGGCCACTTCACGCTGCACCATGAGCGTGGCGTCCGTGAAGATGGCGTGCGCCCGCGACAGTTCGATGAGCCGGAACAGGATCGGTGACGAAATGTTGTAGGGCAGATTGCCGACGACACGAAAGCGGCGAGGCGCGACAGGCTCCGTGCCCGTGGAGGGAGGGCGGCTGGGCTGAAGGGCGGTGAGGTACGACACGACGTCGGTCCGCAGGAAGTCGGCGGTGATCAGACTGACGTTCGGCGGCACGCGACCTGCGAGATCGCCCGCCAGGTCACGGTCAATTTCCACGGCCAGGATCGGTGCGCCGGTGGCTGCAAGCGGCATGGTGATCGCGCCCGCCCCTGGGCCGATCTCAAGGAGCACATCCTGTGGCTGGACGTCGATCGTCTTGACCACCTTCGCCGCCCACGCATCCGCCAGGAAGTGCTGGCCAAAACGTTTGCGGGGACGATGGCCGGTGTGGGGACGGATGGGCGCGCGGGTGTTCACTGAGACAGAGTGTACAGCCCGCCGAGTGTCCGCGTTCATGGCGTGCCGATGCGGCTGGCCCCCGGCCTGAACGGATTCATCACGCCGCGCGGCAGGGCCGGGACAGTGGGGCTATCCTGTGCCCCATGTCCCAGATCACCCGGCGGTCAGTGTGCGTGGCCATCGCGACGATGGCCAGTGTTGGGGCGCTGTGGGCCGGTCCCAACTGGCCCGGCTGGCGCGGCGCGGACTCGAGCGGCGTCTCTGATGAGAGCGCACTGCCGGTGGCCTGGACACCCACGTCGGGCATTGCGTGGAAGACGCCGATTCCCGGGCGCGCCCACTCGTCGCCGATCGTCTGGGGTGACCGCATATTTCTGACCACGGCCATCGAAGGCGACGTGATTCCCGATCACACCCCGCTTAAACACGTGATTGAAGGATCCGAGTGGAGAAGCCCCGACGCGACGGGCGGAAACAAACGCCATACGTTCCAGGTGCTTGCCCTGGACGCCAAGACGGGGAAGATCCTGTGGACGCGAACTTCGTACGAGGGGCCCGTGTATGACGACCGGCACTCCAGGGGGTCGTATGCCGCGCCCACACCCGTCACCGACGGCGCTCGGGTGTACGCCTACTTCGGGAGCGAAGGCCTGTACGCCTACAGGTTTGACGGCACGCCCGTGTGGAACCGGAAGCTCGGCAATGTGGCGGGCCTGAGCGTCGGCGTGAGCACGTCACCGGTGCTGTTCGGAAATCTCGTGATCATTCAGGCCGATGAGGATAACGGTGACACGTCGTTCATCGCGGCCATCGATGGCACCACGGGTCGCGACGTGTGGCGCGTGGCGCGGCCGAAGATGCCGATCAGTTGGGCCACACCGTTGCTGACGTCGGCGGGGGGGCGACCCGAACTGGTCACCACCACCGACACGCGCATCGTGGCGTACGATCCCAGGACCGGCCGTGAATTATGGAGTGAGCCCGGCCTGGAGAGTTACGCCGTGCCGTCGCCGGTGGCCGCCGGGACCATGGTGATCATTGCGACCGGCAATCCGAAGAAGATCACGATCGGGCTCCGTCTCGGTGCTGTGCCCGAGGGGCAAGCCAGACGGGTGTGGGAATATCGGAAGGGGTCGGCCTACGTGGTGTCGCCGACTGCGTACGGCGACCAGGTCTACATTACGTCCGACGGCGGAATCACGACGGCGCTGGACGCAAAGACTGGCGCGCTGATCTACGAAGGCGGCCGCCCGCCGGTGGCCTCGACGTTCATGTCGTCACCAGTGGCGTACGCCGGGCACCTCTTCATGACCAACGAAGAGGGCGATACGTTTGTGATCACGGCCGGCCCCACGCATGCGGTGGTCCGCACCAACAGCGTTGGTGAGCCGGTGTTTGCGTCCCCCGCGTTGGCCAACGGCACGGTCTACATCCGTGGCCTCAAGCACCTCTTCGCGATTCGTTGAAGAATGAAGCCGGGTCTGAAGACCCGGCCTCCATCCGGAAGGAGGCCGGGTCTTCAGACCCGGCTGCGCGATCAGGCGCCTTCGTCTTCGCCGCGCCAGTACTTTTCTTCGATCTCCATGATCTCTTCTTCGTTGAGACCGAAGTAGTGGCCCACTTCGTGAATCAGCGTCTCGCCGATACCAACCACCACGTCGTCTTCATCGAGACTGTCTTCGAGGATGGGCAGGCGGAAGAGCGAGATCTTGTCGGGCAGGACGTTGCCGTGGGCCCACTGGCGCTCGGGGAGCGGCGTGCCTTCGTACAGCCCGTAGATGGTGTCGGGCGGTTCCACTTCCACTTCGCGGAGTTGATCGAGGGTGGGCTCGTCCTCCACCACGATGGCCATGTTCACCATCGCATCGCGGAAGCGTTGGGGGAGCGAGGCAATCGCTTCGTCAACAAGGCGCTGGAACTGGGCGGGAGGGAAGTCTTCGGAGGTCATTGCCTTCGATAGTACGCGCAAGACGCCCGAATCGCGCAACGCTCGCACAGCGGCTTCGGCTTGCAGATGCGCCGGCCGTGCAGGATGAGCGTGTCCGACGCGCGTGTCCATCGGTCTGGCGGCAGCAGGGTCATCAGGCGCTTCTCCGCCTTGACCGCGTCTTCACCGGCCTTGGCGGAGATGAGTCCAATGCGGGTGGCCACCCGGAGCACGTGCCGGTCAACGGGCAGCCCCGGGAGGTTAAAGGCGTGACCCCGCACGACGTTGGCGGTCTTTCGTCCCACGCCAGGCAGGGCGACCAGCGCGTCCATGTCCGACGGAATCTCGCCGCCATGTGCGTCCACCACGGCACTGGCCATGCCGATGAGGCTCCTCGTCTTCATGCGAAAGAACCCGGTGGGCTGGATCATGGTCTCGAGCTCGGCCACATCCGCTTTCGCCAGTCTCGCCGGTGTCGGATATTTCTTGAAGAGGGCAGGCGTGACCTGATTCACCCGCGCGTCAGTGCACTGCGCAGACAGAATCGTGGCGGCCAGCAACTCGTAGGGATTTGTGAAATGGAGTTCCGTCCACGCATTCGGATGCTGGACGTCGAGCTTGTCAAAAACCGCAACCGCGTCCTTCATCTCAGCTCAGTTCCGTCAGTTCCGCCAGTTCCGTCAGTTCCGTCAGTTCCGTCAGTTCCGTCAGT